>Ga0208638_1000079_pt1 | contig 78616 bp, 78 predicted proteins | sample ETNtaG_34_FD_185753 | JGI IMG/M metagenome (GOLD analysis project Ga0208638, IMG submission 185753) | Marine microbial and viral communities from oxygen minimum zone, Eastern Pacific Ocean - ETNP201306SV51 (SPAdes) (version 2) | ecosystem: Environmental > Aquatic > Marine > Oceanic ...
CTGTCCGCGGCGGGATTATAGACCTCTTTCCATCTAATCACTCCAATCCGTTTAGAATTGAACTCTTTGGCGATGAAATTGAATCTGTCCGCCGGTTTGATGTGGACTCCCAGGTTTCTGTAGAGCGCGTCGATAGTTTGATCGTAATGCCTGTCATTGAGCAGATATTAAACAAAGAACTTTTTTCAAAAGGAATTGAAAAAATTAAAGCAGAAGCGGACTCTTCAAAGTTCCCACAAAAAATCATTCACGAAACTATCAATCGACTGGAAAACATCTACCCCTTCTCAGGAGTGGAACTATTGAATCCTTATTTTTATTCCAACATGGATTCTTTATTTGATTATCTGGGTAAAGAATATCTGATTGTCCTGGAAGAGCCTGAATTGATTGAAAATAAGAGGCGCAAATTTGAAGAGTTGGTTTATGAGGAATATGATAAAGCAATCGCTCGCGGAGAATTTGTACCTTCACCCGAAAAAATATTTCTTAATAAAGAGCAATTCTATACGCAGATTAATAAAAGAAACAGATTGGAAATACAGTCATTATCAATTTCAGAAAATACTAATGAAACAGAAAGCACGGTCTCATCAAAACAGATTCCTTCTTTCAAAGATAGAATAAAAGATTTTATCGAACAGATTAAATCATGGCAGAAAGAAGGAAACAGGGTTGTTATAACGGTTTCTTCAGAAAGCAAGGCAACGAGGTTTAAAGAACTATTACTCGGGTACGATCTGGTTTTGGAAGTGGTCGTGGGTGATTTATCAAATGGAATTAACTTGACTGAATCTAAAACCATTTTTGTTTCGGAACATGAAGTCTTTGGACAGCAACAGAAAAAGAAATATAAACTGACAACCGGTAAGCAGATTTTCTATAGAGGTCTTAAAGACCTTAAAGAAGGTGATTTTGTGGTGCATATAGATTATGGAATAGGATTGTACCAGGGCGAAAAAGATTTAGAAATAGAAGGAGGGGCAGGTGAATTTCTGGAACTATTATACGCGGATGATGAAAAACTGTATCTCCCTGTGGAAAATCTGAACCTTATCCAGAAATATTCAGGGGCAGGGCAGGAAAATCTGTCTCTCGATAAAATAAGTGGTGTTAAATGGAAAAAACAAAAAGAAAAAGTTAAAAAATCTATTAAAGAAATGGCGGAAGATTTGCTTAAGCTCTATGCCGCGAGAGAAATTGTAGAAGGCCATGCCTATCAGGAAGATAGTGATTTGCACAGGCAGTTTGCCGATGCTTTTGAATTTGTTGAGACCGTAGATCAGCTAAAAGCGGTAGAAGAAGTATCAGCCGACATGGAGAAAGAAAAACCAATGGATAGATTGATTTGCGGGGATGTGGGTTATGGCAAAACAGAAGTAGCTATGAGGGCAGCCCTGAAGGCAGCGTCAGATTCCAAGCAGGTGGCGTTTCTGGTCCCTACAACAATATTAGCCCAGCAGCACTTCAATACTTTTAATAAACGTTTTGAGGGTTACCCTGTAAAGATCGATATGTTAAACAGGTTTCGCCCTCCTAAAACACAAAAAGAAATTATAAAAAAAGTGGAGTCAGGGGAAGTGGATATTCTTATTGGAACTCACCGCATCCTGCAAAAAGATATTAAGTTTAAAGACCTGGGGCTGATTGTTATTGATGAAGAGCAGAGATTCGGTGTCAAACATAAGGAAAAACTAAAAAAATTACGAAAAAAAGTTGATATCCTGACGTTAACGGCGACACCCATACCAAGGACTCTTCATTTTTCGTTAATGGGTGTCCGTGATTTAAGTGTTATTGAAACGCCGCCAAAGGACCGCCTCGCAATTAAAACTTATATCCATAAGTTTAACGAAGCGGCTATTTGTCAGGCAATCAAAAAGGAAGTGGAGAGGGGAGGACAAGTATTCTTTGTTCATAACTGGGTGGCTACCATCGGTTCTATGGCAGACTATATTAAACGAATTGTTCCGGGAATAAATGTGGATTTTGCTCATGGACAGATGCGCGAACATAATCTTGAAAAAGTTATGATGAAATTTATTAATAAGGAAATTGATGTTCTGATTTGTACTACTATTATTGAAGCGGGTCTCGATATACCTTCCGCAAATACGATTATTATTAACCGGGCAGACAGGTTTGGATTAGCGCAATTATATCAGCTCAGGGGAAGAGTAGGGCGGGACTGTCATCAGGCCTACGCTTATCTCCTGGTGCCTGATGATATACTCCTATCAGACTTAACTCGTAGACGTTTGAGAGCCATTGAAGAACTGAGCGATTTAGGTTCTGGTTTTCAGTTAGCGTCAAGGGATATGGAAATAAGAGGATCGGGAAATTACCTCGGACACCAGCAGTCAGGGCATATCTCCGCAGTTGGTTTTGACCTGTATTGCAAATTAATGGAAGAGACTGTCAGAGAGATTAAAGGAGAAATACCGGAGCAAGACTTTGAACCGGAAATCAATCTCCATATTAAAGGGTTTATTCCAAAAGATTATATTCCGAATCTCAATCAGCGGCTTGAGTTTTACCGCAGGCTTTATATGACTTACGATCAGGAAAATACAGGTAAAATTTTGAATGAGTTGGAGGACAGGTACGGACCGCCGCCGGAACCTTTGAAAAAATTGATCGCTGTATTGGAAATAAAGTTCCTGTGTCATCAATTAAAAATAAACGATATATCCCTTACGAATGGAAAAGTGAAAATAAAAGTTATGAACGAAACTCCCATTTCAATTGAGAGCGTTATGAGTTCCATAGAAAAAGGAACTCATAGAATATCATTTTTGAATGATAACAGTTTTCAAATGGAAATTGCAGGTAAGAACTGGAACGAAATATGTGTTGAAATAAAGAGGAACTTGAAACAGCTCTCTGTTTCTGACCAAAATCAATTTGCATAAGTTGCGTTTTTTATAAATAAAACAATATACGAAATACGAACTGCGGTTATTTAAACCACGAAACACACGAAGAAAAAATTGCTCCTGTCCCCCGACCCCTGATCCCTTTTCTTTTGCAGAGACTTATCGTAAGCCAATTAACTTTTTCATTCGATTTTCATTTATCCGTGTTTACGAAAAGAAATAATAGTGTTAACATGCACTCGCTGTTTACCGAAAATTATTTAGATTCTGCTCATTAAGCAGAGAAGATTGTAGCTTTACAAAGGAGGTGAAAGTGATGACTCTCTGTCCTGTAGCATTGGCAGTTGGTTGCGAAAAATGCCTGCTGTTTAAAGCTTGTCCGCTAAAAACCATTTTGGGCAACCAGAAGCAAGAAAAAGAACCGGATAATAAGGAAAAATAGACTCTAAACTGAGACTTTTATATACTATAAAATTTCCGCTTTCCTGCCGGCTGTTCGAGGTTACAACCAGTCAAAATCCTGCGCTATAGTGTTGTAGTCATGCCAATTCTGGGCCTGATTCTTTTGCAACATGAAGTCGTCGTCCGATCCCGTGATGAGAGCATGGCCTTTGTTAATGAACGATTCCACGGAGGGAAAGCGAAGCAGGAACATGACGACGCCGGTGCGTGCAAGGTCCATGATATTTTTATCTTCTGTTACCTGTTTAAGAATCTCCTCGGCGTTTTTGGGGGTGATGGACTGGGACAGTTGAGAGGTTTTTTCTTCCAGTTCCGGGTGTTCATCACAAATTTTAGCGGTGGTGAGTTGCATATCGAGGATTTTTTGAAAATCCGCCTCGTCATACTCCCTTTCCATTCGCTTTATGTTCCACACGGACCCATCGGATTTCCGTTCGTTCGGCTGGTCTTTACGCTCAGCCGTTTCACTGAATGCCACATTTGCTTCGTCCAACAGGATTTTGGCCTTGACGTCTGGCTTGGTTTCGGCAGTTGCCATGTTCTAAAAATTCCTTCCTCTAAAAACAGCGGTTTTTTTATTAAAAAGCTTCTTTCAATAAGTTAGTTATAATTTTATTTTATGATGAAATTGTTAAATAAAACAATGAAAAAGATTAAAAAACAGTAATGACGTCTCTAGCTCCCGGGTTTGATATTTTTGAGTACTGACTCATTGCTCTACCACTCTCCCCTGACACATGTCCCGCGACCGCTGATGACTGACCCCTGCCCTCTGATCTACAGTGTGTCTAAAGTCAGGGTATCCGAAAATAATGCGAAATATAATCAAGTTAGTAGTAACCCATTAGAATGGGTTGAATCTTAAATTTTTTTCACGTGAAAGCCGATTCTCATCGGCTACTACAAACTGAAAAGCATATTTTCTGGCAGCCTGCGGGGTGTGAAATACTGCCCTCCGACCTTTCTCCCCTTTTGTCGACAGACTTATTTTAATACCAATCCGGGCAAAAAATACTTAAAAGGTATCAGCATAGATACTTTTTTCTGGTACTTCCGATAGCTTTCTCCATATTCGTAAAAAAGTTTTTGTTCCTCCAGTAGAGTTCCTATAATAAGATAGAGAGTGAGGATTATATTTGTGATTAAAACGGATAGGTCAAATTCTCTTGACCAAATAAGCAAAATTGCGGCAAGATACCAGGGATGTCGTGTCACACTCAAAATGCCATCTGTTTTTAACTCCCCACCTTTTGTAATAACACTATGAGATCTTCCTGTCCAAATTTGGCGAATACCCAAAAATTGAAAAATATCGTAATGCTTTGCTCCTGCGATAAACAAAAAAATGGATATAGCCAGAAGAAGTATTTGTAATATTAATAAATATCCTTCCCATTGAAAAATTAAACTTCCCTCTATCGAGTCTCCAAAAGAAATAACAGGAATTATTGTTACGATGGCAACCAAATTATAAATAAGCCGGTAAAAACGGAAGTAAGTGCCAAGACGGAGTTTTAGGTATTCTGTAACTTTCAGGCATATCATTCCACTATGAATAGCACACCACAATATCCAGAACAATCCGAGTAAAAAATAATCCATTGTTTTTAGTTCGTTTAAATTAAGACTGTCTGCATTTTATAGTATTAATTATATTGCTGCTATCTGAAAAGGTTTTAAAAATCCCACCCTTTTTTATTTCACGCCTAACAACTGTCCCCCGACCCCTGATCTACAGAGTGTCTAAAATCCCCTCTTGAGAGGGGTGTCACTCTGTGGCGGGGTGTGTAATGCTGCTCCCTGTCCCAGCTCCCTAACCACAGAACAATTCTTCTTGACTTTAAAATTTTTTCTGGTTTATCATATGTAATATAAGATTAATTTATTAATCTTCATTTATAATTTTTTAGGAGGATATAGGCTATGAAGAAAATGACAATTGCTTTTGCGATCTCTTTATTTGTTTTATCCTTATCAACGAATGTATTTGCAGGAGGCGCTGGAGGTGGCAGCTGTCCATCTAAGGGCGGACATGACCAAATAAAAGCAATGGATCACTTTAACAAAGATTATGCAAAATTTGTTAATCTTTTCCTGACAGATGGAAATATAACTAAGTCCGAGCGTGAAGTCTTAAACCAAGAGCAGAAAACCTTGAATTTGACAAAGGAAGAAGCGGACGAAATTGAAAAAAAAATGAGCGCTTCATTGCTCCAGAAAAAAAATAACGAGCCTTTAAAAATTGAGGCTACTTTAGTAAGTCTGCCTGCGACACAAACTAAATAGCAGGTTCTGCATATATTCATTATAAACTCCATAACTAACCCTTTTAGGCGCGTTTTCTGCGCTTAGCATCCTGTCCTTGCATAATAAGTACTCATTCACCGATGATTAAAAATAATAAAAGAACCAAAAAACCAGATTTATTCCCCCTTGCCCAATTGGTGGACGGGAAAGGTGGTTTAAGATTAATCCTTTCTCATTTAAGAATACCATTGATTTGACTAATTGATTGGATGCATTCTTTATAAAAAGGAGGTATATGCTATGAAGAAACTATCCATATTATTTGCCATTTTTGCTTTAGGGTTTATTTTAGTGAGCTGTGGTGAGAAGTCTAAGGATAAGAAAGGTACTGATAAAAGCACGGCTAAAAGTTCAGCTTCGCAAATGGGTCTTAAAGCACCTGCAGATGCAGCAAATAAAGAGGCTGCTAGCAAAAATGATGAAGGAATGTCTCATTTAGTTCAAAGACACTGGGATACAGCAGCAGGTTTTTTTAAGGAGGCAATTGAAGCTGATCCTAATCTTGCAGAAGCTCATTTTAATTTAGCATTGTCCTTGCATAAGACGGGCAAACATGGCGATGCTTCAAAACACTTCAAAAAAGCCAAAGAGCTTGCTTCAGGCAATTCTAAAATTGTAGACAATAAGATTTTAAAAGACCATGTAAAATAATTTTACTTAGCATCAAGTGTAGAGGAAAATGTCTAAATTTACGAGAGAAGAGATATTAGATAAAATAATTCAAAATGAGAATCTCAATGGAGCCGATCTCAGGAAAGCCGATCTCAGCGGAGTCAATCTTAGCGGCGCCAATCTCGGCGGAGCCAATCTCAACAGCGCCAATCTCGGCGGAGCTAATCTAAGCGAAGCTAATCTCAGCGGAACCTATCTTATCGAAGCCGATCTCAGCGGAGCCTATCTCTGCGGTGCCGATCTTAGCAGAGCCTATCTCAGCGAAGCCGTTCTGGAGAAAGCCGATTTTAGCGAAGTTGATCTCAGCGAAGTCAATTTCAGCAAAGCCGGTTTTAGCGAAGCCGATCTTTTTCAATCCTATTGTACCGAAAGCGGGTTCAGCGGAACCGAAACGAGCTGATTAATTCAAGGTTCGGTTGGTAGAGAAGCATCAGTCAGAAATCAGGGGACAGATGGTAATTAACAGTGGTCAATTAGCAGACACTCCTCTACGAGCTTTATGTCATCAATCGATAGATAGGTGCAGTTTTATAGCCTTTTCTACTTTCAGAAGTGTATTTTCATGTTTCCTCTTCCGCTGTATAAAGTAGTTCCCAAAAATCATCATTTATTTTTTTCTTTACTATTCAAGAGCCACGTCTTAAAAGTACAAAAAAATAATTACTCCGGTTTGGAAATAATAGTTGCACATTAATTTTCAAAATAGCTATACTCGTGGCCATAACTTTAAGCATGATGAAAATAAGTATTCATTCTTTATTTATTCGGGAAAAGGATATTGCTTTTAAAAAGAATTATTACTTTTTGTGTTTTTTCAATGTGCTATTTATTAATTTCGATAGCACAGGCTGATGTTCTTGATCCCTACCATAATATCAATGCACCTCCTGGAGCTTTAGCTGTAGTTTCTTACTTAAATTATGAAGATTTACCTAAGGCAGTTTCAAAAGGAGGAGATGAGACTACCATCAATCTAAGAGCAAGTGCGTTGCTCATAAGACCCATCTATTTTTTTCCAGAAAAACTTGCCGATAAATTTTCCTGGGGTGCAAATGCCATTTTCTCTTTTGCTCACGTTAGCATGGACTCAGAGAAAAATAGCAGTGGCTTAGGCGACATTATGGCCGGTCCATTTATTTACTTTTATGAGAACGAAAAAGACAACGTTTATTTATCCTTTTGGGAGTTTGTACAAATGCCAACTGGTCAATATGACAAGGATCGAGAAACTAGTCTTGGAAATGATGCTTGGTGGTTTGCGCATATGTTTGGATTAGGATGGTATCCATCTAAGTTGGGTCTTGATGCAAACTTTACGTACTGGCAGAAAGGAGAGTCAAATGAAACTAATTATGATTATCCTGATGCATTTGAAACAGAAGCGGTTTTACATTATGGAATAACTGAAAAATTTAGGGTTGGCGTTCAAGGCGCTGCATGGTGGGATCTTCAAAATGCAAAAGAAGATGGAATTGATGTCCCTGATACAAAAGGAATTAATTTTAAAACAGGATTTAACCTTGGATATAATCTTCAGGAAAACCTTATCTTGAATCTCAGGCATATGATTGACGTGAAATCTGAGAATTGGGCTAAAGGAACGTGGACTTATTTAAGATTTTATTATGTATTTTAAAAAAAAAGGATTGTTTTATGGCTGAGGAAAGCAGATTAGAATTTCCTTTTCCTCATTATCCTTTATGGTAAACCCAGCCTTGTTAACCACTCTTACAACATTCTCTTCAAGATCAATATCATTTTCTTCGCAAAAAACAATTTCTGATTTTCTGAGTCCATCATAATATCCAAGAGCTAGTACAGATAGAAGTTTTGGCATAATTTATTTAGCTGTCTTAATCAGTTTTTTTATTTCTTTAAGTTTTAAAAACCTGAACAGCTTTTTTTACCTGGTTTTGTAAGATCAATATCATAAAAGGGATTGTTTTTTAATTATGCTAAATATAAAAATAGCAAGGAGAGCGTTTTGATACCTTTTTAGAGTAGAATCTTTCCTGATAAGTGCTATTTTAGTGTCATTGGAGGCAGGGTAGGGCTCAGCCAGTAATTCAAAATATTTTTGTAATATGGAACTACTTACATCCTCAATAAAGCATATTTTTTTAATTTGCAGAACTTGAGAAATTGTTCAGCTCTTGTTTATCAAACGTAACTCATTTTTCTGAATAACCGTTTTTCTTTCTTTTATTAAAGTAAGTTTCAAAAACATCATTGATTTTTTTCTTTACGTGAAGTATATTGTAAAACCTTGAATCATGATTGCGGGAGTAACTCAGTGGTAGAGTGCAACCTTGCCAAGGTTGAAGTCGCGGGTCCGAATCCCGTCTCCCGCTCCATCTTCTTATCCAACCAGTTTTTTTTCACCGTACTCCAAGAGCACTTCCTTCGGGCGCAAGAACGCAGAGAGTGGCAGGGCCACAACCACAATACAGATTTGCAGTACAGAGAATTAAAGTTTCTTGCGGTGAGAGAATAAATAGTTGATGCTGGTTAAGTTTTCACCATTTAAGATATTTTTTCGCCCAGTGGTTAATTAATAAAGCTGCGGCTTGTGCCGGTGGACTGGCCCTGGTTCCTTTCAGTTCGTTCATATGGAGACAAACTAGAATAATTGATTTTTTTGGGTTCTTTTTATCTTTTGCGAAACCTGCGAACCACTGATAATGACCGTCAAGACCCTCTTTTGTGCCTGTTTTTCCTCCGATTTGAAGTCTTTGGCGATTATATGGGAACAAAATTCTTGGATTTTTGAAAACGCTGCGTGCGGAACCTTTTTTAATGGTGGCTTCAAACATCCGGTTGAGTCCATAATAGGTATTTTCTGTCAATTCAGGTAAAGGAAGACCAATAGATGTCTTTGGGGCATAGTCAGTCCCAACAACTGGAGACCATGGAATTTCCGGGGCTTTTCGCTCCAATACAGAGCGAACAATAGCCGCTGCCAGCAATGGAGAAATGGTAATATCTGTTGTGAATCCACTGGCAGCCTCCGCAACACCAAAGCCTCGATCAGGTGGATTAAAGTTGCTTCGAGCAGGAATTCCATCAGCATAGTCGCGGTTAAAACCAAGTTTTTCTGCTGTCTTCCTCAACATGTTACCGCCAAGGTTAAGTCCAACAATTCCCATCGGTGGATTCATAGACGAGGCAAAGGCTTTTTCCAAGCTAATTTGTCGCCCATTATAATTTTTTGATACCTTTAATTGACGACGATATAGCGTCACACTTCTTCCAATATAAGGAATAAGCGTGTGGTTTGAATAACGACGAGATTCCAGCGCTGCTGCGGCAGTCACTATCTTGACAAGGCTTGCGGCAGGAAAGGAACTATTCGGTAGATAGGTCGGCTCAGGGGAATCTTTGAATTTATTCTGTTGTCCCCAGGCCAGAATGCGGCCGGTGCTACCATCTACCATTAGATAAAACGCCCGAAATGGTTTCTGTGAGCTAAGAACATTTAGAAGATGTTCTCCTAAAACCTGGTCCGGCTGTCTTGACAATAGTTTAACATTAGATATCTCTTTTAAAGGTTGTCTTGCAGAAATTTCAGGCTTTTTAACCTCAACTTCTGTTTGTAAATTGAATTCGCCTCTCTTCTGAATCTGCACGGGATTCACAGGATGGTTTAACTCAGTTTCAGAAGTATCAGAAAAATAATTGTAGAGAATATAGATAAAAGCAAAAACCAGGATAATACGGATAAGTGGAAAACGACGAGGCCTCGGAGGATATTTTAGTTTTGAAAGGTTGTAGTCGGGTGGCAGCACAAATTATTATATACAGAGAAAAGAGTTAACGTTATTACGTTGATATCTTTTTACCTGAGATTTTCAAATCTGTCAACTGACAAAATAGAAATTAAAAAATAAATAGGCAATGGGATATGACATTCAATTGTGCTAACTTCTTTTTCTAAAACATTTAGTCCTCCTGCATTATAGTATAAAATTATTAAAGATTTTCTTAAGAGTGCTTTTAACTCTTCTTTTTCAGGTAGAACAACATTCATAAAAAATCCCCTTTACAACTCATTTCAACCCTGCTATTTTACTGCCAATATCACCAAAAGTTATTTTTTTATGGCTATGAGAAAAAAATAAATCCTCACCACTAGCTGATTATATCTGGCAAGCAGTAAATGTAAAATATAGAATCCGATCTGAAGCAGCTGAGGCAATCGGCATTGATAAATCACTTCTGTCAAGAATCTGTTCCGGTCAAAGAGTAGGTGTAAGTGATAAAATTATAGAAACGCTTTGTGGCGAACCTGGCCTTGATAAAAAAAATAAATAAGGATTTTCAATATATTAAATCTGACAACCATTCTTTGAAAGGAGGAAGAAATGTTTGATATTGATTCATTACTTTTACTTGCTTATAAATATGGACCATTCTTTTTTGCAGTATGGTTTAACGGATTTATTACGCAAAGAGCGTCCAGAATATATAACAACGCAACAACTCCTGGTCACATAAAAACGTATAAATGGCATTTTATCGCTACCACGACATTTGGAGCGCTTTTAGTAGTGGCAGCTATAACTTGGTGGATGAAAAATCCTACGAATGTGTATGTTTTTGAGGGAGAAATTAAGAGTCTTAATGAATATGAGAAAGTAACTTCTGATAGTTTGTTTTTTAAACCAAATTTATTGGAGAAACTTGACGAAGAAGCACCTCAAATACGCCATATGGGATTCGTAGCTTTAAAAAATAGGCCGTTTAAGGAAAATGATCAGTTTGACATTTATTTTAGGAAAGGCAGTGGCACAAGAGAAGAAATGTCAATTAATTATACCAAAGAACTAAAATCAAAATTTAAAATAGAGTGGGATTCATCTCTTGGGAAAAACATAATTAAAAATTCATCTGCTAAATTGGCAGCTTTTTCTCTTTTATCCAGTAATGCATATGCTGAAACAATACCCTCAGTAATAAGTGAAGAACGGAAGATAAAGTTGGATAAACCGGCAATTTCATTAACCAGAGGAAGCATGAAAATGGTTCCTATACTACAGCAAGAGAGAACTGATATCGGAACAAAGATAGCAGCTCTTGACAAACTAAACTCATTAAAAAAAGAAGAGATTGATGATTTTATTAATTACTCTACACCCAAAGAACCCTTCGCGCTAACTCTTTTAGATTTAACGAGACATTCTGATCCCGAGCTTTCTTTTAAAGCAACAAAACTTACCAGAAAATTTTTCAATATGAATTCTTATGCTATTCAGGGTCTTATGTCTGATGAAAGTGATTATCGTGAAAATACTGTAAAAGTATTGTATAGGATCGAACTGCAGCGTGCTCAGTCAATTATGAAAGCTTTACCTGATGAATTTAATGAACCATGGATAAAGAATATAAAAAAAGATATGAAGTCAGGTTTAAAATCAAAAGTTTTAGTCCCAACTGGATCGGCTCAAGGCGATAGATATTATGTTCAGGCGACCTGGGGAAAAGGGCAGAAGGATGTTATCGATTGCTTAACTAAACTTTTTAATTCATCTCTCATATCAAACCGAACACTAAAAGAAGAAGAATTGTTGATGAAAAAAAGGTCTAAACGCTGGGTATACTGGTATTCAAAAGATTGGTCATTAGATATGTATGATCAAATAAATAAATGTGGTGGAAAAGCTTCATTTGTAAGTGGGCAAAGTAAAAAGTAAAAGAGCGTAAATAAAGGTCAATGCTTATTATGTTGGGCTGAATATGAGTATGTTTTGTATTTGAATCCACAAAAATATTATTTAAGGAGTTAAATTGTCATTTCAAGATACTATCATTGCTGGTCTCATAGTTGCTGTAGTTGGATGGATTATCACCACTAAATTAGCAGATGGAATACCTAAATTATCAGATGTGATACATAAACGGATAGCTAAAATAACTCTGGATTTTTCTAAGGGATTTCCGAGTGAAGGAATGGAATTATGGGTTCGCTTTATTAGAGAAGGCAAGGACAATCCCAATAGAGTAGAAAATGAAAAACCTAAAATCAAAGACAAAAAGGTTAAACTTATAACTGGAGAAGATGTTGGTATAGTTAAATTTTTATACAACAAAAGAATAGGTTTTCAATATAAATGTTATGTGGATTTTGAGAACGGTTTGCATGAAAAAGTAAAACGTTTACTAACTGATAATAATTACAAACAAATCTCAAGAGATGGGGAAAACCTGAATAGACTATGGTTCTTAATACCTGATAAGCCGACATGTAAGACATCTGGTGGATATATTGATAATTATTTTCATTCTGGTAGAAAGTAAATTTAAGTAACTCCCTGTATCTTTAACCTTAAAAAAGGAGGGAAAAATGGCAAAACGTATTATCATTTGTTGTGATGGTACTTGGAACACGCCTGAGAAAAAAGATGTAACTAATATTGTGAAATTCGCAAGAGCAATTAAGCCAGCTGATTCTGATGGGAAAGAGCAAGTTGTTTTCTATGATTGGGGGGTTGGAACAGACGGAGGGGCTGACAAAATCAAAGGTGGTGCATTTGGTGCTGGCATTGATAAAAACATTCAGGATGCTTATAGATTCCTTGTCCATAACTATGCAAAAGGAGATGAGGTTTATGTTTTTGGTTTCAGCAGAGGAGCATATACAGCAAGAAGTTTAATTGGCCTAATTCGAAACTGTTGGTTACTAAAAAAATCCAATGCAGACCTGATACCTGAAGCTTATGAAGTTTATCGATCAAAATCAAAGGTCGACGCTAATAAAACAAAAAATTTTAGATCAACAAATGCAAGAAAAATTAAAATAAAATTTTTGGGTGTTTGGGACACTGTTGGAGCATTGGGAATACCGTTAGGTATTTTCGGGAAACGCAATGAAAGAAAATATAGCTTTCACGATACTACAATCACCAGTATTGTAAATAATGCCTATCATGCGCTTGCAATAAACGAAAAACGAAAACCATTTAAACCAACTATTTGGAAAACAAAACTTAAGCGAAAAAATACAGAACAAGTCTGGTTTTTTGGTGTTCACTGTGATGTTGGCGGAGGATACAAAGAGGCGCGTTTATCTGATTATGCTCTAAAGTGGATGGCTGATAAAGCAAAGGCGTGTGATTTAGTGTTTAATGATTCTTATCTGAAAAAGATTAAAGATAAAAATGATATCCGTCTACATAATTCTTTTACCGTGCCTTATTATGCTCTTGGAAAGCATATAAGGCAAATTGGTGCCAACAATTCTGATGAATCATTACATCCATCTGTAAAAAAGTTATATAAAAATAGTAAAAAATTTCGACCTGAGAACCTTATTAAATATCTATCATAAAAATGATTAACAATTTAAATTTTATTAATGAAAGGAGCCTATTATGACTAAAGCAGAACTAGTTACGGCTGTTCAAAAAGGATGTGGTTGTGATTTAAGCAAAAGAGCTATTGAAAGTCTTATTAATTGCACTTTTGAAAATATTGCAAAAGCTGTAAGAAAGGATAAAAGGTTTTCATATCCTGAATTCGGCACTTTTACAGTAAGAAAAAGAAAGGCGCGCACTGGAAGAAATCCTCAAACAGGTGCAAAACTTAATATTAAGGCGAGTAAGTCTGTTGGGTTTAAGCCTGCACCAAGTTTAAAAAGTTCATTATAAACAAATTAATAAAAGGGTTGGCGAAGGGGTTAAAGAGTATTGTTTAAAAGATGAAATATATTTTCTGAAAATAAATTGTTTGCTAACAATTAAATGTAAGAAGGCTTTTAATTGTTGAGGTAATTACCCTTTGTTTACCTCAGGATTCCCGCTAAACCCTTGCGGGAATGACAACCATGGTTCTAAGTTCCTCAATTTTTTAAGATTTTGTAAAACTTTGTTAAGCCTTGCATAAGGCGTTGTACTTTGCATAAGCCGCTGTATAAAAACAAAGCTAAACAGCAGGGCTAATAAAGACAAAAACTAAACAGCGCCTAAAAAAACACGGTTCTGCAAGTTAGTAGCGGGGAGAGCAGAAAGGTTTAAAGCTTCAGGATGGTTTTTTTCATGGAATGGACAAGCTGTCTTATCTGGTTTGAAGTGTTTCTGGTTTGAAGTCCTTTTTCAATTATTTTTACGATGGCACTGCCTACTATTGCCCCGTCAGATATTTTAGCGGAAAAAGCCGCTTGTTTGGGGTTTGAAATGCCAAATCCTATGGCAACCGGCTTTGATGATGTTCGCTTTATTTTAAAAATTTTTTCTTTTAAATCTTGAGCCATTTTTTCTCTCGTCCCCGTCACACCGGTTAATGAAACATAATATATAAACCCGCTGCTCATCTCCGATACTATTTTTATCCGTTCTTTAGTGCTTGTTGGGGCAAGCAAAAAAATCACATCAAGTTCATTCGTCTTTGCTAAATTGGACAAAGATGTTGCTTCCTCCGGTGGCAGGTCTGGAATGATCACACCATCCACTCCCGCATTGATGGAATCTTTTACAAACTCCTCTTCGCCATATCTAAAAATAGGGTTATAACTACTCATTAATACAATGGGAACAGAGCAGGTTCTTTTCACAAGGCAAATCATTTTAATGATTTTTTTCAGGGTTGTGCCGGATTTAAGAGATCTCAAAGCGGATTTCTGTATTACAGGCCCATCGGCTAAAGGATCTGAAAAGGGGACTCCAAGTTCGATAATGTCAGCGCCTCCTTCTTCAAGGGCGTGGATATGGTGAACCGTTGAATCAATATCAGGGTCACCTGCTGTAATAAATGTAATTAAAGCTTTTTGTTTCTTTCGTTTCAATTCCTGAAATGTTTTTTCAATTCTGTTCATAAAAATAGATCGCTGATCACACAGCACGGCAGGTTGCCGCAACCAGAATTTTTACCACGAAGCTCACGAAAGACACGAAGAATTTTCATTGTTACAATCTTACAGGTTTTAGAGTTCTTATTTAGCTTCGCAGATTCGCCCAAAAAAGAGTACCTACGAAAACTTGAATTCAGTTTTCATGGCAATAAATTCTTTTTTAATTAAAATTAAAAACCATATATGCTTTATACAAGTTACAAAGGATAAAAAATAAAAAATTAATAAATTAATATTTAAAAAAATTTCTTTCGCGATCTTCGTGTTCTTCGTGGTTATAAGTCAATTATTTCTTTTTTCTTAAAATATCTGAAACCTGTTGAACGTCCTTATCGCCTCTGCCGGAAAGACAAATAACTAATATCTGACTTTTCTTCATGGAAGGCGCGATTTTTGACGCATAAGCAATGGCATGAGCGCATTCCAATGCCGGTATGATTCCCTCTTCTTTAGAAAATATCTGAAACCATTTTAATGCCTCTTTGTCGGTAATTGTTACATACTTTGCCCGTTTAATATCCCTGTAGTAACTATGCTCGGGACCCACGCCGGGGTAATCTAATCCGGCGGAAATAGAGTGGGCGGGAGAAACCTGTCCGTCATGATTATGCAGCAGATAGCTCATGCTGCCGTGCAAGACTCCCGGAGTGCCGGCTGTCAATGAAGCGCCGTGCTTGCCGGTTTTTAAACCGTATCCCGCGGCTTCCACCCCGATAAATTTAACATTTTTATCTTTAAAAAATGGATGAAAAATTCCCAGCGAATTACTTCCGCCGCCGACACACGCGACAATAACATCGGGCAATTTTTTTTCGATCTGCAAAAGTTGTTTTTTTGTTTCTTTACCTATTATCGATTGGAAATCCCGCACAATCATAGGGAAGGGATGAGGTCCTACCACAGAGCCGATAATATAATGAGTGTCCCTGACAGTCGTTATCCAGTTTCGGAGTGCCTCGGAAGTGGCATCTTTTAATGTTCTGGTGCCGGCAGAAACAGGGGTTACTTTTGCTCCAAGCAATTTCATCCTGAACACATTTAAAGCCTGGCGCTCAATATCTTCATCGCCCATGAACACTTCGCATTCCAGCCCAAAGAGAGCTGCTGCGGTTGCTGTTGCAACGCCGTGCTGACCGGCGCCGGTTTCCGCAATAACCCTCTTTTTCCCCATTCTTTTCGTTAGCAAAGCCTGGCCGATAGTGTTATTGATTTTATGAGCGCCTGTATGGTTCAGGTCTTCGCGTTTCAGATATATTTTCGCGCCATCTAATCTTTTTGTCAGCTTTTCAGCGAAAAAGAGAGGTGAAGGTCTACCGACATATTCTTTTAAATAGTATTGGAACTCTTTTTTAAACCGGGGATCTTTTTTAGCAGAGCTATACACTTTTTCAAGTTCCAACAAAGCAGGCATGAGTGTTTCGATAACATACCGCCCCCCGAATTTTTCAAAATGTCCTGTTTTGTCAGGTTTCATAAAAAAACACTCAGCTTTCAGCGATCAGCCTTCAGCAACGACTTACAAACTAAATTATCCGATAGCTTTAGATCTGATAATAAATTCTTTAACCTTATTGTTATCTTTGATACCCGGTTTTTTTTCTACACCGCTGCTGACATCCACTCCGTAGGGAACTACTTTTTTAACTGCCTCTTCAACATTATCCGGTGTTAAGCCGCCTGCCAGAATAATTTTTCCATATTGTTTAGCTTTCTCCGCCAGCTTCCAGTCAAAAGTTAATCCACTTCCTCCAAAACTATTTTTGTCAAAACTATCCAACAAAAAAGCGTCGACATCGTATTTTTTAAGACCTTCAATTGATCTATCATTTTTTACTCTTATCGCTTTAATGAGTTTACCCTCAACCAAATTGCAATATGATGGAGATTCGTCTCCATGTAGCTGAACAACAGTAATACCTGTCAGCAAAGCCATATCCCTGATGTCATTGAAATCTTTATTTACAAAGACTCCCACAGTTGTGACAAAAGGGGGTAGGGCGGCAATGATTGTTTTCGCGTTATCCGGTGCAATATAACGAGGGCTTTTTTCATAGAAAATGAAACCCAGGGCATCGGCTCCGCACTCAACAGCATATAACGCGTCTTCTTTATTTGTAATACCACAGATTTTTACTTTAATCATTTATATTTTTTTGACGCGGATGATTCAGCTCGGTCTTCGTCCGCAACCAATTATAACCCCCTGTATCCCCCTTTGCTAAGGGGGATACAGGGGTAAGTATTCCCCTCTATCAAGAGGGGTGTCCCTCCGGGACGGGGTGTGTAAAAAAACGTTGCTAAAAAAAACAATCTTACAAGTTTGCAGTGCAGATTAAAAATCCAGTTTATCCTGTTATCCGGTCTAAGAAGCTGATCCAATCAATTCTTTCAGTTTCTTGCCGATATCCTTTTCTTTCATCAGTGCTTCGCCGATGAGAAAGGCGTTAACACCGTTTTTCTGCAATTCCAGGATATCATCGTGACTGTTTATACCGCTTTCACTTACTATTACCTTGTTTTCCGGGATTTCCTTAGCCATATCCAATGTGGTTTTTAAAGATACCTCAAAAGTTTGGAGGTCTCTGTTATTTATTCCAATTATTTCAGCTTCACAATACATTGCTTTTTCCAGGTCTTTGAATGAATGTACTTCAACCAGATTTTCCAATCCTATTTCTTTGCTCAACTCCATATATTCTGTTAATTGGTTTTTGTCAAGAACAGCCGCGATTAAAAGAACCGCATCAGCGCCAAAGACTTTGGCTTCGTAAAGCTGATACTCATCGAGGATAAAATCTTTTCTTAATAAAGGCAGTGAAACGTTTTTTCTGATTTGATTTAAGTACTCAATGTCGCCCTGGAAATATTTTTTATCAGTAAGAACAGAAATTGCAACGGCTGCATTATCCTGATAGATTTTCGCGATTTCAACAGGATTAAAATCTTCACGGATAATCCCCTTTGAGGGAGAAGCCTTTTTTATTTCCGCGATTATATTAATGGAGTCATTCTCGAGAGACTTCTTGAATCCCCTGTTATTCCCGGCATCTCCAATTCTTTTTCTGATTTCTTTAAGCGAGGCAGAGCTTTTAGAGTGCTTGAGTTCTTTTCTTTTTTCTTCAATTATTTTATTTAGAATCATTCATATACTCATTCTTATATCTTATATAATTTTGCGCGTGTTCAAGAAGGGATGCGCGTTCCTGTCCGGTCAGTTCCCTTACCGGTTTTGCGGGCACCCCCATTGCCATCCAGCCGGATGGGATCTCTTTCCCTTCTGTTACAAGGGCTCCGGCAGCTACAATAGAGTCTGATTCCACCACAGCACCGTCTAATATGATAGCTCCCATGCCTATAAGCACCCGGGATTTTATAGTGCAGCCGTGAATGGTAACAGAATGCCCCACGGTAATGTCATCTTCGAGAATTGTTGGATGGGTATCGTGTGTTACGTGAATGACAGAGGCGTCTTGGATATTTGTCCGGTTTCCAATGCGAATGTAATTCACGTCTCCACGTACAATTGCGTTAAACCAGACACTGGATTCTTCTCCTATTGTGACATCACCAATAACCCGAGCTGAATTTTCTATGAACGCGCTGGAAGACACGTTCGGCCATTTGTTTTTATAAGGTTTAAGCATGATGTTTACTCAAAAAACAGGTCTAACAGAAAGATAAAAATCCTATCATATTAGTATATGAATGCAAAATTTATCGCTAAATAATGGTCTGAAAGGGTAATCTAAAGTAAATTTTTCAACAGACATTTAAATTGAAATCTAATCTGAGTTATGATTAAATCAGTTATCTTTTGAGAGAAAATCTATGTCTGAAGACTTAAAAAAAATAGTAAAGAAACATGTAAATAGTATAAAAAACACCTCATTGTTTCAGGGGTTGCCAGTGGGAGATCTTGTAAAATTTCTTGTCAACTGCAAGCACAATGAACTTAAAGAGGGGGAAACAATTTTTAAAGAGGGTGAACCGAGCTTAAGCATGGCCATTATTTTAACGGGTAGAGTGGATATTTTTAAAAATAAGTCACGAGTCTGTTCCCTGGAATCCCCTGCATTGATTGGAGAAATTGGGCTTTTTGCCGAGGAGCCGAGAAATGCAACTGTAAAATCCGTATATGACTCAATTAGTCTTACTATAACGCAAGAGGACTTAAATTCTTTTTTTCTAAGAGAGCCGAAAATGGCCCATACGATTTATCGCAATATAATTTTGAGCCTGAGAAATAAAATTAACAACGATAATCAACAAATTCTTTCTCTTCAAGAAGATTTGGGCGCAACTGAAAAGGAAGTTTTAAAACTGAGAGTATCTTTGGAGGAGAAAGAAAAACTCGAAAAGGCTAATTCCGTGATAAAAATAAGACAGGATATTCCTCCCGTGAATGACCGGCCTTTAAGTGCTGGTCAAAAAAATGTGCATGTTGCTACTTCCAACCTAAAACATAGCTTCATGAATATTTTAAAAACAAAGAAGAGCAAAGAAGCCCCCAAAAGGCCAAAGTTTTCATTTAAAAAAAAAAAGGATATCCTACCTTCGAATGCGCGACTTTCGCGCAATAGTCGAAAAAGTTTGCGTATTGCTATTACCAATCAGCAGCACTGCTACATAATAGTTGGAAAAACAACCATTATAGTTAAAGATCTTTCACTTGGTGGAATCAGCGTTGATTTATCATCAGTTAAAACGGATGTCAACAAAGACTGGGTAGAAGGGGACAGTATTCAGGGAGAGATTTTTTTTCAGGGTCAAAATTCATTTCCCTTTTCCGGAATCATAAGGGCCCTGTATCCCAACTCATGTGGAATTCAGTTTCACAAACTTTCTCAGGTCCAGGAAAATACAATAGCAAAGACGGTAAATGACCTCCAAAAGATAGGCCAGGTAGTGTAAAATAGCTATCAGTGGTTGATAAAAAGGTGTTTAAAACCGAAAGTTTATAACAAATAGCAAATTTTTAATTATATTAGGGGATACTATGACAGATAATCTTAAAGAAGTAATAGTGAAGCATGTGGATGAATTAAAGAACACTCCCTTATTCCAGGGGTTTCCTATGGACGATCTGATAAAGTTCCTTGTTAACTTCACTCACAGTAATCTTAAAGCAGGAGATATTGTTCTCCATGAAGGAGCTCAGAGTACGAGCATGTCTATTCTTCTAACAGGCAAGGTGGGTATTTATAAGCAGGAAATGGTAATCAGTAACCTGCTGGCTCCTGCACTGATAGGCGAGATTGGACTATTCACCGGAACGCCGAGAAATGCCACGGTAAAAGCAGAAACTAACGCAACTTGTCTAACGATAACTCAGAATGAATTAAGCTCATTTTTTCTTAAAGAACCAAAAATGAGCCACAAAATTTATCGCAATATTATTATGTGCCTGCGAAATAAAATTAACAATGATAACCAGCAGATTCTCTCCCTTCAAGCGGAATTAATTGGAAAAGAAGCTGAAAATTTAAAAATGAAAGTGGCTTTTATACCGGATAACCTCAAGGAAGAGGAGAAGCGGAGAGCGCAGACTGTTTTTGCAAGGCAGAAACGCCTTTCCCGGAACAAACGGAAAAATATTCGTGTTGCTATTACTCAGCCGAAGATTTGCTTCATAAATACCAGCCAAAAAAGATTTAATGTTAAAGATCTTTCTCTTAGTGGGATGAATGTTTATGTTCCTGATTATAAAGACGAGGTAGCGAAAAAATGGAAGACAGGCTTCCCGGTTCATGGTGAAATCTGCTTGTTAAATCAACAACCATTTCCTTTCTCAGGAGTTGTGAAAAGCACTTTTCGCGACCACTGCGGTATTAAGTTTAATAAGAGGTTTGCAGTAAAACATGAAACAATTCTTATAGGCATGATTAACGCCCTCTATAGGTTGGGTATGGTCATATAAAAGCGTTCGGGTATCAGCAATGAGCGGTCAGATAAACTTTTACTCTAAAAGAATTTCTTTTTTTGGAAACGGAAAGAGTAACAAAACTCATAGTAAGCAGTTGATATTTGGCAGTGGTCATTAGTCATTCATTGTTAACTGTTTATTGCCTGCCAGCTACTGCCTGTTGCCTTCTCTTTTTTGGTTGTGGTTTTGCTGTTTCATGCCTGTGTTAGTTTGATCAATTTTTCTAGTTTCTGATAAGCGATTCCCGAGTCAATCGATTTTTCGGCTAATGGTAAAGCTTCATGAAAATTTTCAGCTCTTTTGGAAACTATTATTGCTGCCGCGGCATTTAAAAGAACAATATCCCGCTTGGGACCTTTACCTCCCAACAATATAGATGTTGTTATGTCAGCGTTTTGATCAGGACTACCACCCAGAAGATCTTCCGGTTTGCATAAATTAAATCCATAATGTCTTGGATTAAGTTCATATTCCTTTAAAACCCCATCTTTCAGTTCTGCCACTATAGTGTTTGATGTAAGAGTTATTTCATCCATTCCATCTTTACCGTGAACGACAAAGACGTGTTCACTATCCATATCTTTAAAGACTCTGGCCAGTGTGTCAGTCAGTTTAGGATCATATACTCCAATTATCTGATTTTTTGCTCCCGCAGGATTAGTCAGGGGACCAAGAATATTAAATATGGTCCTGATTTTTATTTCCCGCCTCGGGCCAATAGCATGTTTCATTGCTCCGTGCAATCTTGGAGCAAACAGAAAACCTATCCCAATTTCATTCAAGCACTCCTCCACTTTCGTTTTCTCTGTGTCGATATTAACCCCAAGTGATTTTAAAACGTCTGCACTTCCTGACTGGCTGGATACGGATCTATTGCCGTGTTTGGCTATTGTGACTCCGGCTCCTGCGGCAACGAAAGCAGCAGTTGTAGAAATATTAAATGTATTGGAAGCATCTCCTCCTGTCCCACAAGTATCTACTATATTTTCAGCCCGGGAATTTATTTTTGTCGCCATCTTACGCATAACGTGAACTGCCCCTGATATTTCATCTACAGTCTCACCCTTTAATCTAAGAGCAGTAACGAAAGCAGCAATTTGAGAATTTGTCGCTTCACCTTTCAAAATTTGAGACATCACAGCGATCATCTCATTTTTTGTCAGATTAATTCCTTCTACCAATTTAGAAATAGAGTCAATAATCATAATACTTTTAAGAAATAACCATTAATTTAACTAACAACGCAAATTATGTTAATTAACTTGTGCCATTCGCGTAATTCGTGGTTTATTGTCATTATAAATTTAAAAAATTTTCTAACAGGTCTTTACCGGTCTCTGTCATTATGGACTCGGGATGAAATTGGATACCTTCCAGAAAATATTTTTTATGTCGGATTCCCATGATTTCATTATCCTCGGATTCCGCGGTAATTTTAAAATCGTCAGACAGAGTATCCCTGCTAATTACAAGTGAATGGTAACGCGTTGCCTTAAACGGGACAGGAAGATTTTTAAAAATAGTTTTTCCATCATGTTTGATCATAGAAGTCTTCCCATGCATTAATTTCCCCGCATGGACGATTTTAGCGCCAAAGGCATTTCCGATGGCTTGATGCCCAAGGCAAACTCCAAGGATCGGGACCTTCCCGGCAAATGCTCTAACTATATTTACAGAAATCCCAGCCTTTTCAGGGATTCCCGGACCGGGAGAAATCACGATTTTTTTCGGTTTGATCGCCTCAATTTTCTCTATTGATATTTTATTATTGCGAAAAACCTCTATATCCGCACCCAACTCTCCAAGATATTGTACCAGGTTGTACGTGAAGGAGTCATAATTGTCGATCATTAGTATTTTTTGTTTTGACGACATATTATTATTTTTTCAAGGGGAGTGTTCCAAATATTGATCGCAAAAATCGCAAAGTTGTTTTGTTTAAGTGCCAAGTATCTAAATCCATTGCTCCATTACCCAAATTTATATTTATTCTCCGCAGTCTCAGGGTGCTTTGCGGTTTCTTAATATCTACAATCCATTCTCTGCCATTTCTATTGCCTGTAACAATGCCTTTCCCTTATTTATAGTCTCTTCGTATTCCCTCTCCGGATCGGAATCAGCCACAATACCTGCTCCAACACCAAGGTAAGCCATATTATTTTTTATGACAAGGGTTCTGATTGCTATAGCAGTGTCCATATTTCCTGAAAAACTGAAATAACCTACGGCACCGGCATAAGGGCCTCTCCGGGTTGGCTCCAGTTCATCTATAATTTCCATAGCTCTGATTTTGGGAGCGCCTGAGACCGTTCCAGCCGGGAATGTAGCTCTTATCACGTCATAAGAGTCTTTCTCTTTTTTCAAAACCGCTCTGACATTGGAAACTATATGCATGACATGGGAGTACCTTTCAATTATCATCTGCTCATTAACATTTACCGAGCCTATACCAGCTATTCGTCCGAGATCGTTACGACCCAGATCTACAAGCATAATGTGTTCGGCCCGCTCTTTTTCATCTTTAAGCAATTCCTTTTCCAGAGCGAGGTCCTCCTCTTCTGTTATTCCCCTTGGTCTGGTCCCGGCAATGGGCCTTACTTCAACTTCATTTTCTTCTAACCTGACAAGCACCTCAGGGGATGTTCCTACTATTTCCAAATCCCCTAATTGCAAATAATACATATAAGGAGAGGGGTTAAATGTTCTTAAAGCACGATAAATATTAAATGGGTCGGTAGAAATAGCTGTTTTTAAACGTTGGGCAAGAACTACCTGTATTATATCTCCATTGCGGATATATTCTTTACCTTTCAGAACTGCTTTTTTAAAATCTTTTTTAGTAAAGTTAGATTCAACTTTTGGTTTTTTATTGAATTCAGGTTTTTTACCCGTGGCGCCAGAGACCACTGGTTTTTGTAAACGGGAAATAAGATTATCAATTTTATAAATTGCCTTGTCATAAGCTTCTTTGAGGTTACCACCTTTTAAAAAAACATTAGATACTATTTTGATTTTCTGGCTAACATTGTCAAAAATCAAAATAGAGTCTGTAATTATAAAAACGGCATCTGGTTGATTAAGGTCGTCATTCACAGTGTCTGGCAATTCCTCAAAATATTTCACCATATCATAACTCAGGAAGCCAACTGCTCCGCCAAAGAACCTTGGCAAACCTTTCAATGTAACAGGGGTGAATTCAGCCATAAGTTTTTTGAGAGAGGCTAATGGATTACCGTGGTTATCAAACTCTTCTGAATGGCCATCTCTAATGATAGTTGTTTTCTTTCCCTTACTTGAAAATACAATTGACGGATCACATCCAAGAAAACAGTATCGAGCCCATTTTTTGCCCCCTTCAACGCTTTCGAAGAGAAAGGAATAATTTCCCTTTTTTATTTTTAAAAACGCGGAAACCGGTGTTTCCATGTCAGCCATTATCTCTCTGTAAACAGGCACAAGATTACCCTGGTTTGCCATTTTCTTAAATTCTTCAAACGAAGGTGTATACATTTCAATTTTAAATAGATTCCCGATTAAGTCGGGAATCTAAGTTCCTTATTCATTATCTATAAGCGAAAACTTTATCACATCAAACTATTATTGGCAATTGAGGATTAAATTTTGACTTGCCGTCTTGATTTTTATAATATGTAAAACCATGTTTTTTTTTGCAAAGCTGAGCTTAGCTCTGCAAAGTTTTTTTACCGTAGAGAACCATGAGCGCGCAGCTTGGCAAGTTACCACAACCACAATTCGGTTAGCAAAGCTGAATTGGACTGTTTCCGGATGGAAGCCACCCGTATGGTTGAGGCCTTTGAAGGCAGAAATCACATAGGGCTACCACCCAAATTTACGAACAAAAATATTACTAACTGTGGTTAAATATTATGGTTAAAGCTCCTCCAGAAAATACATGCGCCTGGTGTGGTAAGTTTGTGGATGAAGAGATGGAGATTCACGGTATCGGGGCAAAGTTTTCGCATGAAGTTGACATGAAAGAGCATGAAGGAATGATTATTTTTTTAGGATTTAAGGATATAGATAAAAAAATCCCTGCACTTATTTCTACAAGTGATTCAGAGGCAAAAAAGCATGGCCATGATATGATGCTTTTGACGTGCAGCCAAACCTGTTTCAAAAAACTGAAGAGCCTCCTTGATAAAGAAGATGATCTATTGGATGTGAAAGCAGTATAAAAAATTTGGAATAAGAACTATTTTATTTTTTTTAATATTTCCGATGAGAGATTATCTTGCTTAATCAGGATAGTTAGAGCCAATGTATTTAGTAAAAAACCTTGACCAGGAACAAGCCATGAGACGCGGCTGTTGGGCCAGCGTTTTTTCTGTCCCTGGAGGTAAGAATTTTTTTTATGTCTTCAGGGACAAGTTTTTCTCTTCCGACTTCTATTAAAGTCCCAACAATATTTCTTACCATATTTTTTAGAAACCCGTTTCCTTCGACTTCTATGGTTACCCGGCAAGGGGTAAATGACAACTTGTTTGTGCTGTTTTTGTTGTTGCCGAGAAACTGTTGAGACAAATCAATTTTATAAATAGTGCGGACTGTAGTCCTGGCTTCACATGAAGAAGATCTGAATGCGGAAAAATCATGTGTACCTAAAAAATGCTGAGAAGCAATTTTCATGGAAGAGACGTTTAGAAAGTATGGAATTAACTTGGAAAACTTAAAAGAAAAAGCATCGGGGAAAGGCGAATTGTAAATGTCATAGCGATAAAGTTTTTTTTTCGCGCATATCTGCGAGTGAAAATCCAGAGGGACCTCCTGTGCATCTAAAATGACAATATCTTTAGGTAATATACTGTTAAGTCCTTTTTGCAATTTGTTCGTATCCAGCATGGAACTGGTTTTAAAATTCGCAACTTGAGATAACGCGTGAACTCCCGCATCAGTCCTGCCGGATGTAGTGAGCCTGGACTTTTTTTTTGTAATGCTAAAAATCGCTTCTTCAATTACCTGCTGGATTGAAATCCCGTTTTGTTGAATCTGCCAGCCGTGGTAATTCGTACCGTCATATTGAATAGTAAATTTTATATTTCTCACTGTTTTTTTTGACTTTTTCTAAATTTTATCCTATCTTACTTAACTTATAACATCACTTTACAATAACTTAAGAAATATTTATACTAAAATTATAGTTCTTAGTGTGTATAGCATGTGCATTCCTTACAGCTTGCTGTGAACCGTAATGGAGCAGGGTTTGCCGCAGGAACTTCATCTTTCACAATAATTTTAACGGGTAAGAGTTTGTGGATATTTTACAAGCAATCAATGGAAGTTTTCAGGGAAGTGTAATTGAGATGGTCGCTCATTCCGGGCCGGTTGCTAAAGCAGTTCTATTGGTCTTACTCATGTTCTCAATCATTTCCTGGTCAATAATGTTTCAGAAAATGCTTTTGTTCAGGAAAGCAAAAAATGAATCCAATAAATTTAGAAAAGTTTTTCCAAGAGGTGGGAGTTTAAACAATGCCTATGCCTCGAGTAAGGTTTTAAAAAATAGCCATGTAGCAAATATTTTTATTTCCGGTTATTTGGATGTTGTATCGCTTCAAAAATATCGTCGGAAAGAAGATTCTTTATTTGAAGAGACAAGGCAATCTCAGATGCAGGATGATCTTCAGGCTCTACAGCGCGCTCTGGATAAAGCCGAGTCGCAGGAGATAAGCCGTTTCGAAAAAGGCTTGAGTTTTTTAGCCACGACTGGAAGCACAAGCCCTTTTATCGGATTGTTTGGCACAGTATGGGGCATTATGGATGCCTTTCGAGCTATTGGGATTAAAGGCTCAGCAAGTATTGGTGGTGTTGCTCCAGGGATATCAGAAGCATTGATTGCAACTGCAGCAGGACTTGCTGCAGCAATACCGGCAGTTATTGGATACAATCATTTTAATAACAAGATTAATCTAATAGCTTCAGAAATGGATGAATTTTCATTGGAATTTTTATCTGTGGTAGAAAGAGGTTTGATTAGGAAAAAATAAGATGAGAGTAACAAAACATCGATGGCAAAAACTTATGGGGGAAATTAACGTAACTCCTTTTGTTGATGTCATGCTTGTCCTTCTCATTATTTTTATGGTAACCGCCCCAATGCTGCAGCGAGGAGTAGACATCCAACTCCCTCAGGAGGCAGCGGAAAAAGTGGATTTATCAAAAGGCGTTGTTCTTTCTCTTAAAAAAAATAAAAAGATTTATCTTGGCAAAGAAATTATATCAATGGATAAACTTGAGAAAAGGCTGAAAGATTTATATGAAAAGCAAAAATTGAGAGAAGTCTTTCTCAGAGCGGATAAAAACCTGCCTTATGGTTTTGTAGTCAAAGCAATGGCAAAGATCAAAAAGGCGGGAATTCAAAGACTGGGCATGGTTACTGAATTTATTGAGTGAGATAAAAAATGATTCAAATGGTTTTATTTTCTACACTCATACATTTGTTTCTTATTGGTGTTCTGTCCGTGGTGCCGTTTTTAAAATCAAAAAAAACAACCTATACGCCTGTTTATACAGTAAATCTTGTCAGATTGCCTCCAATAAAAAAGATAGCTAAACCTGCTCCGAAAGCTAAGCCTGCGCCGAAAGTTAAACCAGTGCCGAAAACTAAAGTAGAGCCAAAAACTAAGCCTGTTGTAGTAACTAAACCTGTTGACTTACTTTCAGGAAAAAAGAGTAGCTTAGCTTTAGCTAAACTGAAAACACTGGAAAAAAAAATTAAACAAAAAAAGCCACTTGAAAAAAAGAATGATATGGAGGAAAGTGATATTCCTGAAATGTTAGCTGCACTGGATAAAATCGAAAGTGTTGAAAAAGAAAGTGGATTTATTGACGAGAGCGAAAAAAGAAAGGACAAAATCTTAGAAGAACTAGATAAACTTGAAGAAGAATGGTCTAAAGACAAGAGCAGTAAGCTAAATTTTGAAAAATCAAAATCTTTAGAACAACTGGAGGAATTAGAAAAAAAATGGCAGGAGGAAGCCGAAAAAATTCAACCATCCTCAGTAACAGATGAATCTGCTATAGATGAAGCACTGGCAAAGTTAACGAGCCAGATTCCTTCTGTCTCAAGTCAAAACGTAAGTGAGACACCGTCATATCTTTCAGTCTATTTTGCACTTATAAAAAACAAAGCTTTGTCCCAATGGAAAAATCCATCAGGAATGGAACTTTTAAGTGAAAAGGAGTCCAATAAAAAGACAGTAGTTTCATTTAATATAATTCGCAGTGGCAGAATTGAGGATTTCAAAATCGATGAATCATCAGGAAATCGTATGCTGGATGATTTAGCTTTAGAAGCTGTTAAAAACTCTGATCCTCTTCCCCCTCTGCCATCCGAATACCATGAAGACTTTCTTCGTGTATTTCTTGACTTTAATTATTCTTTAAAATAAAGTGCATACGTTCATCCTGCTGCCCTTTAGTACAAGTTTTTAGGTGTTTAAGGGAGAAACTTGAATCTCTAAAGATACCCGATCAACCGGGAATAACGTTTGGATTTTGGGAATGACAATAAACGGTTTCGGCAATCATGATGTTTTTCTGTCATCCTAGCAAAATTGGGAATCTAAGTTCTTTTTAGCCGCATCCAAGGTATTATGAAAAAAGAAAGTTTATTAATAATATTTTTTCTTTCTCTCTTCTACTTCGCCCCTTCATATGCAAATGCTCAGGCAGATGTGCATCTCAGTGTTTTTAAGGAAGCAAAAAAGAAAATGTTAATTGCTGTACCAGATTTTTTAGTTACTGAAATTTTTGAACCGGGGGATGATTCTGGGGTCGAAGGAGCTAACATTCTTAAAAATGATTTGAATTTATCTGGTATGTTTGATATCATTAACCCCTTAAAGGTCAATCATATAAACAGGTTAGATTTGAATGAAGATGCTATTAATTATTTAAAATGGGAGGATTTGGGCATTCATGCCGTGATAAAAGGAGAATATGCCGCGACAGAAAAAGAGATAACTTTCAAGTTAAGCCTCTACGATGTTGTTAATAGAAGATATCTGGTTGGGAAATTATATAGAGGGCAAAAATCTCATCTCAGACAAATAATGCATAAATTTGCCGATGAAACTGTATTTCAATTAACAAATGAAACAGGAATGGCGCAAACAAAAATTTCGTTTGTCTCTGTTGAGTCAGGCCATAAAGAGCTCTTTGTTATAGATTACGATGGATATGAAAAGAGTTTAAAGCAACTTTCAAAAGAACGATCACTGATATTGTTTCCGGCTTGGTCGTCGGACGGAAAGAAGATAGTTTTTACATCGTACCAAAAAAATAATCCGATTTTAAAAGTTGTTTCACTTGAAAAGGGGAAAAATAAAATAATTGTAAGTTTTCCAGGATTAAATGCAAATCCAGCTTGGTCACCGGATGGAAAAAAGATTGCTTTTACGTCGAGCAAGGATGGAAACCCTGAAATATACATAATTGATGCGAATGGTAATGTTAAAAGGCTGACTCATTTCAGAGGAATTGATACGTCGCCGACATGGTCGCCAGATGGGAAAAAAATCGCTTTTACTTCTGACAGGTCTGGAACACCTCAAATTTATATTATGGATGCAGATAAAGGAGAGAGAAAAATGATCAAGCGCATCACCTTTGAAAGATTCTACAATGATCAACCGGCATGGTCTCCTAAAGGAGATAAAATAGCATATAGTTCTTTAATAGGAAATAGGTCTCAAATAGTAATCAAAGATTTGAAAAGCGGCAAAGAGGTTCAATTAACTGAAAAAGGGAGTAGCAAAGAATCCCCAACATGGTCTCCAAATGGGTGGTTTTTAGCTTTCACTACTACTGTTTTAGGTGAATCCGCAATATATATTCTGCAAACAAATAGGCCGGGAATACGACGCTTGACTTTTTTGAAAGGAGGTGGATTTTTTCCTGCCTGGTCACCCGTTTTAAATTAGATTTTTATCAAATATTCTGTTAATGTTATTGTTAAATTTTTTTATTTGAAAGGAGGCAGATTGTGGTTAACAAATTATCATTAAATTATGTAATTGCATGTTTTGCTTTTTCAATGATTTTTATAATGGGAGGCTGCGCTAAGAAAGCTATGGTAGCTCCTGAAGTAGAAACAGCCAAGGAGGCTCCTATAGCTGAAGAAGCGCCTATTGCCGCACCTACTTATGAGGAAGAAACTGTTTTTCAAGGATTGAAAGAAACGCCACCAGATCTATTTGTTGGTGAGTCAAGCGCGGATTTTAAAGAAATGGTCGCTCCAGACTCTAAAGCATTCAAGCCAGCTCCAAACCTGGAAGTTGTTCATTTTGACTTTGATAGATATAATATTAGATTTGGAGACAGAGAGAAATTAACTAGAAATGCAGCATGGATGAATTCAAATCCTAATGCTTTTATAAGAATAGAGGGACATTGCGATGCAAGAGGGACATCAGATTATAATCTTGCTTTGGGTGACAGGAGAGCAAATGCAACCAAAAATTATCTGGTCTCTCTTGGGGTTAATCCATCCAGAATTTCGACTGTTACTTATGGAGAAGAGAGACCTCTCTGTTCGGAAAATATGGAGTCTTGCTGGTCGCAAAACAGGCGAGCGGAGTTTCTTGTGGCTCAATAACTTTAAAACATGACTAATTTGTCCTATTTTTTTTTTAGTTTTTGCGAAAAGCCTAAAAATCGGTTTTTATTATGTTGTTTCTCCACTTTATTGTTTTTAGGCTTCGCAATGACTTTTTTGCACCCACCATCTGCCTTCGCATTTTTTTCTTCTAAAGATTCAAAGGCTATACATGCACGATTCGATCTGATTGAATCCAAGGTAGACAGCCTGGTTCAAACTCTAAAAAACCTCCATGAGACAGCTCTGAAAAATCAAGCAGACATCAAGTTAGAAACAACTTCCTTCCAAGAAGAACTTTCAAAAGTTCATGCTTTTACGGAAGAAACCAACAAGGATTTTTTTAGTTCATTACAAAAATTAGAAGAAAAAATCCAAAGACTTGAGAAGTTCAACCAGACTCATTTTGATGAATTGCAGAAATCTTATGTTGAGCAAATTCAAAAATTTAAAGACTTTAACCAGGCGTATTTTGAAGAAGAAAGAAAAAACAAGCTACTCTTTCAAAAGAATTTTCAATTAGAGCTTGAAGAAATTGCGTCAAAAATTGCTGACCTTGCCGCTATTTACAAAACTTCAACGCAAGAAGAAATTGATAGAGAGCATAATAATATTGTTAATTTTGACCAAAAGATGAAGGAAGTTAATGCCCAGGTTAATCAGTTAATTAAAGTATATAAAAATATGGCTATAGAACAAACTTCAAAGGAAAAAAGCATGATCGCGAGCTTTAACAAGCAGCTAAGTGCAGTTAATTCAAAGATTTCTCAACTCATTAAGATATATAAACAATCCATTTCAACAAGTACTACTTCAAATAAAAAAGGTTTGGTTACTTTAAATAAACAGTTGGCTTCAGTAAACGCAAAAATTAAGCAACTGGCAGGAATCTATAAAACTTCTATTAAAGAAAATAATGCTTCATTAGCAACAATCAGTAAAAATCTTTCCAAAGAACTTCAGGCGATAAATAAAAAATTATCCAGGTCTAAAATGGCAAAGCCTTCCAAAACAAAAAAATAATACCTGAATAAGAGCGGAGAGTATAAAAAAATAATCACGCGGGTTTCGCTATTATAGTTCAATCGGAAATAGCATAATAAGATGGTTTGTTTGAAATGAGATGAGTTTAGAAATGCCGCGAGCCTTAGAAGTGGCTGGTACTTTATACACATTCTAATAGGAATCAAATAACATTTAATTATCTCAAACACTATAAACCGGCTGATTTTAAAGAATTTTTCCTGATTTTTTTATGAGTAAAACCACCCATTTATTATAAAAAAATCATTTTTCTGCTGTTTTTTGACTAAAGTATCACATACTATTAGCCGATAAGTCTTGTAGGATAAAGAATGAAAATGAAGGATCAGTCGATGGATAATACAATAAATCAAATATTTACATCTTTTAGAACGTATGGTTTTCAGATTTTGTCGGATAAAAATTTAAAAAATTTGTCTGACAATAATTTTTTTGATACACTACCAGAAGAATCCGAAAAGAATAATCCTGATTCTATACAAGCTGTGGCCAACAATATAATCAATAAAAATCGAATAAAACATTTAACAACAGATGAAAATAAAGCTGTGGTGCAGGTTATTAGAGATGAATCAGGAAAGGTAATTAGAACAATTCCTTTAAATGAGCAACACGCATTAGACATTTTTGAATAAATTAACATAACAGGACGGTAAGATATGGAAATTCCAGGTACACCAGGTCATTTAAGAGTACGACTTCCAAAACTGAATCAAAAAAAGGGGCGAAAAAGGCTGACACAAAGGATAGCAACGTCTCAGGCAGTGAAAAAAAGTCTACTGAATCTAAGCCCGCTGAAAAAGTCCTATTGTCATCCACGGCAAAAGATATAGCAAAAATTAACGAGATAATAAAAGCATCTCCAGATATTCGTACCGACAAGGTAGAGCGGATCAAAAGTGAAATTGCCTCTGGAACCTACTTTGTCGAGGGCAAAGAAATTGCGGAAAAGATTCTGAAAGAAATCATAGCAGAATCAGATTTTCTTAAATAACCCCACCCAACGTCCACCCAAGTCCGATCATTATCATTACCCGTATTGTCTTTTTGACCACGAAGGATGTGAAGTAAAAAGTGCCTGGAACTTAGGAGAAAGGGGCAGGAGAATCAGTGATTTACTCGTGACTACGGCCTTATGAGCTTTTTAAAAAGAGACAGGAATCATCAATCCATTTCAGGTAATCTCTCGATCCATCAACAATTGGTAAGGCGATTATTTCCGGAGTCTCGTATGAATGATGTTTTTTTACCCATTCTATAACTTTTCCCATAAGCGATTTACGGCTTTTAGCAATTAACAGGGACTCATTGTCACTACATATCTCACCTTTCCACTTATAAATTGACTTTATTGATGGGACAATATTAACACAGGCAGCCAAACCTTCTTTTACCAAACCAGCAGCAATATTTTCAGCTTCTTCAGTGTTGCCCGAGGTAATGTAAATTACAATATGAGTTTCCATTAATCTTTTTCAACAAATGCCACTGCATCCATCTCAACTCCTACTCCTTTTGGAAGCTCTGAAACTTCAACGCAAGTTCGAGCAGGTTTATTTTTGGAAAAAAATGACTGATAAATTTTGTTCATTCGGGAAAAATTAGACATGTTCTTTAAATAAACGGTTATTTTAACGGTGTTTTCAAGAGAAGATCCACCTGCCTCTAAAACTGCGCCAATATTTTTCAAGACCTGCTTTGTTTCGTCTTCTATCTCACCGCTAATAAGTTCATTTGTTTCAGGGTTAATTGGGATTTGTCCTGATGTAAAAATAAAAGAGCCAACCCTTATCCCCTGCTCATAAGGTCCAATTGCCGCTGGAGCTTTTAAGGTAGATAGAATGGTCTTTTCCATATTTAAAACCCCTTTATTTTTTTTAGCTCATCGTATGCCGCATTAATCTCAGTAAATTTGTTGTTGGCAAACTCAATTAATTCGTTTCCAAGATGTGAAACTTTATCAGGGTGATACTGTGACGCCATGACCCTGTATGCCTTTTTAATCTCCTCTGGTGTTGCTCCCGGTTCGAGTCCAAATATTGAATAAGAATCTTTCTTACTCTCATGGGAATATTGGTTCCTAATTGTTTGATGGTCCTCATTTGATAAACCCATTTGCGATGCTATAAGGTCAATAGTACTCTGTTCGTTTTTTGTAATTACATGATCTGAAGAAGCGATTTGATAAGTGATGTCAACAAGCAACATCTTGGTTTCTGGGTTAGATGTCATCCTGAATGCCTGACAGATTTGCGTCAGGTCCGGATTAAGACGCTGGGTTTCTTGTATAATGCCGTCTATGAAACGGAGTTCTTCGCCTCTATAACCCAGTTTATTGGCAAAGAAATTATGAATGAGTTGTGTTTCTTCTTGACTTACGTGTCCATCAGCCATTGCAACTTTAGTCATAATAGCCGCGAGATGGGTAACAAAAAAAGTTTCCTGGTTGGTTTTTGCGGGGTTAGACATTATTTTATCTCGGGTATCCTTGGTCAACATATGCTGCGTTACACCTCCTACTACAGCTCCAAGGGGGCCTCCCAGAAACAGCCCCATGCCCGCGCCAAAAAGCCAGCTCATGATAAATCTCCTTTTTAATTATTCATTAGCCATTTTCCATTGGTCAATTCTACAAAGCCCCAATGACTAATTACCAGTATTCAATGACTGAGAAATCGCTTCCTTAAAACCTTCTAATGATCTTTCAATAACACTTTGGGCTACACAATAAGAAACCCTGAAATAGCCGGACCTACCAAAACCTCTGCCCGGAACTGTAAGAATATTTTTTGAATACAGTATTTTAACAAACTCCAATTCATCCTTAACAGGCGATTTTGGGAAAAGATAGAAAGCGCCTTGAGGTTTTATCATCTCATAGCCTATTTTTATGAGACTACCATAAAGCAAATCTCTTTTTTGTTGATAATTTTGAACATTAACTGAAACGTTCTTTAGACGCCTGATAACCCGTTGCATTAGGGCAGGTGCGTTTACAAAACCAAGTGTTCTATTGCAGAAAACAGCTCCCGCTATAATCTGCTCCCAATCCGGGCATTGAGGAGATACTCCAATATACCCTATTCTTTCCCCCGGTACTGAAAGGTCTTTAGAATGAGAATTAACAATAATACTGTGATTGTAAAGTTTCAGGATAGTAGGTACTACAATATTATCATATACGATTTTTTTATATGGTTCATCTGAAATTAAATATATGTTCTGATTATAATCTTTACTTTTTCGATCCAGCAAGATACACATTTCTTTTAAAACACTTTCATTATAAACAATGCCTGTGGGGTTGTTTGGAGAATTCACTAAAACGGCTTTTGTTTTATCATTGATAGCTTTCTCGAGATTCTGAATATTAATATTAAAATCATCAGTAGTTTCCACGATTTTTGGTGTGCCGGCACTGTTGTTAACATAAAATATATATTCTGCAAAAAAGGGCGAAAATATTATTACTTCATCTCCGGGATTTAAAATAGTTTTAAATATCACATTGAGGCCTGCAGCTGCGCCGCAGGTCATAATAATGTGGTCTGCTGATACAAACAATTCACTTTCTTTAGATAGTATGTCAGCAATATATTTCCTTGTTTCGGGGTAACCGGCGTTAGGCATGTAACGATGCTGGCCCGGTGTCCGGTCATTTACTACTTGTTGCAAGGCTTGATGAAATTGCGGTGGTGGCTCTGAAATTGGGTTTCCAAGGGAAAAATCACAAACATTTTCTTCTCCTACTCTCTTTTTCAGAGCATTTCCTTCCTCGAACATCTTGCGTATCCACGAGGAATTTTCCATAAGATGCTCTATCTTTTTTGAAATAGCCATGATTGGATTTGAGGAGGAATTATGAGGAGGACGTTGTCATTAAATTGTTTGTGGTTGTAATATCGGAAGGCGCAATTGTAATAGTGATTCCTTTCTCTGATGTTTCAATTCCGCAAATATGAAATGTTCTTGGATTTAAAGGTTGCTGTGCTCCTGAAATAAAAATGCGCTGAGAGGGGCTATAGAAAGCTCCTGAAATATCAGATCTTAGCGGGGCAATCTTGTCGACAGGTGTTTGTTCCAGAGCACTCTTTAGTTGAAACCGATAATGTAAATATTGCCCGGAAAAAATAATGAACGATAAAACTAAAAAGTTTACAAAGACATTTTTCCACATGTTTTGTTTCCCGAGAACTTACTATAGAAAAAAATAGTCTCATAAAGCAGTGTTGTTGTCAACCCTCTCTGGTTTCATCTATTTTTTTAAATGCCTGGTAATAAAATAAATTTCCAATGTGTCGGCCTGTCATCTTTGCGAAAGGATATCTAAACAACTAACAACAAGTGAACCATTACCATTATCTCTTCGCGTCTTCTATCTGCCTGGAACTTTTCTGTCTCTTTTGCCTATGCAGTTTACCATTTTTACTTTTATTCAACGCGATTCCCTCCTTTAGATTGTGCCTTTTTTAGTAATCCTATTGCCCGAGCGAAGACGGTACTGTTTAATTGTTTTCCGCCACCGGGGATTTCATCAAATTCAAAACTATCAGAATCTGCGTATTGAGCAACTCCAGCGCTAACTGTCAGGCTTAAGCAATTTCCACCTTTGTCGGTAAATTCATGTTTTTTTGTCATATTACAAATCTTTTCAGCAAAACTCAAAGCATCTTTCAATCCTATATTAGGAAGCAGAAATCCCATCAGGTTTACGTCATATCGGGCAGGTAAAATATCAGGGGAGTGGTTGTTGAGTTCTTCAATGATTTGCTGGGCTAATCCTAAAAAAAGTTTTCTTGAAATCATGGGATCAGAAGATGAAGTATAATGATCAAGATTGTCAATGGTCAAAAAAACAAGAGAAAAAGGGGTTTTGTTTTCATTAAACTTATTAGCCATGTCCTGAAATCTTTGAGAAAATATTTGCACTGTATAAAGTCCAGGTATCGTATCGTATTGTATTTCTTCTTCTAATTTTTTTATTTTTTCCTGCAGGTCCTCCGCGCTATTCTGTATACGGCTTGTGCTTCCCTTTGCGTTCTCAATTTCGTCAGATAAAAGATCAAGCGCTCCTTTACCGGCTTTTTCTATAATTGCATCCATTGAATTAAGACTTTGAGTGGTCTGGCCTGTATTTTTCATAACTTCTTTGATTTTAGCATTAAACTCCTCAGTCATTTCCCTTCGAATTTCATCTTTGGCATGTTGAATTTTTATTTTGCTCTTCTTTTCAAATTTTTCCTCTAACTCTTCCCGCAGGGCTTCACCCAACCGTTTAAGAGACACTTCTCCTGGCGATGACTCAACTTTCACCGTTTTCGTTTTAAGCTTTTCAGGATATTTGTATTTTATCCAATCCCAAAATAACTTATCTAACTCATCTTTGTCATGGATATTGAGCGAACCGGTTTCTTTCAGAAGTCGGTTGAATTCCTGAGTAAGCGTATGATCATCTTTGGAAAATACAGCAATAGCTATTGCCATATACCTGGGTTCCATTAAAATAGGATTTCGCCCGACTAAAGGTAAAGCCTCCTGTAAGCTTTTTTTTAAAATTTTTGATCTCTCAGTGAATACTCGTTCTTCTTTCTCTTTATCTTTCATGATAATTAAGTGATGACTGTAATAAAAAAAGCTGCAGTAAATAAATTAAGGTTAAAAAAATATATGTTAAATAAGGAGACATATCGAGATTTAAATACCAAATTTAAAATTTAACTGGTTCAGTTGTTGCTTATTCTTTCAGACACATTTAGTAGTTTCTTGATTCCTTTTCAAATGTTGGAGAAAGAACGGTTTAAGATAATGGGTTAATGAGTTTCGGAAAGTTATATAATGAGTTTTCTTCAAAATTCCAGCACACTATTATTCCACGCAAGAGCAGTGGGTAAATAAAGAAAACCAGTTATTATATAAAAATGTAGAGTTGATGAACATGTTTAGCAAGCGTATTCTATACTGCCTTGCTGTAGGGAGCTTCTTTGTTTAGAAATAATTGGTAGCGGGGACAGGATTTGAACCTGCGACCTTTGGGTTATGAGCCCAACGAGCTACCAGACTGCTCCACCCCGCATCTTGTTCTTTGGTTGATTTCTATTTTACTTTTAGGGAATAGATGTGTCAAGCCTATAGTCTGATTTTGAGAGAAATGATTGAACTTCTTTATAAACTTGGGCACTGAAAACTAATCTCATATGTCCTAAATTGTCAAACTCTTTGTTCAGTATATTTTTGCCTTTTAGATAGCTATTTTGATAAGGCAAAATAATTTCATCGAAAGAGGAAAAGATTGATAGAGTTTTTATAGTGGATGGAATTAGCCCCAATTTTTTTAAGAAATTACTTCCAGGCCGCATTTCAGCGCCACATGGACTATGAGTAAAAGACCACAACTGGGTTCCTTTATGAGGCGTGCCTATAGTAATTAATTTTTCTACATAAGATTTTCCTTTGAGATGACTAATATAATATCTTGCCAACAGTCCCCCCATTGAATGGCATATCAGGATGATTTTGGCTTGAGATGTTTCTTTAAGGATATCATTAACTTTGCTTTCCAACTCTCCGGCATAATATTCAATTTTTTTTAAGGGTGGAATATAATTCCAGGTATATACATTATTCCAACCGTCTTTTTGCAAACGTTTTTTGAGATACATCATTGTCCAGCCTCTCATCATGTACCCGTGTATAAGCAAAATAGGAGGTTTCTCTTCTGAAATAGGTGTTGAAGTTTTTTCCGGTTTAAAATGTATAATTATATAATGGTATAAGTAATCGGCTACCAGCAAAGTAAGTGCTATGCCATATGAGCAGTATTCCAGGAAAAACTGAAAGGCAGTCGTTGCAAACCTGTCAAAAAAGCCTGTTAAAAGAGTTCGATCTCCATATTGTTTAAGAAATTCAGGTGAGTTGCTGAGAACGAACCACCGGAGAACATACGCAAGGAAAAGATAAAGGAAAAGAAGAAAAGCTATTAGCTTTATCATTTAGATAAAATTGGAAATAATATATTAAGGTGTGCTAATTGGGCCAATTTTGATTGTAATTCTGCTACCGCCTAAATTAGCGGAAGAAAGATTAACTGTGCAGTTCCATCCTTCTTTAGAATAAACAAGGGTGATATCATTGTGCTCAAAGATGCTAATCATTTTCCATTCAAAATCAGGCATCTCTTTTTTGTAAAAATCAACCAGTGCATCTAACTTTGACCATCCGGTGTATGTTATTATTCCTGCCTTAAAAGAACCGGCTTCATATATGAAAGATTTTCTCCTATCAAGTTTAAATTTAGAAGGGACAGGAACATCAGTAAATCGATAAGAAGCTTTAGGGTCCTGATCTTCACTTGTATCCGAGTCCGTTTCTGATAGTTCAGAACCTGTTGAACTCATATCAGAATTACCTGAGTCAGATGAATTTCGACCTGCTAGATTAGCACAGCCGTTAAAAAGAATTGCCGTTCCCAGCAACAGAGCCACGAACCTAAAATATTTATCAAGGGCGTTTACTTTGAAAAAATCTTTAATAAATACTGGGTACATAGATAGTTACGCAAAAAAATTTTTACTAATATAAATTACAAGCAGTCCAGTTAACATTAGCGCCAAACCAAAAAATCTTAATAATGAATCGTCTATTTCGTGAATTTTTTCCGCTATGGATTTGATGTGACCTGGAAAGCAAAAATACGGGAGACCTTCTATGATCATTACAAGCCCTAAAACGGAAAGAAAGAAATTCATAATTTAAGTTTCCATTTATAGCAACTTTACTGGGAAAGTCAAATAAAAATGTGGAATATTGGTGTTCGTTGTGATAATATTTAACGTTTAAAGTTAATACCAACTCATCTTTAATGGTTTTTTTTAATAAGGGAGATTTCATGATTAAATCGTCTGCTAACATAAGTACTTTTCTAACTATGCTCGTTATGTCTGCCTTTCTGGCAAGTTTCCCAAGTCCGTTATGGGGAAAAGGGGAGTCCGGGGCAATAGTTGGTTCAAATATATTTGTTGAAATTGCCGCGAAGGAAAATCCCGCAGTAGTCCACATCAGCACCTCAACAAAACCTCAGGCTCAACCAAATCCCGGTAGACAGTTTAGAGGAAGGCCTCCTGGACAACAGGACCCTTTTAGAGACTTTTTTGATAGGTTTTTTGGCCCTCAAAGGAATGTGCCACGAAGGAGTTTAGGTTCAGGCTTCATTATTGACAAGGAGGGGCATCTTTTTACAAATAATCATGTAGTGGAAGGAGCGGATGAAATTAAAGTTACCCTGGAAAATGGAGATGAATATGATGCAAAGGTCATTGGTTCTGATCCAAAAACAGACATCGCTCTAATCAAAATTGATAATGATAATAATTTACCGGTAGTTGAACTCGGAAATTCGGATGAACTGCAAGTGGGTGAATGGGTTATGGCTATTGGGAATCCTTTCGGATTGAATCATACTGTTACTGTGGGAGTAGTGAGCGCGAAGGGCAGGGTTATTGGATCCGGACCTTATGATGACTATATACAGACAGACGCTTCTATCAACCCCGGCAATAGTGGTGGTCCTTTAATTAATACAAAAGGAGAAGTAATTGGAATAAGTTCGGCCATTTATGCCGGCAATACCGGAGGCAATATCGGGATAGGATTTGCAATCCCAATTAATTTGGCAAAGTCGATCTTGGAGGACTTAAAGACAAAGGGAGCAGTTACCAGGGGTCGACTGGGCGTCATGATTCAAAAGATAACCCCTGAACTGGCTAAATCATTTAACCTTTCTCAAAATGAGGGAGCATTGGTTGGGGACGTTATTAAGGGAAGTCCTGCAGAAATAAGTGGTATTGAAAGAGGAGATGTTATTGTTGAGTTTAACGGACATCCTGTTAAAACCATGGAAGAACTTCCCAAGCTTGTTGCGCAAACACGGCCTGGTTCGGAAGTAGATGTGGTTGTTGTTCGTGACGGCAAAAGAAAAGTGGTTAAAACTACAATAGATAAACTTGAAGAGGTGGGAGAAATAGCATCTTCAAAGATTGAAGATATGGGCCTCCGTGTTCAGGATATAACACCCGAATTGATGCAAAGTCTTGATCTCGATTCCCAGGATGGTGTTCTTGTTGCAGATGTTATTTTTGACAGCCCTGCTAACGCTGCAGGAGTCCGGCGAGGGGATGTTATTACGGAAATTAATAGAGAAAAAATAAATAACCTGAATGACTTTCAGGGGAAAATGAATAGATTGGACACTGAAGATACTTTACTTCTTCTTATTAAGCGCGGTGGAAGTACCATATTTATCGCTGTGAAAATGAAATAGATAATTTAAAATCATCTTGAAGTTTTTTTTACAGTCTTAGCTTGGCAAATTATTTTTCAGAGGGTATGTGCAGGAAATATCTTTAAGATATCGCATCAATGCCCGCAAACATATTTTTTTTTATACAGCTTTCCTTTGCTTTTTCTCCGTTTTTTTGTCTTCAATAGTTTACGCACGCGAAACCGTCTCAAGGCGATCTGCAATCGTTGAGGTTGTTGAGAAAGTCGGACCTGCTGTAGTAAATATTAATACTGAAGAAATAGTACAACAAAGACCGAACCCTTTTTATGGTTTTGGAGACCCGTTTTTTGAGGAATTTTTTAATGTATTTAAACCACCACGAAACTTACGGCGACAAAGTTTAGGTTCCGGAGTCTCCATTAACTCCTCGGGCTATATTCTCACCAACGAACACGTCATATCCCGTGCCTCCAGTATTACCGTTACTCTTAGTGATGAACGTGAATTTAATGCAAAACTTATAGGCGCCGATCCAAAAACAGATATCGCAGTGATTAAAATTAATGCAAAAGATCCATTACCGTTTGTTGAAATGGGCAAATCGGATGACCTCTTAATCGGCGAAACCGTGATAGCTATAGGCAATCCTTTTGGCCTGTCCCATACTGTTACTACAGGGATAATTAGCGCTCTCAACCGTCATATTAAAGCTCGAGGAAATAAGGTTTTTACTGATTTTATCCAATTAGATGCATCAATTAATCCGGGAAACAGCGGAGGTCCACTTTTAAATATTAAAGGTGAATTGATCGGAATAAATACAGCCATATTTCAAAAAGGAGAAGGAATAGGATTCGCCATCCCGATTAATAAAGCCAAACGGATTGTGGATGATCTCATCAGCTACGGGGAGGTTCACCATGGATGGCTTGGAATTCTTGTTCAGCACTTAACTCCTGAGTTGGCTGAATTTTTTGGAATATCTAACTTAAAAGGCGTTCTTGTTTCAAAAGTTTTTAAAGATAGTCCTGCTGAAAAAGCGGGTTTATTGAACGGAGATATAATTCTGGAGATAGATGGACAAGACATTACAGGTCCGGATAATTATCAGGATCAAATATCTTCTTATACAGCAGGAGACCAGATAAGCATAAATTTTATAAGAAATAAAAAGAAAAAAAAAGTAAAACTGATTACAACCCCAATACCTGAAAACCGGGCAGAAGAACTGGCTAAAAGTTGGTTAGGCATGCATGTGGATGAAATAACCGATGACTTGACATCAAAATATAATCTCTTTACCAGCAATGGCGTAGTTATTACCAGATTGAATCCCGATAGCGTTGCGGCAAAAATTGGGATTTTTACTGGTGATGTAATCAGGCAGATAAATAAACAGACAATAAGAGGAATTCCAGATTTTAGAAAAGCTATTATTGAAGCTATGAAAAGAAAGTCCGTGTTGTTTTTAGTTCAAAGAGGACGTTATGGCTATTATGTAACAGTTGAGCCTTAGTCTAAAAATTTCACTTTTAAAGCCTGTAATGTAGCAAAGCCGCAACCAATGTAAAAACATATTGAAAGTGTTTAGCGAGCGGATTCTCCGGAGCTTGCTGAGCTAAGCTTAGCTTCCCTGCGGGAACTTCAATATAGAAGAAGAAACAATGAATGACAAACCACAAATCCGTATTTTTTTAATGTGGTGCAAAAGCTTTATTGAAAAGCAATGTTTAATGGACTTGTAGCAGATAATAGAGCATATGACCCAAAATAATTCTGGAACTATCCAAGAAAACCCATTCTTTTCATCCAATCTAAAATTACTAAAACTCAAAGACCCTCTATTATATGAAAAGATTTTGAAGGCAGGTTCTGCTGAAGTAAAGGAGAGATTGTTTGACAAAGGCCAGATATTGTCTTTAACTATTTCCGGAAAAGGAGAGCAGCCTTTAGTTTTTCAGTCAAAAAAATCAGACCAAAATGTTTTGAGGTTAACGTCTTATAAAGACCTCAAAGATTATGAAGTGGTCGTGATTGAAGGATTTGGGTTGGGCGAACATGTTCAGGAAATCATTGAGGCCTCCGCTGACAGTACTTTTATTTTAGTAATTGAACAAAACGTAGAATTTTTTAAAGAAATCATAAACTATATTGATTTAAAACCTTTTCTTCTAGAACGGGTTTGTTTGTCTGTAAATGAATTGCCTTTTCAGGCCACCAGGAAAAGGCTTGAAGATTATTTTGGCGTTTATACCATTAAAGATATAAATATTTTTCGGAATCCTGCTTCTATTGAATTAGCGCCGGAATATTATGACAAAATAGATAGACAATTGGAAACACTATCCGAGGTGGCAAAACAAAATGAGGCAACCTTAAAGAAATTTTCTGGCATTTGGCAGCGGCATATTTTATCCAACTTGAAATCAGTTGTCATTGAACCAGGAATTAATGAACTGTTTAATAAGTTTCAAGGCATTCCTGCCATAATTGTTTCTGCAGGACCTTCTTTGGATAAGAATATACATTGGATTTCCGGTGCCAAGGGAAAAGCCATAATTTTGGCTGTGGATACAGCATATAAAAGTTTATTAAAATATGGCATTGAACCTGATTTTGTTGTATCCCTTGACGCTCTGGAGGCTAATTACAGGCATCTTGAAGGGATAAAAGGAAAGGAAACTTGTTTAATAGCAAATCCTGTTGCCTATCCATCTATTATAAAAGAATACCAAGGTCCCGTGTTCATTATGAATTTCGGCGATCCATTAATGTTTTGGATTGAAAATTGTATTGGTAAAAAAGGAGAAACCTTGTCTGGTGGGTCAATAGCTACTGCTGTGTTTGATCTGGCTCATAAATTAGGGAGTTCTCCCGTTATTCTGGTGGGACAGGATCTATCATATCCGGGTGGACGGGCTTATTCTGAATGGTGCTACTTTGATCAAACATGGTTAGATCAAATTTCTCAACACGTTACAATTGATGATCTTCATATTACGAGAACATTCGGCGATAGAAACCTTAATAAAAAGGGAATATTTGGTGAGGATATCCACACTTCATTGAAGATGGTTAGTTGGAAAACATGGTTTGAAGCCATGATCAAACAAAATGCAACCTGTTGCATTGACGCAACTGAAGATGGTCTGGAGATTAGAGGAGCGGAAATGCTGCCTCTTAAAGAAGCAATAAATAAATATTGTCTGAAAAGAGTTGAGACTAAAAAGGTTATTTCAGAAATTAAATCAACGTATCAGACTACAGATATTCCGAACTTTATCAAACAATTGGAAGAATTAAAAACAAAGATTGCCAGAGTTGGTTTTATTGGTAAAGAAGAGAAAAATGTTTCCTCGGTTGTACTCAATATTTCTGAGAATTCACCTCAACAGCAAATAAAATTAAACAGTTATCTTCAAAAGATGAATGTTTTTGCCGAACAGATTCTAAATGAAACTGAATTTATCGAGATGAATAAATGGTGTATTGAAACCTTATTGAATAAAATGAAAACAGAAGATAAATCTAAAGAAAAAAACAAGGATGCGTCTTCTATTATGTTACAGAACGTTCGCTCATTTAATGTTCTGTTTGAAGGGATAGATGAAATGTGTTCACATTATGATAATAAATTAGATAATGCTATTGTAGAACTTAACGGACTCCTGTGAAGAGGCACGCTGTGCTACAAACTTGCAACATCGCGTTTTTTAGGCACTGTTTGGGTCTTCCTTTTACAGTGCCTTATGTAAAGCACTACAACTTATGCAAGGCTTATCAAATTATTGTGAATAATTTTTTTAAAGATTGATTTATAACCACGAAAATCAGGAAGGAAAGATTATAAATATAATTTACTAAATTAATTATGAATTATTATGAAAAAAACATAAATAGATTGCGAAAGTGTGACCCTGTCCTGGCATCAAAAATTGATTTACTGAAAAAACCGTGTCAATTGAAAGTAGAAACATCAAAAACGGGCAAACCAACGCTCAAAATCCAGGATAAATATTTGCACAGTAAATATGACCCGTTGAAAGAAGGGAAGGGCTGGGCAGAAACTTTTGATATACAAAAAGATATTTCAATCTGTGTGTTTGGGTTTGGCATGGGTTATCATGTCCAGGCGCTTTTAAATCGAATTGAAGGCCCGGTTTATGTTGTTGAGCCTTCGTTAGATATTTTGAGATGCGCTTTGGAACATATGGATTTAACAGAAATAATTCCAAAAATCAACTGGATCGTTGCTAAGGACATCTCAATAATTATCAGGGAATATTCTCGTTTAACTTTTCAACTCTTGCCTCACAACCCTTCTGTAAATTTATTGCCTGATTTTTATAATTCTTTAACTGCAAGACTGACCGTATGCAAACTCCTGGAAAAAATAAAATTAAAAATACTGGTAGTTAATCCGATTTACGGCGGATCCCTTCCTACAGCCAATTATATTAGAGATGCTTTGCTAAACCTCGGGCATTTTGTGGAGGTAATGGAATCAGATAAATTTCAGGAGAGTTTTTTCGAGATTAATAAAGTGACTTCCAATAAACAAAATACAGGGGCATTGATTTCGTTGTTTACAAATTTTCTGGGAGAGGCCGCGACTGCCAAAGCAGTTGAAGTCAGTCCGGATCTAATTATTGCGGTAGCACAGGCACCTTTGGGAAAAGAAGCGTTGTCACGGTTAAAAGCGCTTAATGCTCCCTTGGTGTTCTGGTTTGTGGAAGATTTTCGGGTCCTTTCTTATTGGGAAAAGATTGTTCAGCATTATGATTATATTTTTACAATTCAAAGGGGGGTTTTTTTTGAAAAATTAAAATGTAATGAGGTAAAAAACTATTACTATTTACCCCAGGCATGTGCTCCTGAAAAACACTGTATGCTTACTATGCCGGACGAAGAAAAAAAGCATTTCGGAAGCGACCTTTCCTTCATGGGGGCAGGATATTATAACCGAAAGGCTTTATTTGAAAAGCTAATTGATTTTGATTTTAAGATTTGGGGTTCCGAGTGGGAGATGGCTTCCCCTGTAGGCAGGCTGGTTCAGAAAGATGGAACCCGGGTTAATGAGGATGAATGTGTGAAAATTTACAATGCCGCAAAAATAAACCTTAATCTTCATTCGTCCTCTTTTCATGAGGGAGTAAATCCAATAGGAGATTTTGTAAATCCAAGAACTTTTGAAATCGCTGCCTGTGGTGGTTTTCAATTAGTTGATTACCGTTCCGAGCTTCCGGAATTGTTTGAAATAGGCAAGGAATTGGTTTGCTATAAAGATTTAGATGAACTCAGGTCCTTAATAAAATATTATTTAAGAAACCCGGAGGAAAAAGCTGAAATTGCGGCCCGGGGACAATTAAGGGCAAAAAGAAATCATACTTTTGAAAACAGAATGAGGGAAATGCTATCAATCATTTTTGAAAATAATATTGATACACTCCATAATCTTGGGAAAAAAGAACATCATGTGGATCAATTAATTAAGGAAGCCGGTTCCGAAACAGAGCTTGGAAGATATCTGGCAAAATTCAAAAACCGGGAGAAATTTTCATTAAGAGATATTATAGAAGACATTGAAAAAGGAGAAGGGTCTTTGACTAAACCAGAATCAATTTTCTTAATTATCAACCAGTTCATTAAGGAAAAGGGCGAAAAGATAAATACGAAATAAAACATTACCTGCGGGATTTACATAATTTTGTTCGAACTTTTTCATTGGCTTCAATAAAAGATTGAATAGTTTCGCCCCCCTTTTTGTTAATATTCTCTTTTATAGCATTCAGAAGTATACGGCCTTGCAGAGAAGTTATTCCCGGAACTTTGGGGAAATTATATTTGTCGGGATTTTTTCTGAGTTTGTCAGCCTCTTTTGCTACTTGATTTTCTGAAAAAAGATCTTGCATACCCATACTATAATTAACTTTCACATATTCTCTACTTTTTTCCGTATCTTTATCAGCATCCCAAATAATATTTTCCATTTTTACAGAAGTAGGTTTATAACCCGATTTAAGAAGAAGACTTTTTACAGCTTCAAAATACTGCTTCATTCCTTCTTTGCTGCTTAGCTCATCCTGGGGAATTTTAGAACTCACCTCAAATTCAATATTATCTTCAATTATTTTAGGAATCCCGATTTCATAAGTAATGTTCTTGTCATTAAATCGTCTTCCTTTTTTTATTTTGTACCTGTTTTGCAATGTTTTTAATTGTTCATTAAGGCCAACTACTGCATACTCTTGAAACAATATATTTTTTAAACCCATTTAAAAGTATCCTCAAAAGAAATTTAAATTTATCTATTGAATGGAATGTTACCATAATTTAATCTTATATACAATAGATGCTTAAGAACTGAATCCAGAAAAAGAAAACATATCGGGATTTGGAAATCGTCAATTTATTTCCTTGCAATATAAAGCGTTTCTCTTTATTTAATTGGGATGTCAGTTTTTTTGCACTCATTGTGTTAAACTATTTAAAGCTTGGTATGGCAATGGATTACGATGGATTATTTTTTTAATAATAATACTCTCCTCATTTTTAATCGAATATAGTTCTTATATGCACCACTCTGATTTTGTACATTTACACCTTCACACAGCGTTTAGTTTACTTGACGGCGCTCTGAGATTGAAACAACTATTTCAAAGGGCGGAAGAGTATAAAATGCCTGCAATTGCCATGACAGATCATGGCAATATGTTTGGCGCGGTAGATTTTTTTCTACAAGCAAAAGAACACGGCATTAAACCGATTATAGGATGTGAGGTTTATGTAGCCCCAAAAAGCCGCTTTGAAAAAACTACGATCTCAGGCCTTTCTGACGCATCTTATCATTTGATACTGCTCGCGAGAAACGAAACGGGTTATAAAAATTTATCAAAAATGATAACCAAAGCATTTTTCGAGGGATTTTATTACAAACCGAGAATCGATAAAGAATTGTTGTCTCAACATTCTGAAGGATTAATCGCATTAAGTTCCTGCTTAAAGGGAGAACTGTCAAGGTTACTTTCTATCGGAAACATAGAAGAAGCCATAAACACTGCTTCTTTTTATAAAGAAACCATGGGGGAAGGGAATTACTATCTTGAAATACAGGATCAGGGGATTAAAGGACAGCGGGAGATTACAAAAGAAATAATAAAAATTGGAAAGAAACTATCCATTCCCCTTGTAGCTACCAATGATTGTCATTATCTTGAACAAAAGGATGCCAGGGCACAGGAGATACTTCTCTGCATTCAAACCGGGAAAACACTTGTTGATGAAAAAAGAATGAAATTTTCCGGCGACCAGTTTTATTTTAAATCTCCTGAGGAGATGAAAACTTTATTTAAAGAAATTCCTCAAGCTATTTCTAACACCATCAAAATCGCCGAGCATTGCAACCTCGAAATGCATTTTGACAAAATTCACCTTCCTCATTACGATGTTCCCCAAGATTCCACTTTGGATAGCTTTTTGGGCGAATTGGCCAGGCATGGAATGGAAAAAAGGCTTCAGAAAAAGCAACTGTTGTTGACAGTAGACGCAAAAAGCCAGAAAAAGGACGGGGACATTATGTCAATCTACAAAGAAAGATTAGCCGAAGAGCTTAAGATAATTAAAAAAATGAATTTTTCAGGCTATTTTTTGATTGTATGGGATTTTATTGACTATTCGAAAAGAAATAATATCCCGGTGGGGCCGGGCAGGGGGTCGGCAGCAGGAAGTTTGGTGGCTTATTGCCTGGGCATTACTGATATTGACCCGCTTAAGTACGGTCTTCTCTTCGAACGTTTTTTGAACCCGGAGCGTATTAGCATGCCTGATATTGATATTGATTTTTGTATGAATAAAAGAAGTCAAGTCATTGACTATGTGACTAAAAAGTATGGAAAGAATAATGTTTCACAACTGATTACTTTTGGGTCTATGAGCGCCAAAGCAGTTGTTAGAGATGTTGGCCGGGTGTTCAATATGCCTTACGGAGATGTGGATAAAATAGCTAAACTGATCCCGAACAGGTTAAATATTAAGCTCAAAGAAGCAATAAAAGAAGAACCAAAACTTAAAGAACTACAGACAAAAAATGAGCAGGTGAAAGACATGCTGGATATAGCCCTTACCCTGGAAGGTCTTCCGCGTCATGCCTCAACGCATGCTGCCGGTGTAGTGATTTCCCCGAAACCGCTAACAGAGTTTCTACCGCTCTATAAGGGGACCAATGATGAAGTGGTCACACAGTTTGCCATGGGGAATATAGAAAAACTGGGTCTCTTGAAAATGGACTTCCTTGGTCTAAAAACTCTTACAGTGATTGATATGACGCTAAAAAAGATAAACAAGATTGAAGGGAAAGAGATTGTTCTGGACTCTATCCCGTTAGACGATGCGGAGACCTTTAAGATGTTAAGTGAAGCTAAAACACTGGGAGTGTTTCAACTTGAAAGCCGGGGTATGCGCGACCTTTTAAGAAAAATGAAACCGAACTCATTTGAAGATGTCATCGCGCTTCTTGCTTTGTTTCGTCCCGGTCCGCTTAATAGTGGCATGGTAGATGACTACATCAAAAGAAAACATGGAACTATACCGGAAAAATATGATCTGCCCCAGTTAAAAAATATCCTGCATGAAACTCATGGGGTCATCCTCTACCAGGAGCAGGTTATGAAATTGGCATCGGTACTGGCCGGATTCAGCCTTGGCGGTGCTGACCTTCTCAGGAGAGCTATGGGAAAAAAGAAGCCGGAAGTAATGATGGAGTTGAGAGGGAAATTCATCTCGGGCTCTCTCCAAAATAAAATCCCTAAAGAAAAAGCGGGAAAAATGTTTGACCTGATAGAGCATTTTGCGGGATATGGTTTTAATAAATCTCATAGTGCGGCCTACGCGATAATCGCTTACCAGACGGCTTACCTTAAAAGTCATTACCCGGTGGAGTTTCTCGCCTCGCTCCTTACGTGTGACATGGACAATACCGATAAAATCATTCTCTATATTAATGAATGTCGGGAAATGGGTATCCAGGTATTGCCGCCGGATGTTAATGAAAGCTTTAAAGATTTTACAGTAGTAGAAAATTGTATTCGATTTGGATTGGCGGCTGTAAAAAATGTGGGTCAAAGCGCTATAGAGGCGATACTCAAGGCAAGGGAAAAACAAAAGCGGTTTTCTTCTTTGCATGAATTTTGCCAGAAAGTGGATCAGCGGACCGTTAACAAAAGGGTTATTGAAAGTCTGATAAAGTGCGGCGCCTTTGACTCAACAGGCGCAAAAAGATGGGAGCTCATGAACGATCTAGCCGATGTTATGGAATCGGCTCAACGAATTCAAAAAGACAGGGAACTAGGGCAAAAAGGGTTGTTCGGGTTTGATGAGATATATGAATCTAACCATAAAGCAGAGAATGGAAAAACAAATGTCAATCCCTGGGAAGAAAATGAGACCCTTGCCTATGAAAAAGAAACTCTTGGTTTTTATATTACCGGTCATCCATTAGCAAATCAAAAAAGGCAGTTAGACCGCTTTACAAATTGCGATTCACAGACTATCGCAGAAATGAATAATGGACGCCAGATCAATATCGGTGGAATAATAATTAAAGTCCGAACTCAGATGACTAAAAAAGGGAAAATAATGGCATTTATCACTTTAGAGGACCTGGCAGGTTTTGCGGAAATAATAGTTTTCCCAGATGTTTATAAATCAAGCGAGTCTATTTTAAAAACTGACAACACCATTCTTGTTAAAGGCCATAAAGATACCAGCACTGAAACAATAAAAATTATCGCGAAGGATATAATACCCCTTTCCGAAGCAGCTGAAAACTGGACAGGGAAAATTCATGTAAATATTCAAACTGCCGGATTGGAAACAGACTTCTTGGAAAAAATAAAATCAATATTGGAGGCACATCGAGGGAAAAATGATGTTTTGCTTCATTTAATATCCCCTGACGGAAAATCAATTTCCATGAATGCATCAAGCCAGCTAAAAGTTGCCCCGGACGATAAACTGATTTTAGAAATAGAAGAACTTTTAGGAAAGGATTCTATCTTTTTGAATTAAGGGGGTAAAGATATTATTAAGACCACCCCTCCGCGTTGCGCTTCCACTCCTCAACAGGCAGGGTATCTCCAATTCTGCTTTGGCAAGAGTCCGCAAAGAGAAAGCATCGATCTTATCAGGCTCCCCAATTTTTCCAGAAATTGCTATTTAATTGAAGTCTCTATCCATTAAGGTTTTGCGGCCATCCGCTTTTGCTCTCTCGATTGCTTGATCACACAAATTGCGAACGGAATCAGACAATGCTGACGCAACGTTACCTGCTGTACTCATTCCATGCGTCGCACGAATGTACTTTTTGAGTTTTGATACAACTATCAGTAATTCTTTATCACTCATATCATCTCTCCAGTTTTTCTAGGGTTAACAAAAGTGTCTAATATAAAGAATTTTATTCTTTATAAGATTACTATAGACAGAAAAAATATGAACAATACTAATGAAAGAATTGGTTGATGTCAAGAATATTTCAGAGCAGAGGGATTGTCGATTATTTGGAGGCTAAAGACATATTTGATGGGAAAGTGCATTTTTGTTTCGATTAAAACTGACTATTGATTGCTAAAAGCCATCAACAACATTTAGGGCCGCATTCAATTATCTCTGAAGTATTAATAATGATAAAACTTCCTGCGTAGGGTGCTCGGGTGAGCTTTGTGGCAGTATCAGTACATATTTCAACCGGTTCTCCCGCCAGATAGGTATGGCCGTCATCGTCTGATACATTAAGAAAAGGGCCTTTGTAAATAGCATACTGGCCTTTGAACACGCATTCTTTACCTTTTGTGAATTTCCAGCCCCGAAATGTGATGGAAGAAAACTTAATTCCATTAACTTCCTTCCAGACATAGTCATGTTCTACAGAAACGCCGTAAAATCCTGCGGTTTTAGCTGCTTCAATCAACTTTTGCTGTGTTTCAGCTCCTGAGATGCATTCTCCCCATAGTTTTTTGTCTGATCGCATTTCCTCGGGAACCTCGCAATCCGAAACAATATCCGAGATAACCAATCGGCCATGATTTTTCAGGATTCGATAAATCTCTTCAAACACTTTATCTTTTGAAATGGATAAGTTTATTACACAATTGGAAGTAATTATATCCACAGAATTGGAATCCACTGGGATATCTTCCAAAAGGCCCTTTCTAAACTCTATATTGGAATACCCAAGGCTTTTTTCAACATATGATTTGCTTTTTTCCGCCTGAGATAGCATTTCATCGGTCATGTCAATGCCAATAATTTTTCCTTTTTTACCAGTGGTTTTGGCAGCAATAAAACAGTCGATTCCGCCCCCTGAGCCGAGATCGACCACTGTTTCGCCTTCTTTAATTGACGCTTTGCTGACAGGGCTACCGCATCCGTAGGAAATCTTTAGAACATCAACAGGAATATGAGATACATCTTCTGCCTGGTAATCGGTAGGACAGCAAAGGGAAGATTGTGAAGTTAACGCAGCTTTAGAATAAAACTCCTTCACATCCTCTCTTTTTACTTCTGAATTGTTTTTGATTGTTTGCATTTTGTACTTAGAATGGAGATTTAAGGCAGATAAACGTGGACGTTCAGCCTTTCAGTTTGTTTTCTACTGATGCTACTTTTCCTTTTAAACGCCCGGTTGCTCCTTTCCGGTCATCAATCTTAATGGAAGTAGATACCCTGTCACTAAAGCGGGCCATGTTCAAGTGACATTTTTTTATAAGCTCAAATACTTGTTCAGCATCCCCCTCGACCAGTGTCCCCATTGCGTGAAGCTCATATTGCAAACCACTCTCTTTAATAATATTTATAGTCTTTGCAATATATTCGCTCAGGCCTTTTCCTGCTTTGTCAATTGGAGTAATACTAAATTCAGCAAGCATTTATAAGAATAACTTAAAGTTTTAGGAGAAGTGGTTAGCAATAGATAAAAGAAAGAAGGAGAAAACCTGCTTTCTCTCGAAGAGTCCTATTTCTAACTATTACTAAAAAAAGTTTCTCATTTATTAAAATTTTTGTCAAGGTCATTCTGTTGTCTATAATAGGGAGATTAGGTTTTAGTCACGAAGACACAAAGCCTTGCATAAGGCGTTGTACTTTGCATAAGTCACTCTATAAAGAAAGAACTAAGTCTTGCAATAATTGTAGTAAAAGGATGATTGTTATGCTTAGAAATTAAATCTCTTGTTTATTGTCTATTTTATAATATTCAGGTAGAATTTTCTGTTATTTTTGTTAAATAAACAATTATTGCGAGAGAAAGCCTATGAAACTTGCGCTTAACATGATGGTAAAAAATGAAGCGGGAAATATCGCGGAGTGTATTGCCTCTGTTCAGCCTATAGTAAATGAGATAATTATACTGGACACCGGATCATCTGATGATACGGTGAGTATAGCCAGAGGTTTAGGCGCGGAGATATTTCATTTTGAATGGTGTGATGATTTTGCTGTCGCTAGAAACGAAGCGTTATCTAAAGTTGCAGCAGACTGGGTCCTTGTGCTGGATGCTGATGAGCGAATCGCGCGGGAGGACCATCAACGTATTATAAAGATTATTGATGATGATACTGTTGATGCATATTTAATGCTCGCACGGAATTATCTGAGGGGAACAGGATACGACAAATGGTGTGCTGCAACTGGAGAGTATCCGGAAATGGAAAAAGGATACGCGGGATACAGGGATCACTTCGTACTAAGACTTTTTAGAAATTATGATTATCTAAAGTGGGACGGAAGAGTACATGAGAACCTTTTATCTGTTGATCCAGCTAAAAAATGGTCTGTAAAGCAAACAGATTTGGTGATACATCATTATGGAAAGGTCATGGATGAAAAGCAACTCAATTGTAAAAAGCAAAAATATCTTATTATTACACGGAAAAAAGCAGACGAGTTTCCAAACGACGCGAAAGCTCAGTTTGAGCTAGGAGTACAGCTTCACGAGCTTGAAATGTGGAAAGAATGTCTAAAGCCATTTCAGAACGCTTTTGCCCTTTCTGAAGAGTGTAAAGAAGCGCTTTATTTTATTGGTAACACCTTTCACAAGCTTGGCGATCTTAAAAAAGCGGAAGAGATGCTTGAAAAGTTTTTAACGCTTGAACCGACCCACTGTGATGCGATAGTAACGTTATCTTGCGTTAAGAATGAAAATGGCGACGCAGAATCCGCCTTTATGCTTCTTGACAGAGCCATAGCGATAAACGCGGATATGTTTAGTGCTTGGTTTAACAAGGGGGTTTTTTGTTTGAAACTTGAGCGCTATGAGGAGGCAGAGCCGGTCTTTGAAAAAGTTCTGGCACTCATGCCGGACTATGTGCCGGCTATGTATGGTAAATGGTATGCGAATATTTTTCTTGGCAATTTTGAAATAGCGGAATCTTGCATGAAAAATTGGATTGCGGAGCACGCAGAACTTAAAATCAAGGTAATAAAAGTTGCACGAAAACTAATGATGATGGGAAAATTTGAAATTATAATTCATGCTATTGGTCCTATAGCCAACAAGGTAGATGATGCGGAATCGTATTCGGCGTTAGGCGCGGCTTATCTTTCAGCTAATAGAATAAATGAAGCGGAAAGTAATCTTGAAAAAGCGCTTGCCCTTGATAAAACATTAAATCCGGCACGCGTCAACCTTGCGCAGATAAAGGAGGTGCATAGAAAGGATATTTTAACAGCTACCAAACTTTATGAAGAAGCGTTACAATACGAGCCTCAAAGCGAATTTGTTCAAGCGAGAATTAAACTTTTAAAAAATATGTGTTAATATGTTGATTTTTAATATGTTTCTCTGCTAATTGAGGTGCTAAAAAGGAATCCTACGCTGAATTTTTCAGTCTAATATTATAGGAGGACAAAAAGTCGAAAAATGATACAGGAGGTGGTCCCATGAAGATCTTAAAAATACCTTATTTATCACTTTCATTATATTAACCTTTCTCTGCTCTTCTCTTTCAGCCGCTTCAGATAGACCTCAACGTGTTTTCGAAGTAATCGACTCCCAATTTCCTGCAGAAATCGAAGCCTTTAAGTATTTAAAAGTAGAGAAGGATCGTTATACCTTATTGTGCTATATCCCTTCTAAGGTTGCAATGGTTCGAGAGATTTTTGCAGTTAGAAATGGGCAGAAGTACAGGATTATTTCACTTGTTTTCTCCACTGAAGTCAGCTCAGTAGGGAAGGATGGACCGGTTATTGAAATTGTAAAGTGGAAAGGACCTTACTGGCCGGGTGAAGTCATCTATCAGCTTGCAGGAGACCAAATTCAGTCGGCTTACCTTAAAAGGTAAAAAAAATCAGAGTTAATAACAAGTACAGAGAAAACAAGAAAGGTTTTATTAATAAATCTTTAGCAGGCTATTTGTGTTCTTCTGAAAGAAATTTTTCAGCCAATTCCACGTTTTCTTTACTTCCTATAAAAAGAGGCACCCGTTGATGAATTGCATCTGGTTGAATCTCCAAAATCCTTTGAAAGCCATTGCTCGCTTTTCCACCGGCATTTTCCACAATATAAGCAAGTGGTATGGCTTCATACAGCAATCTTAGTTTTCCATTAAGCGCTTTAGAGTCAGGTGGATACATAAAAATACCGCCTTTTAGCATGGTTCTGTGAAAATCTGCCACAAGAGACCCGATATATCTTGCTTTATATGGGCGGTTTGTGGCTTCATCTTTTTCTTTTAAGTATTCGACGCATTTTTTCTGTTGATCGCTCCATAAATTATAATTGCCTTCATTAATGCTGTAAATGCTTCCCCTTGAAGGAATTTTCATATTAGGGTATGACAGGAGGAACTCACCTAAACCCGGATCCAGGGTAAAACCGTGAACTCCATTTCCAGTGGAATATACAAAAACAGTACTTGAACCATAAATAACATATCCGGCTCCCACCAGATTTTCTCCCTTTTGCAGGAAATCTTCTTTTGTTACTTCTGTCCCGGGAGACAATTTTCTATAAATGGCAAAAATGGTGCCAATAGACACATTTACATCGATATTCGATGATCCGTCAAGCGGATCCATTGACAGGATATAATTTCCTTTTGTGGCTTTTCCAGGTATTGTGGTGGGCTTCTCATCTTCTTCCGATATAATAGCGCACAAATACGGCGAACGTTTTAAGATGTTTTTTAGTGAGGAGTTTGCGAATACGTCTAATTTTTGTTGAACCTCGCCTTGAACATTTATATTATCGGTTTGTTCCAGAATATTGATAGCGGATAATCCGGCCTTATTGACTTCCTGGGATATGATTTTTGCCGCAACAAGTATTTCGTTCATCAGCCCGGTATATGAGCCGGTTGCTTGTGAAAATTCTTTTTCACTTTCACGAATGCACTGAGATAACGTTGAAAATTGTTTGTTCATTAATCTCCATTTTCATTGCTTTTAGCGCGGGAAAAAGATTAGTATGGTGAACTTGCTTATGGCATTATAGTTCATTAAGTTAGCGTTAGTAAATTACCACATTCATAAAGAGATATCAACACAGGTACTTCATTTCAGGGATTTGCCAATAAATTAATTTTCAGTTAACTAATTTTCAAAAAATTCTTGAAATAAGTCTTTCTTTTTTTTTGGGGCTGGTTTAATATTAGTCTTTAAGAAATAGGTGGGAAATAGTAATATTATGTCACTTTTATAAGGAGAAATAATGGCCGATGTACAATCTCTCTTAACTGTCAAGGATTTGATCAAAGATGAACCGGTATTTGTTGAATCCGAAAGCTCGGTTCTGTCGGCAGCGAAAAAGATAAAAGAACAGAAGGTAGATAGCGTGCTGATTAAAGACGCGTCAGGAAGTATAGAGGGAATAGTAACAGAATCAGATATTATTTGCAAAGTTGTTGCGGAAAACGAAAGTCCATCAGAAACAAAGGTGGAAAAAATTATGACTAAAAAAATATTGACCATAGATGGAAATGAGTCAATGTTTAAAGCAAGAGAGATAATGCTCGACAATAAAGTAAGGTACTTAATTGTTACAGAGAATGAAAAGCAGATCGGGGTTGTAACATCCAAGGAGATATTGGGAAAATAAAAAATGATTGTAAAAGAAATAATGTCTAAAAATCCGGTTACCATTGGTCCGTCTGTTAAATTGCGGACAGTGAATGAATTGATGAAAGCAAATAAAGTCCGGCATGTACCGGTTGTAAAAAGCGGAAAGTTGATCGGGATAGTGACTGAAAAAGATATCCGTTACGCAATGATTCCTGAAAAAATTCCGGGGAAAAAAGTGCCGAAGGGATGGAATCTTGACCATCTAAAGGTACAGGATACTATGACAAAAAAAACCATCACCATATCACAAGATGCCCAGGTGGAAGAAGCCGCGCGTATGATTTATAGTAATAAAATTGGCGCTCTGCCGGTAATGAAAAATAATAAATTGGTGGGCATTATTTCTGTTATGGATATACTTGGCGTTTTTATAGAAATGATGGGAATGCTGAAGAGTTCTTCCAGAATAGATGTTTTAATGAAAGAAAGCCAGGTTAATTTTGATAAGGTTTCAAAGATTATATATAAGAATGAAGGACAAATAATTAGTGTTGGAATAACACCTTACCCGAAAGACAAAAAAAAGAGCGTTTATCTTTTCCGGTTAGAGTCCTGCAATGTAAAACCGATAGCAAAAGACATTAAAAAAGAAGGTTTTGTTGTTACCTCTACCATCGTATAGGATTAACGCAATTATATTGAGAGTTATGGATTTTAGCGCCTGACTCCAAAATCCCCAATCAAAATCTCCCTGAACAGGATCAAATAACTAACGATTAACCATGGACTATTCAATCTATGAACAACATATAGATTTTGTATATACAACACTGTTAATGGTTTGGGGAGGGAGCTGCGTAGGAATAGGGTTGGTAGCGATTCCTTTTTTATTTAAGTACATCAAGTCTCCAACCGAGGCGTCGTATCTGACGTCAAGGATACTCAAGCGTCAGGATAAATTAATACGGGTTCTTGCTGTCTCCATGTTCGTTCTCTTTTACTTCAAGAGCAAGCTCACTTATTCGTATCAACATATAGAGTGGGTTTCTTATGTTATTGTTCTTCACTGCTATATATTCGGTAAAGTAGTTTCAAAAAGGCTCTGGAAATTACGGGATGAAATAAAGACGTTCGATACTAATGCGGGAGCAAACCCTCAAAGAATTCAATTTCGTAGGTGGCACCTGTTAGGAAGGACGTTCTATACCGGTCAGATTATCGGAATAGTGGCACTTTTATATTTGCATGCTTTTGGATTATAAAGGAAAAGAGATCCCTGGTTTATTTGCCGATCACCCTATTCTTTCCTTTCCTTTTTGCCTTGTAAAGATAGTCATCAACCCGCTTGTATGCCGATTTCACTGTGTCATTTCCCCTGATCATAGTTATTCCGATACTTACAGTAATGTGGATTTCTTTCTTTTGATATGTAAACTCGTGTGTACTGATGCCCGTCAATAGCTCATTGGCTTTTTTTAAACAGTGAGAAAGAGGTCTTTCAAATAAGACGACGGAAAACTCCTCCCCTCCATACCGGGCAACGAATCCCCCTTCTTTAAAAATTTCTTTTGCCAACATAGCTATAGTTTTGAGAACCAGATCTCCAACGCGACTACTGTAAGTGTCATTAAATTTTTTGAAGTTATCTATGTCAAACGTAATCGTGCAGGCCAGCTTTCCTTTTTTCACCTGCTTTATGGCTGTTTCAATACGGTTATCCAACGCCTCCCGGTTATAAACTTGAGTAAGAGGATCTGTAGCTTTTTTTAAATTGATTTCTTTCAGCTCTTTTTCTAATTCGTTGATCCGCATTGTTGAGATTTCAACTTTATCTTTTGCTTTTCTCAGCTTTGAGTCGATTGTCTTGTTAGCCTCCCGGATTTTTTCCGTTTCGAACAATATTTCCTTTTTAGCTAGGACAATATCCTGAAGCGAAGAAGCCTTTTCAATTTTAGTTGCGTAACTGCTCAAACCCGTATCAAATGCCTTTGTTTCATCTCCAAACTCCTGGATATTGCTGGCTAAGATAGAAATGATTTTTTTCAGTTCTTTTCGCTCTTTTGTAACCACCTCGATTTCCATACTCTGGCCCATGAAAAAAGACAGGATTTTTTGACCGTATTCAGTTAACCGGGCTTCTGAGAAATCCTGATAATCGCCGGCCTTGATAGCGGAAGTAGGCTGGTACAGAGGGCTCTTCTCTTTCAGAATGAGAAGAGTCCCTTTTGCAAAGTTAGTAAGCAGGTCTTCTGTTATTTTGCTGAATTCCTCCAATTGTTTTTTTTCTTTTTCCTCATTCTTGAATAATTTGTTCATAAAAGATTTTTTAGGCTTTTCTTCAACCGAAGCGGAATCCATTTTGATAATCAGAGAACGGTAATCTATCTTTATGAGAGAAATATCTTCTTCCGTGCGGGCCCTGCCAATTTTCTCAACAAGGGCATCAAAACCATTTCTAATGGCATCATCGTCGGTGCTCGCTTTCAGATGAGAAAGAGTGAGACGCAGCAAGGATTTGAGCTGGCTCAAAAAAATCGATATTTCCTTTTCTTCCATATTAACCTTTAAACGATGCAGGCAGTTCTCTTAAGTTATGCAAGATCACTTCAAATTGCTCATGGTGATTCCAAGGAGGACGACAATGGTGGTCAAAATGATGTTAATTATTGAACACGTTCTCATGAAGCGAAACTGTTTTGGAGGGTTTTCTTCATTTATTTTATTAATATCCATGAAAACGATTTTAAATCGAAGATTAAAAGTTTGAAAAGCAGCAATGGAAAATATTGCAGTTACGAGAACAATTTTTACGGAGAAAACGTTCAGGTAAAAAGACGATGAAATATTTGATATGTCTTTCGTCAGGCTAAAGAGAAGCAAGATTCCGGTGAAAACAACGATAGACAACATTCCAAAACTGATGGGAGAAAACAGGCTGATAGAACGGGCAATAATTTGGATTTTGTTTTTTTGATTTGATTTTTCCCGCGCTATTAATGGCAAAATGAATACCTGAAAAACAGATCCACCAAGTGCTACTGTCAATGCGAGGATGTGAATAAATATCAATACGTCTTTTTGAGCTAACAATTTTTTTTTATCCTTTATATGAAGAGTTGATAGGGATTAGAAAGACATATAACAAAATATAATTTTACACAAGTATATATTGCATCAGTAAGTTGCAGAGGAAAATTAATTTTAATATTTTTATTATTAATTTTCAATGAGTTTCTGGTTTGAATTTTTTTGACAGGAGAGTTAATTATAAAATGAAAAAAGATGAATAAACCTATTTTCTATTATAAGAAATTGAATGTCGAATGTAGAACAGGGAATGGTGAATTTCGAAGGATAAAAAATCCATAATTCGAAATTGTGGATAAAACACCAAGATTCGCCCATAGAAGAGTACCTGAGAAGACTTGAAAGTGTTTAGCGAGCGCTGTCGTAGCTTGCTGCGGGGCTAGCGAGCGAACTTAAAATAATATCATACTCTACATTGATTTCGACCATCCATTGTCTTAACCCTTCGGGTGGCTTTTTTTTAAAGCCATCCAATTTTACCATCATGATAAAATTGTGAAAATTCCTCGCAGCTTTGCTGCCGGGAGCTTCAATTCCTTGTTCGATAATCGTTATTTAATTGAATAAAAAGTGGGTAGTGGTACAGTTTGAAATCAGAAAAACTTGACTAATAATTTTCAATATGCCATATTAACGGCATGCCTAAACGCTCAAGCAAAGATTTTAATGAAATAGCTGCTTCAATAGTACAGAATACCACTAATCCGCAAAAGAAGAAAGTTCCACAAAAGAACCCCGCAGCCGTTGCCCTTGGAAGATTGGGGGGGCTAAAGGGTGGCAAAGCCAGAGCTAAAAAACTTACCAAAAAGCAAAGAAGCGATATAGCTTCAAAGGCTGCAACAGCAAGGTGGAACAAAGAAGAATAACCATATGACAAAAAATTCATCAGAAAATTCTAACGTTATTATAGAAGAACAACTACATTCCCAAATAGAAGAAATGGGAAGCCTGTTAAGCGCAGATGTGCTGACATTTAAAGGGCCTATTATTTATGGGATAGATGATTTAATACGCGAATCAATTGAATCCAGAAAAAAGGATGGCACAACCAATCGTTCAAAACTTATTGTCATTTTAGAAACAAATGGGGGTTTTATTGAAGTTGCAGAACGCATAGCCAACACATTCCGTCATCACTATAAGAAGCGAATTGAGTTTATTGTTCCTAGTTGTGCTATGTCGGCAGGAACTGTGCTAGTAATGTCTGGAGATGCAATTCATATGGATTATTTTTCAGTGTTAGGGCCAATAGACCCACAAATTGAAAGTCCATCCAAAAAAGGATTGTTCCCAGCTCTTGGATATTTGATTCAATATGAGAGGCTTATAAAAAAATCTCAAGAAGGTAATTTAACTACTGCTGAAATGGCATTTTTGATTGAAAAATTTGACCCAGCGGTACTTTATGGATATGAACAAGCAAGAGAGCTATCTATAACTTTGTTAAAAGAGTGGTTAGTTAAATATAAATTTAGAAATTGGAAGAAGACAAAAACTCGTAGACTTAAAGTTACAAAAAGTATGAGGGAAAATAGAGCGGAAAAGATTGCAAAAGAATTGAATGAAACGAAAAAATGGTGTTCACATTCAAGGGGAATCCCCATGAGTGTGCTTCGTAGAAACTTAAAATTAGAAATTGAAGATTTTGGAGAGAATCAAAAACTAAATACTATAATAAGGTGTTATAATAAATTGTTAGATGATTATATGAACCGAATAGGGCGGGCAGGAGTCTTGCGTAGGAAAGGGAACTTTGAACCTTTTATGTAGCTTTAAAGAGGCGAAAAATGAAAATGAAAAAGAAAATTAAATATAATAAAATATTAGATAAAAATAAAAAAGTAGACAAAGAACAGCTTGCAGAATGTCGAAAAATCATAAAAGAGTTAAGAAATTCTGGGATTAAAAGTTCAGAATATAATCTTTCCTCTCCTTTCACTCGCACAAATATAAAGCTTTAAGCTTAGCGAGTGCGCCAAAATACACCCCTAAAAAAAAGTATTAAAAATCCTTGACAATGCTTGAGCGGTCAAGTAAAATATTTAATATGAATCGCTTAGGTATAAAAAATCAAGCTCAAATAATTAGATGCTTAGTAGACGGCAATAGTTTAAGAGCTACTACCCGCATCACTGGCGTATCAAGAACAACCATAATTAAATTACTTGCAGACGTTGGTAAAGCCTGCTCTAAATACCAAGATAAAGCTCTCCGCAACCTTCCCTGTAAACGAATTGAGTGCGACGAAATTTGGAGTTTCTGCTACTCAAAGCAAAAGAATGTACCAGAGAAGCATCAAGGCAAATTCGGCTTTGGTGATGTCTGGACGTGGACGGCTATTTGTTCAGATACCAAGCTTATACCTTCATGGTTCATTGGTAAAAGAGATGCTGATTCAGCCACAATCTTTATGAAAGACTTAGCATCAAGATTAGCTAACAGGGTACAATTAACAACTGATGGCCTCCGTGCATATGTAGAAGCGGTTGAAGAAGCGTTTGGAAGTGAGGTTGATTATGAAATGCTGGTTAAGATTTACGGCAACGATAAAGATAGTGTAAAAAGATATGGTCCGGCAAAATGTATTGGAATAAAGAAAGAAAAGATAAACGGTAATCCAGTTCAAAGATATACTTCGACAAGCTATGTGGAGCGGGCTAATTTAACCCTAAGAATGAACAACAGACGATATACCCGCTTAACAAATGGATTTTCAAAAAAGATAGAAAACTTAGCTCATGCTGTATCACTTCATTTTATGTATTATAATTTCTGTAGGATTCATCAAACTTTAAGGGTAACGCCTGCAATGGAAGCCGGAGTTAGTGATCATGTGTGGGAAGTTGAGGAAATATTAGAATTACTTAATAAAAATTGAAACTGTACCACTACCAAAAAGTGTGGATTGTTTACTTTATCTCCTCATGCGTGTAAAATAGCAAGCGACTTGTTTCATCATGGTAATAATCTCAAATGAAAAAGCCCGATTCACAGAAGATAAGTAAAGGAAACGAAGATAACGAGCGATATTTCACCGAACACCTGGTTGCCCTTATTGAAATTACGAATGAGCTATCCATGAGCAAGACTGTGGATGATTTGTGTCTTAAGGCGGTCCAGTTAGGAAGCAGCCGCCTTGGCTTTGATCGGCTTGGGATATGGTTTCGCACGGAAGAGCCCGATGTAATTGCAGGATCTTTCGGTATATACGAACGCGACAGGATTAGAGATGAACGAGACCAGCGGATAAAGGTCAATCCGAAAAATCCTAATGGGCCCATCCTATTGAGCAAAGAGCCATTTGTATTGGCGGGAGAAGCACAACTGATCAATTTACGAGGAGAGCCGGTTGGATACGCTTCCCAAATATTTGCAGCGCTGTGGGACGGCAAGCATGTGATTGGCCACGTCAGCGCGGACAATCACATTCGACAAAAGTCCCTGGTAAAGGTCCAATGTGAGCTCCTCCGGTTATTTGGATCGGTTATCGGTACACTCTATAAACGTAAACAGATTGAAATGAAACGGGAGAAATTGATTTGCGAACTTCAAGAAGCCGTCGGCAAAATCAGGACACTGCATGGCCTGCTTCCCATTTGTTCCAGTTGTAAAAATATCCGTGATGATAAGGGATACTGGGACCAAATAGAAAGTTATATTTCGAGTCATTCAGAAGCGGAATTCACTCATAGCATCTGTCCTAAATGTACAAAAAAGCTTTACCGGGAACTCTATAAAGAATTAATTAATAATATAAAATATGTTTTAAATAATGTATCGGGACTTCCACAAACTATTGAAATATAACATCGAATATTGGGCTTTGAAAGTGTTTAGCGAGCGAAGTCGCAGTCTCGTCCTTTATCGTACATAGAGGGCTTGCTGTGGGGCTAACGAGTGAACTTAAAATAAAATCATATTCTACACTGAAGATTTCTCGCAGCTCTGTTGCGGGGTGCTTCAACTCTGAGTTTTTTATCTGTAACGATGGATGACGGGCATTCAGTGTTCGATGTTTAAATTTATTTTTTTCTCTACGATCTTTGCGTCTTTGCGGTTCATTAATTTTTAGTTGAGAAGAAGCTGCACCGTAAACTGATAACTGTGTGCGGTTACAATACCTATAACGGGTTTTTATGCTTAAACAATATTTAATTGTTTTTCTGATTATAGCCGCTCTTTTGGGCATCATAGTTGGATATGCCGGCTACTCGCATATAAAATCAGAGCTGTTTTTAATTGAAATAAAAGAAAAAGCAGAAAACAAGAACCGTCAGAGTAGAACAATATCTGATAGTGTTAAAGGTATTGTTACTGACCTGTTGTTTTTTTCCGTTCAAGAGAATCTGGTTCATCTGTTTGAATCAAAAGACTACTCAGCAACAAATATTGCAAAGGAATATCTTAAGTTTGCACAGATATCGGGGTTATACGATCAGATCCGTGTTATTGATAGTAATGGGATGGAACTTATGCGGATCAATTACAACAATGGAAAACCGGTCCTCGTACCCCATGGACAGCTTCAAGACAAAAAAAACCGGTATTATTTCAGCTAAACTTTTGAACTGAATCGTGGCGAAGTTTTCATATCCCCATTTGATCTTAATATTGAGAAAGGGGAGATAGAGCAGCCAATTAAACCAATGATTCGATTTGCCACACCAGTATTCGATTCAAAGGGTAAAAAGCTCGGGATCGTTATTTTAAATTATTTTGGATCGAAAATGATAAAAAGACTTAAAGATAGAGCCACCGGCACTTCAACGGAGATATCGCTCGTCAATTCTGATGGATACTGGTTTTTGAGTCCTAACCCTGAAGATAATTGGGGATTCATGTATGAAGAAAAAAAAGATAAAACGTTCGGAAACAAATACCTTAAGGAATGGGAGCGGATTTCTAAAGAAGAATCAGGACAATTTTATACTGAAAACGGTCTCTTTACTTTTTCAACCGTTTACCCGATCAAGGATGCGGAAAAGTTAACCGCCAGCCTCATTGGCTTAAAAAGGCAAACTTCAGGCATCCTAAAAGCAAAGAGTCATTATTGGAAGACTATTTCGCGCGTTACTCCGAAAAATCTTCAACAAAGAGAAAATGAAATAACCACAAGATTAGTAAAAGTTTATCTGGGAGCATTAGCGTTGTTTAGTATTATATCATGCTTCGTGTTAAGGCAGGTTACACTCCGTAAGGAAGCTGAGTCGACATTGATAAAATCAAAGCTAAATTTGCAGGCAATAGTGAAAAGCGTCGGGGAGGGTATAATTTCCATTGATTCCAATTCCAAAATTCTTTTTGTTAATGAAGAAGTATGCAGAATTTTTGATTATTCAGAAAAAGAACTCCTTAACAAAGATGTTCAAGCCCTGCTACCGGAGCATTACCGATCTTCTCGCGCTGCAAGATTGAAAAAGCTCGTGAGCGAAGCGCCTCCGAAAATTTTAGGTAGTAGAATTGAACTTGAGGGGCTTCACAAAAACGGGAAGTTTTTTCCGATTGAATTAAGGGTTGAAGAAACTATAGACGAGAGCGGCGAAAGGTTTTCTACTGTCTCAATAAGGGATATTACCGAAAGAATAAAAGCGGAAAAGGAATTAAAACATCTGGCAGCGGCAATTGACCAGGCAGAGGAAGCTATTGTGGTTACTGACAGGGATGCAATAATCCAATATGTCAACCCTGCTTTTGAACGGATTACAGGATATAAACGCGAAGAAGCTATTGGTCAAAACCCACGCGTTCTTAAAGGAGGAAAACATGGAGAATTGTTTTATAAGGAATTATGGGATACCTTGGTATCTGGAAAAAGATGGAGAGGAAATTTTACAAATAAAAAGAAAAACGGAGAAATATTTATAGATGAAGCCTCAATTGCACCTATATTTGACTCTTATGGTGAAATTACGAGCTATGTTGCTGTCCATCGAGATATTACAAAAAATATTAAGCTTGAGCGTCAAATTCGCCAATCACAAAAAATGGATGCCATAGGAAAGATGGCCGGAGGCATTGCCCATGATTTTAACAACATCCTAACTGCTATCATTGGATATACTGAAATCGCGGAAGCGGATTTACCGGAAAAAAGTGACTCACGCAAAAGCCTTGGAGAAGTGCTTAAAGCGAGTAACAGAGCAAAGGATTTAGTGAAACAGATTCTGACATTCAGCAGAGCAACTGAACATGAACTCAAGCCCATTCAGCTTCATCTTATAATTAAAGAATCTTTAGAGTTTTTACGGGCTTCCCTGCCGACGACTATTGAAATTCACTCTAATATTGAAAAGGGCTCGGACATCATATTGGGGGATCCCACACAGATAAGTCAGATAATTATGAACCTCTGTACCAACGCTGAACATGCTATGCGCAAAAAAGGAGGAATTTTAATAGTTAATCTTGAACCTGTTGAAGTGGACGAGGAGTTTGCAAAAACACATAAAGGTTTAAAGACGGGAGATTATATGAGGTTAACGGTCAGTGATACAGGCAGTGGTATAGATAAAGAAATAATAGAGCATATATTTGACCCTTTTTTTACTACCAAACCTAAAGGCGAAGGGACAGGCATGGGGTTATCGCTAATACATGGCATTGTGGTAAGCCATGGTGGGGTGGTAACTGTTTACAGTGAAGTTGGACAAGGGACTACCTTTAATATTTTTCTGCCGAGGGCCGAGGTTGAACACATTGAAAAAGAAAAAAAGGAAGATTTAATTCCAGAAGGAAGCGAAAGTATCCTGTTAGTGGATGATGAAGAAGCTATAGCCTTGATGAGCAAGAAAGCACTTGAGCGATTGGGTTATAAAGTTGTATCTACAACAAACGCGAAGGAAGCTTTAGATCTTTTCAAAGAATCTCCTGAAAAATTCGATATTGTTTTGTCTGATGTAACAATGCCCGGTATGACAGGAGTAGATCTCGCCAAAGAATTAATGAATATCCGTAAGGATATACCTGTTGTTTTAAGCACCGGCTACAGTTCCATTGTAAACGAGAAACAGGCAAAAGAAATGGGAGTCAGGGAGTTTATTATAAAGCCGTTCATTAAACGAACTTTAGCTAATGTGATTCGGAAAGTGCTGGATAAAGATAAATAATAATTTTGTTTTATGTATTGTGTTTTTTTTGGCTGTTTTTTTAATGTATTAGCCTGTCGGCTGATAACTGATTGCTGATTCCTGTCAATTGAATAGCACTTCAAGGCTTTTTTTCAACCTTTTCAATTCATCATATTTACTGAGATTCTCTAGCACATATTCAATTGTACGGGGTATGGCGTCTCTGTATCTTTCGTTTCTATTTACTCTAATCTGATAACCAAAAGTTCCTAAAGCTTTTAAATTTCTCTGGATACACATCCAATCAAAAACCTTCAAAAACTCTTCTCTATTTACCGGCGATTCTTCTATTCTTTCTTTTTTATTAATATATTCATTCAGTAATTTCTCTATGAGATCTGGATTTAATTTAAAATAAGAATCTCTCAATATAGAAGCGAGATCGTACTGGCATGGACCCATCCGGGCGTCCTGAAAGTCAATTAAAATCAAGTCGTCCTTATGTATCATAATATTTCTGCTGTGAAAGTCTCGATGGCAAAAATATCTTTTTTGTTTTGCTAACAAGGAAGATATCTTAAAGAAATCTTCTTTGAGAATTTGCTTATCATTTTCTGAGATGGTTTGTTTTAAATAGCCCCCTATAAAATGCGTATTCATAAAATCAAGCTCCCATGTTAACTTCTCTATATCAAAAGCAAGGTGATAAGCAGGAATATCCTTGTCTATTCGCTTTGTACATTCAACTTGCAAGTTTAAAAGGACATCAAGGGCTTTTTTAAAATACATCTCCTGTTCCTCAAGGGTAGAAGCATTAAGTTTTTTTTCTAAAGTGATGTCACCTAAATCATCTAAAAAAATAAATCCCTTTTTCGAATCTATAAAATATAATTTTGGAACCATAATCCCGCATTTTTTTAAAAAAGCTTGAATAGTTACAAATGGAATATCCTTACGAATCGGTGGATTTATTTGCGTCATTGCCACAATGGAAGATTTATATGTTTTATGACTTTTAAATTTGATCCGAAAATAATTCCTGTCAGAAGCGTCGCCTTTTAAAGGGAAGCATTGCAGGTTTGTTACAGGCGAACGAAAAAACTTGGAAATCATGCGAGCAAAATAATCGACAGGTACGGGGAATTCGGTTTTCATCAATTTCATCAGGAAATAAGTTTAAACTGAATGCCTGGATAAATAAAGAATAAAAATCATTTATTAATTACACAAATTATTACAAATTTTTATTTTTTTTGTAAGTGTTTTGTGAGCACATTTTCAACTGTTTCAAACGCTTTTTTTAAAGCAGTTAAGGCAGTTGAAAAGGTTTCATCTCTGCGATATTCTGAGAGAGCAATAGCTGGCTGAATTAGTGAAACTGACGTTAGAAGAATTGAGGAACATCAAAATCACATTAGTGTCCAAAAAAGAGGAGAGACTGTTAAAATCGGCGGCTACTATCTACATGCACGAGGAGAGAAAATAAAATGCAAGAAATGAAAAGCAGCAAAAATCTTTTCCTCTTTCTTTTCTGGACAATCCTTTTTCTTTTTATACTTCCTGGTTTGGCCCATAGCGAGAAAGGTTTGGAGAAAAACACCCTTACATCCAAAGAGCGGGAATGGTTAGACAAAAATGATGGAAACATTGTCCTTGCTCCGGAGTCAAATTATCCTCCTTTTATTTTTGTAGACAAAAAAGATGGGATGAAAGGGATCTCAGTTGATTATATTAAGCTCATAGAACAGAAACTGGGATTCAAATTTCAAATAGCCTCCAGTTATCAATTGGCCGTGAATCTCCAAAAGGCTCAAGAAGGGACGGTGGATGTTTTAACTTCCCTGAAGAAAACGCCTGTGAGGTCTGAGTATCTGCTCTTTACGAAATCCTATATAGAAATTCCTGCGGTAATTGTTGTTAGGAAAGAAGAAAAAAGTTCCCTTGCTTTAGAAAAAATGAATGGAATGAAGATAGCCGTTGGCGATGGCTATGGTGTTCACACCTATATCCAAAACGAATTTAAAAATCTTGACCTCCTTCCCGTCCCGGATGATTTGATAGGCCTGAGAATGCTCTCCTTTGGAGAGGTTGACGCGGTGGTACTTGATGTGGCTACCGCGTCGTATTTCATAGAGAAGGAAGGAATAGGAAACCTGCGCGTGGCCGGGAATGCTGAGTACATCTATAATTTGAGCATGGCCTCCAGGAAGGACCTCCCCATACTACATCGAATTCTGGAGAAAGGACTGGCTCAAATAACCGAAGAGGAGAAAAGGGCGATCTTTAGTAAATGGATACGCCTGGAATCGGTTAGTTTCATGGACAATAAAAAATTCTGGTATTGGGTACTCACCGCAATATCAGTCATAGTATTTATTTTTTCTTTCATAATTGTTTGGAATAGAGCATTAAAAAGTCAGGTTAAGCAAAGAACCGAAGAATTAAACAAAGAACTCGCTGAGCGTAGGCGAGTGGAGGAGTCCTTAAAAAAGGCCCACGATGAGTTGGATGAACGGGTCAAGGATCGAACTGTCGAGCTTGCAAAGGCCAACGAGAAGATACAGTTGGAACATAGCAAGCTTATGGGAATTCTAAATTCTATGGAAGACGGTGTATATATTGCAAACAAAAACTACGACATTGAGTATATTAACTCCGTTATTGAAAGAGAGTTTGGAGCTATTAACAAACGCAAGTGTTTTGAATATTTTCACGATAGAACGGAGAAATGCCCTTGGTGTAAGAACAAAGAAGTCTTTGCCGGGAAAACGGTCAATTGGGAGTGGTATTCCTTTAAAAATCAAAAAACCTACGATCTTTTCGATACTCCTTATAGAAATTCTGATGGGAGTATCTCAAAGCTGGAAATATTTCATGACATTACGGGCCGAAAAAAAGCTGATGATTTAATCCAGTCAGCACTCAAGGAAAAGGAGGTACTGCTTCGTGAGATTCATCACAGGGTTAAGAACAATATGCAGGTAATATCAAGCCTGCTCAATCTCCAGTCCAAGTATGTTAAAAATAAGGAAAATATTGAGATGTTCAAGGAGAGCCAGAACCGGATAAAATCCATGTCTCTTGTTCATGAAAAACTTTACGAGTCAAAAGACATGGCAAGTGTTAACTTTAAAGATTATATCCAGAACCTCACAAATGACATGTTTAGAATTTATAACGTTGATATAAATAAAGTAACCCTTCAAACTAGTATTGAGGTGATTAATCTTGGAATTGACACGGCAATTCCCTGCGGCTTGGTCATCAATGAACTGCTTTCCAATTGCTTTAAACACGCTTTTCCCAAAGGCAAAAAAGGAAAAATAGATGTAATCATGCAGTCAGTGAATATGGATGAGTATGAGTTGATAGTTAGTGATAACGGGGTTTCTGTTCCGGATAAACTGAATGTCGGAAATTCCAAAACATTTGGCTTGAAATTGATAACTGATTTGGTAGAAAATCAACTGGAAGGAACATTAGACCTGAACAGGGACAATGGTACAGAGTTCAGGATCAGGTTTAAAGAAATGAAGTATAAGAAAAGAACCTGATAATTTTGGTTTTTGGAATGTGGACTATGGATTAAAATTCTGAAGTCATCATTATCTATTATTGGCAAAAAAACAGTGTACAACAAATAACCATATTGAGTGGAAAAAGATGGAATCCAAAGTTAGGATTTTGATTGTGGAAGATCAATTTCTTGTCGCCAATGACATAAAAGATAACCTGGAGACCCTGGGATACGAAATTTCTGCAATTGCGACATCAGGAGAAAAAGCGGTTAAGAAGGCGGGAGAAGGCAAGACTGATTTAGTGTTGATGGATATTGTTTTACGAGGGGAGATGGACGGAATTGAAGCAGCGGAAATTATTCGTTCCCGTTTTGACCTTCCTGTCATATTTCTTACGGCGTATAGAGATCCCAAAATATTCGAAAGGGCAAAAATCTCAGAACCTTTTGGATACCTGATTAAACCTTTTGAAGCCAGTGAATTACATAGCAATGTTGAAATAGCCCTTTACAAACACAAAATTGAGATTGAGAAAAAAGAGGCAGGGGAAGAGCGAAAAAAACTTATTCATAAACTGAAGGAAGATCTTGCTGAAGTTAATAAATTAAGTGGCCTGCTTCCCATTTGCGCCTCATGCAAAAAAATTAGAAACGAAGAAGGCAATTGGAATCAAATAGAAGAATATCTTAGCGATCGTTCCGAAGTGAAATTTAGTCACGGTGTATGCCCTGAATGTGCAAAAAATATGTACCCGGATATCTATCCATAAATAGGAAATGGTGTATAAATTCCATTAACAATGATCTACAAAAAATTTCAAATTGCTGCCTGATAATCTTTCTTTGTGTCATAATGTCTTGGTCGCTAATGCAGGTTTTACTGGATGTAAGAACTCGCTGCTGAAGCGTTAGGGAAAATACCTTCTTTTCTTAATATCTTTTCGTCTCGAAGACTTTTAGTTTTTAACCACCTTTGATAAACTTTTAATACATCCTTGTTGGTGTGGGAAAAACTCTTGTCACTCACCTCGGACAGGATATCTACAAAAACTGAAAAATTCTCTCCCAATTGATGATAAAGCTCCCAGAAGACTTTACTTTGTGCTTTTGTTTTCATGATAGAAGCTAATTGATTATAAGAAGTACAGCCTATGATCTTATAAAAATCAAGGCTGGCTAGTTTTTTGTAGAGGCTGTCGTAAAAAAAACCTGATATAAAAAGGGAAAAGTCACCTAAATGTTTAAACCGCTGAATCTGCTCATTCTGGTCGGAGTTAAGCGCTTTTTCAAGCAAAAGAGTAAGTGGTTCCTCATCTGCGTTGGGGTCTAAATCTGTATAAAGATTATCTATTTTGAGAAACTCTGATAGGAGATTTACAATGTAAAATATGACTTCTTCATCAGCATGAACATGAAGGTTTTCAACCGCAGAATTAACCATTTCCCTGAAATATTCCATTGGCTTTTCTTCATTGTAAAATGGTTCTTCATAATGCTTTTGCATATTAATAAACCTCCTTTTAAAGGTATATTTTTATTAAAATACCTCTGCTTTAATATTATAACGGCATTATAAAAGAGATGCTTTAAAATAATAAAGATGCAAAAAATATGCCGATATACTAAAGAATCCGTGCCATGATGGTGCGGATTCGCTATGCTCACCGCACTTTGTTCGTTCGATAAATCTCGCTCATGCAGGACTACTAAAAGTGGTTCCTTTAATATATAAAAAGGTAAAAAAATTATCATTCTGAGGATGGTACAACATTGGGGGTTGGTCACAGTGGAGACTTCGCGAAAGAAGAGAGTTTAAGTGATATAAAAAAAGCAGTGGAACAGCTTGCTCATTACCTCAAGAATGTGGACGAATTTTATGAGCAATAAATGATGGTAGCATCAAAAATGGTTTCTCAACATATTGTACTTTCAATAGTCGTTTTCATAATAGAGATTCAGAGACCGTTTCAATAAAGCTTTCAAAAAGAGAAATGTCAAATGATTTATCCCAAGACTTCATTTCATTAAGCGCTTCATCAGGAGTGAGTTTTTCCCGGTACCTTCTTTTTGATACGAGTGCTTCATAAGTGTCCACGATCCCTGCCATCTGAGCTTCAGTACTGATCTCTCTCCCCTTGAGTTTTGAAGGATAACCGGAGCCATTCACCCTTTCATGGTGCCCTCCAGCAATATCAATCACAGTTTTTGTTATACCCGGAACCGTTCTCAATCTTTTTATTGTGAAGTTAACATGCTTTTTTAAATCGCTCCAGTTCTTTTCAGTCAGCTTTTCTGTTTTTAAAAGAATAAATTTTATGTCGACCATTCCTAAATCGTGAAGTAAGCCTCCCATCGCTATATCGAGTACGTCCTGCTCACTGAAATTCAGGTCTTTGCGTTTAAGATTTTTTGAGAATAACACCATGATCAGGGCTGTCCTGAATGCGTGAACAAATAATTCACTCTCATGATCTTCTACCGCTTGAAGCAGGGGTTTTGTTTTTCCTTTATCGATTGCCTGGATGATTTTTACGCAAGTTTGCTGGATTCCCAGCAGGGGCATTTCTCCTTGCTTGTCCTCCGCCCATTTCAATGTTTTGACGAAAGAATCAAGCGTATAAACCAAAACATCTTGGAGAAAAGGCTCCAGGTCTTTCCACAGGTTTTCTACTTTTTTGTTTATCAGCCTTTCAACCCTGTCAAGGAGCATTCCCATTTTAATGGGTTTAACAATATAGTCTTCAGCATTATTGTTTTTTGCCGCAGTGATGGACTTGATATCGCTTTGCACCGTCAGCATAATCACCGGCGTTCGTTTAAGGTTGCTATGACTTCGCATCTTCTCAAGAGTTTTTAGACCGTCCATTTTTCCTGGCATGTTAATGTCCAGAAGGATGATGTCAGGTTCTTTCTCTCTTGCTAAATTTAAGCCTGTTTCGCCGTTTTCAGCGACAATGACTGCATAACCAAACTTATTAAACTTTAAAGTCAAATAACTACCTAAGGACTTATCGTCATCGACAATCAATATTTTTTTATTCCAATCAGTGGGATTTTCCATATGCTCTTTCCCAAAACTTTCAACAAATTAAAATAGTTTCGTTTTTTGAAAGTGGTTTTTTATAAAGAAAATGCATGACTACAAAATACTCATTAACGGCACGAAAAAATCCATTTCCATAACCCTCTTTTCATTATCCGTGCTTCTCTATAACCTTATTTAAATGCTTCAATAAAAGGCTTTATCTTCATATCATCTTTAAGAACATGTCCCATTAACCAACTTTTTAAGGTTTTAACTAATTTTGGAATTGATTTGTCCTGGGCCCTCTCTCCTCTCAATCCAAGCAAGTCACTGGTAATATCATTTAATTGAATTATCAAATCTTCATGTTTTTTTAGTTGCTGATGGCAACTTGGATATTTAATCTTCTTCAATATGTTTTCCTCTCTTTCAAAATGCTCATCTGTATATTTTTTTAACTCTTGAATATAGGCCATTAAATCTTTGCCTCTTTTGCCTTCTTTAAGGGCAGTTTCAACAGAATTAATGATCTGGATTAGAGTTTTATGGTCATTATCAATAACATCTTTATCTATGCTCATTTTATTTTTCCAGGTAATAACCATATTGATTTCCCTTCAAAAATAATTAGACTATTTTAATTTTTTAACTATTTATCGCAATGTTAGCAACGATTGTATAACCATCAACTACACTTGTGCAGGTTGTGGATACTGGTTTGATGTAGTGAATTAAAGGTTGTGATTTGCTTCCTACATTAAGTTTACACCTTAAAGTAATGGCAAGTGATAGGACTGTTAAATGAAGGAATCTTTTTTTAAACGCATTATTCTAGAAAGAGAGCAGAATCAATTTATCAGTTTTCCTGATTCATCATAAACTTTTCTGCTTATCATCGTGCCGTTTTTATAATTTTCCTCCACTCTTAACTTTCCATTTTCATGATAGCTCTTTTGAATTCCTTCTCGCTTGCCATTTTTGAAATAAAACTCATCGTTAAGTTTATTATTATAATAACCCAGATAGAGTCCATCAAAGATACCATTCTTAAAGTTTGCTTCCGTCGATAACTTTCCATTTTTTTGATACATCTTACTAACCCCCTCTAACTGTCCATTTTTATAGTTTCCTTCCATCCATAACTTCCCATTTTCGTGATACATTTTTTTAACCCCTTCTAACTTTCCATTCTTATAATTCAGTTCAAGCCATAATTTCCCATTTTCATGAAATTCTTTATGTATTCCTTCTTTAATTGCTCTAACATAGTTACCCTCTGACTTTAATTTACCACTTTGATAATATTCTTTTCTTGTTTCAGCAGAAGCAAAGGATGGGATAATTAATGTTGTGGCAAGTAGGATTATGATTAAGGGTATGCTTGGACGTATAGATGATCTCTGGACTTTAGCAAAATTAAAGCTAACAGAATGGATTTGAAAAAGCTTCATAATTTCCGCTCCCATGAGGATTAATGTCTAATGATAACATCTCAGGCCTAGAAGACAAGCGGTATTGAATTAGAATGAGGCGGGACAAAGATTTTGGGGAGGTCAGAATTAGAGGCAAATTGCAATGTTTGTTTATTGGTTTTGGTGCAGTTGTATTGTCTAATTTAAAGCTGTACCAGGAAGTGAATAAAATTCACTGCGATATAAAGATAAAACTTGACGACATAGTTAACGACATCAACGACATTAATAATCATTTGATAGATGATGAATCTCAAAAAAAACTACACCCAAAAAAGAAACGGTAATGTTGTTTTAAAAGTAGATAGAAGAAATTCCGGACAGAACACTTCACCGTACCTGTAGCCCTTTTTTTTTATCTGAGATTTTTGTGTGATGAAATTGCTGGAGTGTGCATAGACGTGCTGTGTTGGAATAGATCAAGCTCTATTGTTAAGACTTTTGCTGCCTGTTTTTAAATAATATTACTAAAGGGATTTCTTTCTTTTACCGTGCTTATTTTTTCATTATTAATGTAAAGCAGACTGTACTGAATTTTCGTATTGAACAGACTCTACTGCATTATTGTGTAGAGCAGACTGTATTGATTTATCGTATTGCTCAGCAAGAAAAGTGAGCAGTGCAAGCTCAAATATCACTAGTGCTACAATAAGAGAAAAACCGTATTTCTTAAAGAATTCATACCATTTCCCTTTTCTATTTCTTTTTGACATTTTATCTCCTCCTTCTTTTCCACTTCAATGGTTTTTTAATAATTTGTCAGAAATTAGATTAAATATGAATATATTTTGCAATTTAGATGCCACTTAAAGGATTTTTGGGCTTTCGAGGCAAGTTGATAGTATCCTCAGGTTAGAGATCTGAAGCTCTAACTATCAGTACTATAAGCCCATTTCCCTGTCAGTATTAAAATAATTTGTGATTCTGATATCTTAATATGGGTATTGCTAAAAAAATAATTCTAGCAATTTTTACTGTATTAATTGCGTATACCGGATAATCTTTCCACCTATACCGGAAAATTAGTTTCCACCTGTAGCCCTTTTTTATGTGGAAATTTTATGTGATGTAAATGGCAGGAAAGGAAAGTTTGAAGAGTAGGGGACAACTGGAGAAAAGCCAGTAATTCAGTGAAATAGAAAAAATCCAGAGAATCATTTAAACCTATAAAAATAAAGGAGTTTTCCTGATAAAGCCTTGATATTATTTCTTCGCTGAGTATTACGATCGGATTTTTCACCTTTTTTTGCTTGATGGCTTTTTTTAGTCAAAGTAGAATCATTTGTCTATGAAAAGCCGTGAAAAAAAAAGTGCACTTGTGTTATTTGCAAAAGCGCCAGTTGCAGGTGAGGTTAAAACGCGATTACAGCCTGAAATCACATCAGAAAACTCTGCCCGTCTTCAGGAAGCAATGATTAAAGATTCAATTTCTCTGATAAGTGAGATAAATAATGTGGAAAAAATCATTTATTTCCTTCCTGGTGAAAAAAAATATATATTTGAGAAGTTTACCGATGGTTTGCCGTTTCGTTTGAATTGCCAAAATGGAGTCGATCTTGGGAAAAAGATGGAAAACGCTTTTAAAGACCTTTTTAATAAAGGATTTTTTAGGGTTGTAGTTATAGGAGTGGACAGCCCAACTTTACCTAAAGAATATATAAACAAAGCCTTTATTGAACTTAATAAATCTGACCTGGTTATCGGGCCTTCTGAAGACGGAGGTTATTATCTTATCGGTTTAAAGGAAAAAGTTCTTCCAGTATTTTCTCCTGTCGAGTGGGGCAGCAATAGAGTCCTCTCGCAAACAGAGGAATTGGTCAAAAAAAATAATCTGAAACTATCAATTCTTCCTGTTCATTACGACATTGATACAATTGAAGATCTGCGGCATTTAAAAACCCACCTGAAGCTTTTGTCACGTTCCGGAGAGAATGTCCCTGTTAATACAATGAACATAGTTGATGATATTTTAAGTCCATAGTTTGGAACCACGAATTTAGCTTCGCAGATTCGCCCTATGAAGAGTACCTGCAAAGATTCCATTCAACCCTCCTAAAATGCTCTAATGATCTGTTGATTAACGGAAAAAATTTGCATCATTTTGACTGATTAAGTTTCAAAACTTAATAGAGTTAAATTTGCTATTTTACAGATCGGAGTCAATATTAATAATAAAGTGAAGAACTTTCAGAGAATTTGTGTTCCGTTTTGACTTATTTGATGAAAACGGTTGCTCTATTTATATGATATCAAGTTATTTTATATCAATAGCTTATGGCTATGAACAAAAATATTACTTTATTAATGTTGATCGGTTTTTTGCTATGGACATCTACAGTTGGGGGGGGCATAAATGCGTCGAACTCATTACAATTAAATGATAGAGCAGGCAGCAATTCTATAGCAGATTTTGATGGAGAAAAACTGGTTTATGATATCAGCTTTTTGTGGTTCAAAGATGCGGCAGTAGGGACCACAATATTTCAACAAGACAGGGAAGGATGCGTTGCTAGATTAACGGCGGAAACAAAAGGGTTTATCGGCTTTATCACAGGCTATATAAAGCACTTCTACGTGTCTCATATGAAAATGGCTGGAGAAGAGATTGGACTTCAACCATATTTGTTTGAAAAAAAAATAAATTATCAAAAAAGGGAGGAAAAAACTATTACATCCCTTGATTACGAAAAAAGAATACGATCATGGTCTACAACTAAAAATGGCAAAATCAAAGACTGGAAGTCAGAATCTATCCCATTACGAATAGTTTATTACGATATTCTCTCTACCCTTTACAACTTTAGAACTTCTTATTATGGTGAAATCCAAAAGGGAAAAGACTTTCTTATTCATGCGATCCCGGAAAAGAACGAATCGGAAATTCACATTCATGTTGGGACGAGGGAAGAGGAACTGAAATTTAAGAAGGAAGAAAATATTGAGGATAGCGAGGGATATTTTTTAATTATAAAAATTCCAAAAGAAATCTTTAAAACAAAGAACGGAGAAGTTTTAATTTGGGGGAACAAGAATCTACTGCCTTTAAATGTAATTGTGAGAGATTATATCGGTTTTGGAGATATCAGGGGTACATTAAGAGAAGCTGTGAAGGTGGATACTAAATCGTAACGGCAGTTTTATCTGTTGAAGACTAACTTTCAAATGGGTAGAGAAACATCAGTGATATCACTGATGTTGCAATCAAAGAAATTCTTGATTTATCAGAGAGTCGCTGAAAAAGAATTGCGCTTACGAGAAGGCGTTTTTATAAAGAACAATGTCCTTTTTTCCTTTTTCCATTGTAATGGCTACTATATCAAATCGGCAGTCACGGTTTTCAATACAATGTTTTCCAAGATAGTGACAAGCGCTTCTCTTT
>Ga0208638_1000087_pt1 | contig 75764 bp, 77 predicted proteins | sample ETNtaG_34_FD_185753 | JGI IMG/M metagenome (GOLD analysis project Ga0208638, IMG submission 185753) | Marine microbial and viral communities from oxygen minimum zone, Eastern Pacific Ocean - ETNP201306SV51 (SPAdes) (version 2) | ecosystem: Environmental > Aquatic > Marine > Oceanic ...
TGCCCCAGTCAGATCTGCCCCAGTCAGATTTGCCCTTTCCAGATTTGCCTCCCACAGTTCTGCCATAGACAGTTCTGCCCCTTCCAGATTTGCCCCAGTCAGATTTGCCCCTCTCAGATTTGCCCCAGTCAGTTTTGCCCCAGTCAGATTTGCCCCTTCCAGATTTGCCCCTTCCAGATTTGCCCTATACATAATTGCTTCTTTCAGATTTGCCCCAGTCAGATCTGCCCCTTCCAGATTTGCCTTATACAGATCTGCCCCTTCCAGATCTGCCCCAGTCAGATTTGCCCCTTCCAGATTTGCCTTATACAGGAGTGCCTTACTTAGATCACAAGAAGGGCAATTACCAAGTGCGTTTAATTTCTTTAGAGACACCTCATCATACGCACCCACTTGCGCAGAGAATCCCACCATAGACAATAAGAAGATGTAAACAACAAACATTGATAGTTTTTTCATAGTTAATTAACCTTCATTCATAGACCATATAAACCATCCAACTACTACTATAAATACTATAACCCAATTTCCAACACTACTCATTTTCACTTTGTGTTCAACACCAATAGTATTCATACAATAACCACATACCTTTGCAGAATATATAATCTCTTCTGAACAATGGGGACACTTTTGCATTTTCATAAAGGACAGTCCCCACTAATACACTCACCGTCTTTGTAATTTTTCTCTGACTTTATCTGACCATTCTCATCCCACTCAGTCCATTTGCCATCTAACTGTCCGTTGTCGTGATAACTGACCCAATCACCTTCTTTCTTACCGTTTTTGAAGATTCCCTGTTCCTGCCCGGTTGTGTTCCCCGTGAAAGGAACATTGGTAAATTTTTTGTAGTAAAGACCATCCTGTTCCATCAATTCCTCAACCGTCACCCCAAATGTAATTCCGGAGAAGAGAAGGGCAAGGGTCAGGCAGATGGTGCGGGTCAGGGTTTTCATAGGAATAGTATAGGACATTGATCTGCTAGCAACCTGAATTGACCATTGTTCCGTCAGGCATCGTTGTTCTACACAATTTTGCCCCTTCCAGATTTGCTCCTTCCAGTTTTGCCCCAGTCAGATTTGCTCCTCCCAGGTCTGCCCCTTCCAGTTTTGCCCCAGACAGATTTGCCCCTTCCAGATTTGCCTGCCACAGTTTTGCCCCTTCCAGGTTTGCCCCTTTCAGATTTGCCCCTTCCAGACTTGACCATCCCAGATGTGCCCCTTCCAGATTTACGTCTTCCAGATTTGCCCCATACAGATTTGCATCTTCCAGATTTGCTCCTTCCAGATTTGCCCAAGTCAGATTTGCCTCTCTCAGATCACATTTCTGACAATTACCAGTTGCTTTAAGTTTCTCCACGTCCTTCTCATCATACGCACCCACTTGCCCAGAGAATCCCACCATAGACAATAAACAGATGTGAACAACTAACATTGATAGTTTGTTCATTGTTTTTCTCCTAAAAGACATTGAATCACTCATTACTACATTCTAGTACATCGTCAGATAATTCCTATGACAATTATATGGTATTTCTAAATGTGGTTGTAACGGTAGTGCAAGAAATGCCTCTACGATGAACTAGCGTATGGAAGGTGATGCAACATCGATCAATTATCTTCTCTCAATCAACACGGCTCCACGCGGGAGAGTTGGCTCACCGATTGGCTGTGATAGTGCCCGCCCGGGAGCAGGGATAGGGGGGTTTAGTGACCTTTTAGATATAACCAATTGTTAGATCCGGGGATCATTCAGGGTGGCTATAACAACTGTCTGAATTATTAAGATAAGGGCGCCCTTGGTGTGTTGGCCCCAAGGACACCGCGGGCCAAAAACGCTTACTTTAAAGGCCCTGCAAAAACTCAACCACTTTGGCGGGATGGGTCTCGGCCTTGGGAACCTTGCGCCAGTGCTTGATGATCTTCCCACCTTCATCAATGATTACTGTGGAGCGGATTGTGCCGATTGAGGTTTTTCCGTAGAGCACCTTCTCACCCCAGGCCCCGTATCGGGCCATCATCTTTGTTGTCGGGTCGGAGAGGAGGACGAAGGGAAGGCTGAACTTCTCAATGAACTTGTCGTGGGAGGCGAGGCTGTCCTTGCTGACCCCGAGGACGACGGTGTTGAGATCGTTAATCTCCTTGTGGTGATCCCGAAACCCGCACGACTCTTTGGTGCAGCCCGGGGTGTTGTCACGCGGATAGAAGTAGATGATCACTCTCTTACCGGCATATTCTTTGAGAGTATGTTTCTTACCGTTGCTCCCTTCCAGTGTAAAGGCGGGCGCCCGTTTTCCTTCAAGAGAGTCCATCTCTCTGTCTCCTTATTTAATTGGAGTAGCCGTTTGAGGTTACTTCGAATGCGCTGTGAGGAAGTCGCTCATTACCTCCCCGAGGTGGCTGGAGTCGACTTTCAGGTTCTTGTCCTCAAGCTGGGCAAGGGCGTGATCGGCGATGTCGTCGGGGACGAGAACGCCCTTGCGTTCCTTGAGAAGCTGGTGGTTGTAGCGTCTTTTGAACTCGGGGTGGGCCTGGATGGTCAGTATCCGGCTGCCGATAAGAAACCCCGCATTCGGGCAGAAGGGAGAGCTTGCGATGCGGCGGGCACCGGGCGGTGGTTCGAGCACCTGATCCTGGTGGAAGATGTTGAAGGTGAGTTTTTCCTCGGGGGCGATCGGGGAGTCGGGGCTCATGGTGTAGGTATCAAGGCCCACTCCCCACCCCTTCTCTGATCGTGCAACCCGCCCGCCCAGGGCGTCGGCGATAACCTGGTGGCCAAAACAGATGCCGATAAGGGGGCGGTCGCTATCAGCGATTGCGGTGATAAACCGCTTAAGCCGTTCGATCCACGCCAGCTCTTCATAGCAGCTGTGTTTTGATCCTGAGATCAGCCAGCCCTCACACTCCCCGGCACTCTCGGGGAAGTGGTTGTCGAGCACCCTGAAGACTCGAAAGTCAAAGCCGGGGTTGTGGGTGCTCAGCAGGTCGGCAATCATCTGGTCATTGTTGCCGTGTTGTGCTCTTAACTCGGGGGGCACTTCACCGGTCTGCAGTATGCCGATCAGCATCAGGATAACTCTTTGTTCATGGGTCTTTTTGAAGGGAGTCTGCGGCCAACCAGGGGGGCGCAGCAGGAATTGTAGTTCTTGTTTAAGTTGTCTGTCTTGGTTGTCCTCCACTCAGTTTACAGGATGCTCTCTATGAAGACACCTCCCCAGGAGGACAGGCGTGTCTGGAGACGCCGCTGTTTGGCAAAGGCGCAACAACAATAAAACAGGGGCACTCTTTCGAGTGCCCCCGTTAAATGGTGGATTTAATAGTTGGTGGCGGCTGGTAAATTACGTGACTTGATCAAGCTCATCGCATAGATGATATAGGCGATGCCGATAATCAGGCCAAAAAACAGGATTAGGTTGCCATAACCCATCCAGTCTCCCTGTCCCCAGTCGGCAAACCGGCGGGGCATTCCTGCCGAACCGCCTGCGAGCATTACCAGAGCGGCTCCGATCACCCCGACGGAACAGAATTTGACAAACAGGTTGCCCAGCTTTTCATCGATTTCTCTTCCGGTAATCACTGGATAGTGATGGTAGAGAACACCCATCCACATCAATGACATTGATACCAGTACTGTCATGGTATGACCACTCTGCCACATGGTTCCATGAAGCTGATATGCCCAGGCCACATTTGAGGTTACGACTGCACTGGCGCCATCAAGAATATAGAGCACAAAACCGACAAGGATGGCGGCCAGGCCGGGCGCCATTCTTAAGCCGTGCTTCCAGACTGTTGCCAGGATGGTGAAGATGGAGAGTGCTGCGCCAATGCCGGTGCCAAAGCTCATAATATTACCGTGATAGGCCATGTAGGCAGGCATGTTGGGAAAGAGGGTAATGAAATGGTGGAGGAATGAGGTGACAGAGGTCAGCAACAAGATCCAGAGTGCAAGATTTGCGAGCTTGTCGCTGTACAGCTTGCGGGTTCCATCTGCCAGATAGAGCGGGAGTGTGGCATAGACCGCACTGATGACCATCAATGCCATGGCCTCCATCAGGTTGTGGGCAAAGATGAAGAAGACAAACTGGAAGACCACCGGTGAGGTAGCCCAGCCTATGGCAGCCATTGGAATGATTCCATAGAGGGCCCCAAGGATGGCGCTTGCTACGATCAGCAGGGGTATTCCGGCGACCAACAACACCAGTGCCGCGAGTACCATTCCCAGCATTCCAGGGTCTTTTAATGAGCGCGGTGAGAGCAGGAGATCTTCACGACTCTCTTCGAAAAAGCTCATTCTGATGACCTGTACCGGATAGAGCACAATCATGGTGATAAGAACCAGAGCAATGCCTGAAAAACCAATGATGAGCGCATTCATTGACCACTGGCCGGTCATGACACCCACTACCGGGAGTGGGAACATGGTCACCAGGCTGATATTGAGGCCCATCAGAATTGCGACTGTCAGCAGCGCTGCCCCAAGATTCATAAAGATATAGATCAGTGCAGGAATAGGGCCTGTGATGGGTTTTCCGACGCAGCTGCCAAGCCGGTGCAGTCCCACACCTACCATCAACTGAAAAACAAATGGAAAGGCCAGAGCGGCTCCGTGCGCAGTGAGCGACATGTAGAAAAGGTTGGTATTAATTCCCAGGAGTTGAACCAGTGGCATGGCCACTCCAAGCAAGCCCGCTACGGCCAGCCAGATAAACGATGTCAATATCATCAGGGCTGGCCAGGAGTTGATCTCTTCCAGTCCTGTACTGCGGTCTACACTGAACATGCCGCCAAAGAGCGGTATTTTCTGAATTATGGTTGTAGCACTTAACATGATGATCTCCCTGATTGGTTACTTTCAGCCGTCATTTTGAACGACAGTCAGTTGATCTCGCATTGCGTGATGCGCCAAACCGCAATACTCAAGGCAACGAATGGTATAGATGCCAGGCTCATCAAAGGTATGGATTATTGAGGTTGAACCCTCCAGGCCGGGCATCAGCATCATGGTAAATAACACATCACCATCAGGGTGGTAGATCGCGAACCCGTGCATTGTGTCTGCGCTTTTCCCGGAGAAGCGAACCGGTGTTCCCGCTTTTACGGTGCGGTTTGATATCTCGTAAGACCAGGATCTGGCCGTCAGATCGACCTGTTGAATATCCTGACCACTGGCCAGAGCATTTGCGGTCCGGGCGGTGGGCATGTAGCTGATGCTGTAGAGGTTTACACCCACAAAGACAACAAGCACCAGAGCAATCCAGCCAATCTCAATTTGACTTATCTTGTCCGGTAGTGTGGCGGCAGGCCCTTGGTCAACCACTGTTTTTTTGTGGATGACATAGGTGAATACGACAGCAAAGGGGACGGCCATCAGGAGCACCATGACGAAAGCTCCCCAGCCATTCAGATATAAGAAATCAAGCATTTTCTGGCTCTCCTCCAACGATGTGATGATCAAAAAGTTAGCGAATAAGCCCTCTGAATAAACCCTCTATTAGTAGTATTTTTAAGGGTCAAAAAAATATAGAACGAGTGTCCGCTCCTGTCAATGGATATCTGATCAAATGCTGATATTCGTCCTCTCATGATTTGCCGTGCAGACTCGATAGATCTCAGGTACCGGAGTGGGTTGTTTTAGATAATAACCATATAAAACAACAGGTTAATTTTTGGCAACGCCATTCCATATCGTCCTGACAATCTGTTCGTGCTGGGTCGGTAGTGGCTTTTTTGTCACGCCATCCTGGAAAAGGGGGGAGGAACTGCAGATCGGTGGTTCAAAGGGCAGAAATTCCCGCTGTCTGGCATGGGGAATGAAGAAGATGATGTTGCGCCTTGTCTGGGTAGGTTTAAACAGCAGTTTGATAAATCTATTGCAGCCGATCTAGAATCAGAAATACTCGATCTATGAAAGGAGTTTTTGATGCAGACAAAAGCAGCAGTGGCCTTTCAGGCTGGAGAACCGCTCTCAATCGAAACCGTGGAGCTTGACGGCCCTCGTGAGGGCGAAGTCCTGGTTGAGATCAGGGCAACAGGGATCTGCCATACCGATGAGTTTACGCGATCAGGTGCAGATCCGGAGGGCCTCTTTCCGGCAATTCTCGGCCATGAAGGAGCTGGAGTTGTGGTCGACGTCGGCAAGGGGGTCACCAGTGTGGTTCCCGGGGACCATGTCATCCCCCTCTACACCCCTGAGTGCCGTCAGTGTGAATACTGTACCAGTGGCAAGACCAATCTCTGTCAGGCCATCAGAACGACACAGGGGCAGGGGGTGATGCCTGACGGCAGCAGCCGGTTCAGCCTTGGCAAAGAGAAGATCTTTCACTACATGGGGACCTCAACCTTTGCCAACCATACCGTGCTGCCCGAGATTGCACTTGCAAAAGTCCGAAAAGATGCTCCCTTTGACAAGATTTGCTACATCGGCTGTGGGGTCACCACAGGAATTGGCGCCGTCATCAATACAGCCAGGGTTGAGCCGGGGGCCAATTGTGTTGTTTTTGGACTGGGCGGAATCGGCTTAAATGTCATCCAGGGCCTGCGGATAGCCGGTGCTGACATGATTGTAGGGGTGGACATCAACCCGGGCCGCAGGGAGGTTGCCGAAACATTCGGGATGACTCATTTTGTTAATCCCAAAGAGGCTGGAAAAGAGCTGGTTGACCATCTGGTGGCCATCACAAAGGGGGGTGCAGACTATAGTTTTGAATGCATCGGTAATGTGGACGTTATGCGTCAGGCACTGGAGTGTTGTCACAAGGGTTGGGGCGAGAGCATCATCATTGGCGTTGCCGGTGCGGGTCAGGAGATCTCAACAAGACCCTTCCAGTTGGTGACCGGAAGGGTTTGGCGAGGGACCGCCTTTGGCGGGGCCAAGGGGCGGACGGATGTTCCCAGGATCGTCGATTGGTATATGGAGGGTAAAATTGATATAGACAGCCTGATCACCCACACCATGCCGTTGGAGGAGATCAACCGGGGCTTTGATTTAATGCACTCTGGTGAGTCCATTCGGGGCGTGGTTCTCTTTTAGCCTCCAGAGGGTGTCATCGATGACTTTCTCGGCTATAAAAAACCAATGGATCAAGTGATAACAAAATTTCAGAAATTGACGCTCAGCTGGAGATACTATCTGGCGTTGTGTAAGCCCAGGGTTATCCTCTTGATTGTCTTTACGGCCATGGTGGGGCAACTGCTCGCCTCAACAGATGAAACCCGTTGGACGCTAATCTTGTTTTCAACCCTGGGCATTGGGCTGGCTGCTGCGGCCGGGGCTGCCATCAACCACTGGGCGGACAGGAGGGTTGATGCGGTGATGGCCAGGACCCGCAATCGGCCACTTCCCCAGTCTGAAATCTCACCCCGTTCAGCCCTTGTTTTTGCCCTTGTTATTGCATCGCTGTCCATGGCGATCCTCTTTGTTGAGGTCAATCTTCTGACAACCGTTCTAACCTTCCTGTCGATGGTGGGTTATTCCGTTATCTATACCCTCTATCTTAAATACGCCACGCCCCACAACATCGTTCTCGGTGGGGCATCAGGGGCAGCACCCCCCCTGTTGGGCTGGACGGCTATAACCGGAGAGGTGGGAGTCGAAGCAGTGATTCTTTTTCTTATTGTCTTCCTCTGGACCCCGCCGCATTTTTGGGCGCTGGCGATCAAGCGCCGTGAAGAGTATGCCAAGGCAAAAATTCCAATGCTGCCGGTGACCCATGGGGTGGCTCATACCAAGCGGCAGATTCTGGTTTATACCCTGCTGCTTACAGGCATTACCCTTCTGCCCTTTTTGATCGGAATGAGTGGAATCCTATACCTCACCGGTTCGATGGTGTTGGGGGCCCGGTTTATCTGGTATGCGGTAAAGCTAAAAACAGGCGGGGATGATGATTTTGCGGGGAAAACGTTTAAATTCTCCATACTCTATCTGAGCCTGATGTTTGGCCTCCTGCTATTGGATCACTATCTACAACTGGTCGTCATCAGTTGAGCGAGCAGGCTTGAAATACTGTGGCAGAGGCAGGCGCGGCAAAGGATTGTAAACTCTGCGGACTCCCTGCGGCGGCAACACAATTTCAATTCGAAGAGCATTTATTCTGTTGTTTTGGTTGCCGGGAGGTGTATAGACGATTTGGAGATCATGATCTTTTAGTAGATCGAAAAAGAAAAACCGAAACTCGAGTCAAAGAGCCTGAAGGAGAGGTCGCCTATCTGAGGGTGGAAGGGATGCACTGTTCTTCCTGTGAAGTGTTGATTGATAGACTGGCGCTTCAGAGGGATGGGATTGTTGCTGCGGACTCCAGTTATGCGACCTCTACCGTCCGCATCATCTATGATCCCGGCTTGATTGGTGAATCTGAAATTCAACAAGCCCTCTCTCGCTTTGGATACCAGGCTCATCTGCGAAGCGAGGATCTTCCCGAATACGATGAGCGTCTTCCATTTTTAAACCTCGTGGTTGCTGAAAGCCTTGCTGTTACGGTAATGATGCTCTATCTCGCCTTCTACTATCCAATCCACCTGGGCCTTGTGGATCCGGAAGTCTTAGAGCCCATAAGCTGGTTTGCTTATGATGCCGTTCCGGTCGCTATTTTCATCCTGACTACTGTTGTGGTCTTCTATTCAGGGGTTCCTATTTTCAGAGGCGCTATTGTGGGCCTTAGAGCAGGGTTGTTGAATATGGACAACCTGCTCTCCATTGCCATTCTTGCCGCTTACGGATATAGCACCAACATGCTGATGGAGGGATCGCTTGAACTCTATTTTGATGTGGTGGTTATGATCATTGCGGTTGTGACTGTGGGACGCTTTTTTGAGAGAGAGGCAAAAAGTCGAGCAACTGCCAAATTACTTGAGTTGATGGAGAGATGGGTTCCGGTGGCCAAGGTTCAGACAGCAGGGGGCTTGGTAGAGACAGCAGTGGATGAACTTGTTCCCGGAGATCGGATCGTCATCAGTAGGGGAGAGTCTGTCCCCATTGATGGCAAGATTTCCAGGGGTGAAGCCGCTGTTGACGAATCATTGATGACGGGTGAACCCTTTCCCAAAGTGCGCTCTGAAGGCGACAGGCTCCTCGGTGGGTCTTTGGTGGTTGAAGGCGAGCTCGAGATCGAGGTCGGAAATACGGTAGAGAGCCAGATGGATAATCTTGCCCGGATACTCTGGAACTCTCAAAGCGGGGCGACGGGTGCACAGGGCATGGCCGATCGGGTGGCCAGACTGTTTGTCCCCATTGTCCTGGTCCTGGCCATCGTAGTGACCGCGCTGTTTATTCACAGTGGCGCCGGTCTGGGGCCCGCTTTGCTTGCCGGTATGGCCACGCTTATTGTCTCCTGCCCCTGTACTTTCGGTCTGGCGATCCCACTGACCACTGCAGCGGGTGTCAGCCAGGCGCTCGAAAGAGGGGTGATCTTTACCAGTGCCGACATTTTTGAGCGCACATCCCAGGTTGATATTATTGCGATTGACAAGACCGGGACGCTCTCAACCGGGGTGATGCGTGTTACCCGAGTAGTCGGAGACCCCAGGGTTACGGGGTTTGCAGCCGCTGCTGAGCGTCACTCATCACACCCCGTCGCCGAGGCAATTTCCCGGCTCGATTTGGAGAAAACGGCAACAGATGTCGACCTCCATCCTGGGCGGGGAGTGATCGCCTCAGTCGAAGGCCATCGGGTTGCAGTGGGCAGTACAACCCTGTTTGCAGCGCTGGAGTGGAAGATCCCGGAAGACCTCAAGGCGTTAACCTCCAACCCGGATGAAGAGGGGGTGGTCTCCTTCGTAGGCTGGGACGGCAGGGTGGAGGGCGCCATTCTCACTCAGGACCAGCCCCGCCCCGGCTGGGAGGAGATTGTTTCACGGTTCCGAAGGTGGGGTCGGGTCACTCTTCTGACCGGTGCAGAGAGACCCGGGATCTACAAAAGCAAGGTCGATGATGTATTTGCCGGAATCCCCCCTGAAGGCAAGGGCGCTGTGATTCAGCACCTTAAGCGAGAAGGGTCTGTTGTTATGATTGGCGATGGGAGCAATGATGCCCCGGCACTTGCTGAGGCCGACCTGGGCATCGCCTTTGGAGCGCCCACCGCACTTGCTGCCGATGCCGCTGATATGGTCATACCGGGTCATCGGCTTGAGCAGGTCTTTACGGCCCTTAAGTTGATTCAGAATATGAGGGGGCGAATACGGCAAAATCTGGGATGGGCCCTTCTGTATAATATAACCGCTATTCCGCTGGCTGTTTTCGGCGTTCTCAACCCTCTTTTTGCCGCCCTGGCAATGTCGGCAAGCAGTCTTCTGGTGGTCTGGAACTCTTCTCGTTCATTCGCAGAAGATGATGCTGATGGTTAACTGCAACGTGCAGGTGGAGCTCTCTTTTTCTTGACAATTTGAGCGTGGGGGAACAGGGCCCTACGCCGAATTTGCGAGGGTCGGCCGTCTCTTTGGTTTGTTTGCCTCTGGATGCAGAGATTCAAGAGCTATGTGGTGAAGGCTTATCTGCCTATCCCTGCAGGGGCCAGACCAGCAGGATCATGGGGGTACTGACGGTAACCACCAGGATTTCGAGCGGCAGCCCCATACGCCAGTAATCACTGAAGTGATACCCCCCCGGGCCCATGATAATGGTGTTGTTTTTGTGTCCGATAGGGGTGAGGAAGGCACAGGAGGCGGCGACGGCAACGGCCATCAGGAAGGGGTCCGGGCTCACCCCGAGGGTAAAGGCGATATTGACTGCAATCGGAGCGGCCATGACGGCTGTGGCCACATTGTTGAGGACATCGGAGAGGGTCATGGTGATCACCATCAGGATGATGAGAACAGTGATTGCAGGCAGCCCCTGGGTAGTGTTGACAATCGCTTCAGCGATCAGTGCGGTCCCCCCGGTGCTTTCAAGGGCCGCACCAATGGGGATCAGGGAGCCAAGGAGCACAATCACCGGCCACTCCACCGATTGATAGAGTTCTGAAGGGGTAACAATCCCAAAGAGGACATAGAAGATGGCCGCGATTCCGATTGCGATCGGGAGATAGACGACCCCGGTTGTAGCGAGAGTAATGGCAGCGGCGAAAAGCCCGATGGCAAGCCACGCTTTTTTCCGCTGCAGCAGGCGCAGCCCCCGTTCAGCCAGGGGGAGGCACTCGAGCCAGGCGACGACATCGGCCATGCGCTCCTCAGGCCCGGAGAGAAGCAGGATGTCCCCGGGCTGAAAGGCGAGCCGTCTCACCCGATCCCTGAAAGGACGGCCCTGGCGGGAGATGCCGAGCAGTGTAACGCCCTGGCGATAGGCCAGACGGAGCTCCATCGCAGTACGACCGATGATCTTGGCCCCTGCCGGGACAACAACCTCAATCAGCGTTTGGCTCTCACCCAGTAGCTCAATGGTCTCTTGACTCCCGGAAAACTCGAGCCCTGCCGCACCAACAAAACCCTCTACGGAGGAGGCGGCCCCCTCCATCACCAGCAAATCACCGGCGTTGATGGTCTGAAGGCGGGCTGATCCGGGGAGACGACGGCCGTTTCTCACCAGTCCGAGAAGGGCGATATCGTGTTCTTCAGCAAGGGGCATGAGTGCTCTCAGCGGCTCACCCACAGCCGATGACTCTGCGGTGAAACGGGCCTCTGAAATATAGCCCTTGAGGTCCTGGAGCTCCTGTTGGGTGTTGTGTTTCCGGCGTTCAACGGGGATGAGGCGCCATCCGAACAGGGCCACAAAGAGCACCCCGACCAGGGCAACCACACTGCCCACCGCAGCAAAATCGAACATCCCGTAGGGTTCACCCAGTGCATCGCCACGGAATGTGGCAATGACAATATTGGGTGGGGTGCCGATCAGGGTCACCATCCCCCCAAGGATGGTAGCGAATGAGAGCGGCATCAGAGTCAGCGCCGGGCTGCGGCCTGCTTTGTCGGCCGCTTCGGTATCAACAGGAATGAGAAGTGCCAGGGCGGCGACATTGTTCATTACGGCAGAGAGCGCAGCGCCGATACCCGACATCAGGCCGATATGGAGCGAAATGCTCCGCGAGCCACTGGTTACCAGGCGGGCGATCAGTTCAATAGCTCCTGAGTTGGAGAGCCCGCGACTGACCACAAGGACCAGGGCGATGATGACGGTTGCGGAGTGACCAAAGCCGCTAAAGGCGCTCTCAGTGGGGACAACACCAATGATGACGCCTGTCACCAGGGTGGCGAAGGCGATCAGGTCGTAACGAATTCGCCCCCAGAGGAGCAGGGCAAAGAGGAGGATAATGAGGAGGAAGAGAAGGGTTTGGTCGAGGGTAAGGGGCACAATATCTTCCATCATAGGTGAAGTGGTAGGGTGATTGTAATCTATCCCTTGGATCAGGGCTTAATCATCAGAAGATCTTATCCTTACTCTCTGGATAGTGGTGTTTTCCCGATGGAGGGTTGCAAGCGCAGCCGCTCAACCTTTATCCACCGTTAATCTGATCAAGCCAGATCCAAAGACTCACCCCCTTAAGAGATTGAGACGAACCCGATCCCCTTGAATATAAAGAAAAAGACGATAGCGAGAACCGCTCCGGCGGGCAGTGTCACTACCCAGGAGAGGAAGATCGAGCGGATGACATTGACGTTGAGGGCAGCGATTCCCCGGGCAAACCCAACACCCAGCACAGCGCCTACCAGTGTCTGGGTGGTCGAGATGGGGAGGCCGAAACCAGAAGCGAGGACTACGGTGGATGCTGCGGCCAGGTTGGCGGCAAATCCACGGCTGGGAGTGAGTTCGGTTATCCTGCTGCCGATGGTAGCGATCACCCGATGGCCATAGGTGGCGAGACCGAGGATTATCCCTACACCCCCCAGAATCAATACCCAGGGAGGCATCACTGATTCCTGGATGACGGCACCACCGCTCTGAACAACGCCAACCACAGCGGCAACCGGGCCGACGGCGTTGGCCACATCGTTGGAGCCGTGGGCAAAGGCCATGGCTGAAGCGGTGATCACCATGAGTACGCCAAAGACCTTCTCAACATTGGCAAAGTGAAAATCCCTGTCGGCCTCTTTGTCGATTTTAATCCGGCGCACAAAGTAGTAACCAAGCAGCATGATCATCACCCCGACCAGCAGGGCGATGAAGTAGTTCTCCCCCGTCGAGGTTTGAAGACCGATGTGCTTCAGCCCCTTGAAGAGGGTTACCAGGGCGATGACAAAACCGGCGAGGAAGGTATAGATCGGGGAGTAGCGCTGGGCATTATTGAATGGCCTGTCGGTATTGAGGATCAGCTTCTGGATTGAACGGAAGATGAGGAATGAGAGGGTTCCTGCCAGCATGGGGGTGATCACCCAGCTGAGAACGATATCGACCACTTTCCCCCACTTGACCGCATCCATCCCAATCCCCACAGCGGCAAAACCGATGATCGCTCCGACTATGGAGTGGGTGGTGGAGACCGGCCAGCCCAGGCGGGAGGCGATGAGCAGCCAGATTCCAGCGGCAAGCAGAGCGGCCAGCATGCCGTAGATCAGAAGATCGGGTGAGTTGCCAAGGAGATGGGGGTCGACGATACCCTTTCGAATGGTGCTGGTGACCTCCCCACCGGCCAGATAGGCCCCGGTAAACTCAAAAATCCCGGCGACAATGACCGCTTGTTTAATCGTAAGGGCCTTTGAGCCGACCGAAGTTCCCATGGCGTTGGCAACATCATTGGCACCAATCCCCCAGGCCATAAAGAAGCCGAAGGTCGTTACCAGGATAAGGATAATGTATGCATTTTCCATTTAAAGCACTCCCGGTGAGTCAACGGGCCAGCATTAGCTGCAGGCGGCTGCCAACACGTTGCGCCAGATCGGCGAGTTCACCGGTGTTGTCGATGATGCGATAGAGGAAGATCACCTCAACGGGATTGAGGTCTTTTTCGATTTGAAAGAGTGCCATGCGGATCTCCGCCTCTATGTGATCGGTGTCAGACTCAATTCTGTCGAGTTCAGTAAGCATCTTTTCGACCAGCTTTACCTCTCCCCCTCGAAAGCCGGTCTCAACCAACTCATCGAGTTCATTGATCGCGGTCTGGGCCTGTGCAGAGGCGTCTACCGAGCGGGATACAAACTGAACGAATGAACTGTCGATCGGATCTGGAAGTTTGATTTGGCGGCCAACGACAGTCCCGGAAATATCCTTTGCTTTGTTGGCGATGCTGTCCTGCATGGTCAGAACATTGAGCAGGTCGCTGCGGGAGAAGGGCAGGAAGAGCCCACTGGGAAGGCGGATGCGCAGCTCTTTTTTGAGTTTATCGGCCTCTTTTTCAAGTGTTGAGATGGCCTGATGTGAGGCTGTTGCTGAATCGAAGTCTCCTTTAATGACGGCTTCAAAGAAAGGGATCAACTCTTCGATGCAGGACTGTACCTTGGCCATATGCGCCTGGAGTGGACTGATCGGAGAAGGCCCAAAAATCCCTGAAAAGTAGTTACCCATCTTATTCTCCTAAGTTATAAATGATGGATGGGAGTATTTAATCCTTTAACTTGAAAGGCGAAATGGTACTGATTTTTCCCCCCATGTCACCCCCATTTTTTTTAACATGGCACTCATCCTGTTAAGGTAATGATTATTGGGGATAAAACAAGTGTTGGGTTTGGCGGTGTTTTACTCTCCGGGGGTGTCAAAGGGAAGAGATGATGAGTGAGCGAAAAGAACACTGGGAAGCGGTCTACGCCAATAAATCTCCCCTCGAGGTTAGCTGGTATCAGAAGGAGCCGGCTCTCTCACTGGGTTTGATTGAAAATGCCGGTGTAGGCCCCCATGAGGCCATCCTCGATGTGGGAGGAGGGGCTTCGCTGCTGGTGGACCGGTTGGCTGCAGCGGGATATCACCATCTGAGTGTGCTCGATATCTCGGCAAGTGCACTGGATGTTGCCAGGGTCCGGCTCGGTGACAAGGCCGGGGAGATCGAGTGGTATGAGTCCGATATCACTGCGTTTAACCCCCCTCACGCCTATACGCTCTGGCATGACAGGGCAGTCTTCCACTTTCTCACCACTTTGGCAGATAGAAAGCGATATGTTGAGATACTAAAGAGTGCTCTCAGACCGGGCGGACATCTGGTGCTGGGCACCTTTGCTCTTGGCGGCCCAACTCGTTGCAGTGGTCTTGATATCGTCCAGTATGATGCCACAAAACTCCTCACTGAATTGGGAGAGGGTTTCTCTCTGGAGGAGGAGCGCTCCGAGCTCCACATCACTCCCGCAGCCCGGGAGCAGAAGTTCGCCTTCTTCAGGCTGGTTCGGCTGTAGCTCTTGGGCCATTCTTTCTCATTTAAAACTCATATTGAGGCTGCTCTGTGTAGCTCTCTTTTTCCCTTGCATAGAAGAGATTGCTTAATAATTGGGGAGTATCGGACCATCGACCACAGCCTCTTGAGGAGTTTGGTGGTGATGGTTATCTCCTTCCATACCTGCTCTCAAGAGGGCGCCAGATAGAGTGAGTCAGAGGTGTGGTTTGGCACAGTGGGCGATCATCACTTTGGTGCGGCCCGCTGTCGGCCCATTTGTAGCCCACCCCCGGAATGGTGACGATTGAATTAAAGTCAGGATCAATCTCCAGAAACTTCTGCCGTATACGACGGATGTGGCTGGAGATGGTGTTGCGTTCAACCAGAGGCTGGCGGGTACACTGCATAAGCCCATCATAGCTTTTGAGTTTTCCCGGTTGGCGAACAAGGGCGATTGTCAGCAGATACTCGGTTACTGTCATTCTGATGGATCTCTCCTGCCAGGTGATTATTTGTTGTTCTGGATCGGCTTCCAGCGCTCCACAGTGAATTCTGCTGCTGCCTCTTTTGTGTTGTTTTGTCAGGTTGTGGGTATGGAGAATCCATCTCATTCTCTCGGTGAGCACTTCGGCGCTGACGGGGGTGATGAGATAGTCCCAGGCGTTCATCCTCAGCCCGGAGATGCGATCAAGATCACTGCTGCGGTCAGTGAGGAAGACCACCGGCAGGTCGGGTGCAATCTGCTGCAGTTGACGGCAGAGATCAAACCCTCCCTCTGGTTCACTCTCAAGGGAGACATTGACAATGACAAGATCAGGGGGCTTGATCCAGATGCCTGCCAGTGCGGCAGTGCGATCGAGATAGCTCTTGACCCGATATCCCCGACGGGTGAGGACGGCAACACACTGGTTGCGTGAGAGCGGATCTGATTCAACAATGGCGATGGTGTGGGTCATGGCAACCTCTCTTTCGGGCAGTTCTAGTGAATGTGCCTGAGAGGATGGCATACCTGGTAGCTCATGGGATGAGCCAGTAAACGAGACTGAACCAGGCAGCGGGGAGAGCCTAATAGTGGGCGAGGGTCTCCTCAAGCTGTTGCTGAACAGCACGGCGAAGTGATGCAGGGCTCACCACCTCGACGTGAGGGCCGTGGCGGAGGATATCCATGATCAGCTCACGCTGATCGGCATAGGGGAACTCAAGAAGATAGTACCCTTCACTGTCGTAGTGACCCCGCTGCCGGGAGTGCCACGCTTCGCTGCTGACCCATCGGGCCCGTTCAGGGGTAAAACGCAGTTTGGCGGTGTGGGTCTTCTCTCCTGAGAAGATGCCGTAACCCGCCCCAAGAGCCTTTTTGAGCGTCCGTTCCGAGACGGTTTTGGCCCGCTTGTCGACCAGTTCTGCATGGCGAATCGACTCCACTGCAAAACAGCGCAGCGCCTCTCTCTCATGGCACCAGCCGTCGAGATACCAGTTCTCCCGATAGTGGACCAGGCGCTGGGGCGAGATGAGACGGCTGCTCTGCTGATCCCTTTGGCGGACATAGTAACGGATCTTTAGCCGTCTTCTGGAGAGGACGGCACTGCTGATGATCTCAAAAAAGCGCGGTTCGACAGGCCTTGATCCCAAATTGAGAAGCCGGATTCGTTTCTGCACCTCTTCCGGAGAGTGGTCTCCCTGGTCGAGGAGGGTCTGGATGCGGACTCGGAGGGGTTCGATATGGGGCGATAGCAGACCGGGCTGGAGCTTGTCCAGAAGGTGGTGCATCGTGAGCAGGGCATGAACTTCTGAGGCCGAGAACCAGAGCCCGGGAAGGGAGAACGGGGGCGCATCCGGGTTGGAAGCTTCAAAGCGATACCCTCTGGCCTTGCGGTCCCAGGCAATCGGGGCATGAAGGCGGTCACGGAGATATTCAAGATCACGCTTGAAGGTCGCGGGTGAGATGCCGAGGTCATCAAGCAGTTCCTGTCGGGAGACGGCACGGCGGCCCTCAAGCAGTTGGCAGATGCGATAGAAGCGTTCGGTCCGGTCCATGGGGGATTAGCCTAGCAGAGGCTCAACTTATGAGCCAGAGGGCGGGGTGTGAGGACATCGGCGTGGCAAGCCATACCGATCTGGTGCTCAAGGGGATGGGCGAAAAACCTATGATGCCGCTTGGACAACCTCGATGGCGCCCGTCCAAATCATGCTTATCGACACATAGAGGATAACAGCAAGCCCGAGATAGGCGATCCAGTAGTGGCGCTCAAGGAGCCTGGCTACCATTGAAGCGGCAAAGGCCATTAGTGCGACTGAGAGGGTCAGCCCGATCACCAGAATAACGGTATGGTGCTGGGCTACACCGGCAACAGCAAGAACGTTATCCAGAGACATGGAGAGGTCCGCAAGTACAATCTGGAAGACAGCTTGAGCAGTTGTTTTTGGTGCTTTTCCTGAACCGGAACCCAGGTTGTCGGCCTCATCTTTTGGGGCGCGAAGATCACGCCAGAGCCTCCAGCAGACCCAGAGCAGCAGCAGTCCCCCTGCCAGGAGCATCCCAATAATTTGCAGGAGTTGAACCGTAACCAGGGCCAGGCTGGCACGCATTGCGGCGGCGACGATGATTCCGATCATAATAATCCGTCGCCGGGATTCGGCGGCAACGGTGGCCGCCACCATCCCTACGATAATCGCATTGTCCGCGGCAAGGACAAGATCGACCACAATAACCTGGAAGAGGGCGCTGATTTCGTCAAATGTCATGAGTCAAAGGGGCTGAATAGAGTGAAGTGCATGCCGGTGAGCGCATCATGGCTGAGAGCCCCTCTCTATGCAAGGGTGATGGCTAAAACCAATTCCTTCGGCATCGAAAGAACGCCTTTGGGGTTACATTTCCATGATCATCTGACCGCAAAAGAGAGAATAGTGCGTTTTGTCGGCCAAAAAAAAGGCCGTCTTTCGACGGCCAACAATCTAGGAGGAGAGTGGTTAACATCATAGCGACACTCTTCCCAAAGGGATGTGATCCCCGTCACTTAATGGGGCAGATGACAATTTGGCTGCAACCGCAAGAGATGACGGCGGGATCACGGCCATGGGCAGCTGCCTTTCAGACAGAGATGGATTAAAAACTGTGGGTTTTATTCCTTCTCAATGAGTGTAAGAATATGTCATATGTAAGAATAAGTCGTATTAGCAATTAAGTCAGAGACCACTACAGAATAAACAAGGAGTATCTGGTGTCAGATCGTTCTCAATTTCGCGCAGTAGGGTTAAAAACGACACTTCCCCGGCTTAAGGTGATGGAGATTCTGGAGAACTCCGGTGAGCGCCATATGACCGCCGAAGATGTCTACAAGGAGATGCTCAATCTGAAAGAGGAGATTGGGTTGGGCACCGTCTATCGGGTTCTCAACCAGTTTGAGCAGGCGGGGTTGGTAGAGAGGAACAATTTTGAGAGTGGAAGTTCTGTTTTTGAGATCAAATCGGATAGTCACCATGATCACCTGGTGTGCATGAAGTGCGGTGTTGTAGAGGAGTTTTTCGACCCATCGATTGAGGCCCAGCAGGAGAAGGTGGCCAAAATGGCGGGCTTCCAGATCGCGGGCCACTCCCTCTCCATCTACGGTTTTTGCTCCGATTGTCAGGAGTAGTCCTGTTCAACTCCTCCAATAGGGGTGTTGTTGCCCGCTTTTTTTATCCTCTCGTTGTTCTCGTCTCATTCACTCAGAGATTGAATAAGCTGTTGTATTTACATCAAAAAAACCCCGCCAACCGAAGCTGACGGGATTCCTGAGCCAGGGGCGATGCTTCGCCTGCGGCCTCTCTGCGTGGAAGAGGGGATACTCTAAGAGGACCGGGCTGACTCACACTCAATGATACACCACAGGCAGGGCTGATATTGACAATGGTGATGATAATGATTATCATTATGATATTCAAATTTAGTCTTATATAAACGGACGAGCCATGCGTTTTCTAACCCTGCTTCTTCTATTCACGCTTCCTCTGCAAACGGTTTCGGCAGACTCCTGGCCAGAGATGGCAGAGGAGATTGTTGTCCATATCGACCGCTCGACCGAGTTCTACCAGGCGGGTGAGCTCAAGAAGGCCGCTCAGGAGGTGGTCAAAGCCTATTTTGGGATCTTTGAAGATAAAAAGATGGAGGCGGCGATCCGAGTGACGGTGGGATCCAAACACGCCTGGCTGGTTGAACGTCTCTTTGGAAAGCTTCGCAAAGCGATCAAGGACGAGGCCGGTCTCGAGGCAGTGATGGAGGCTGCAGAGAAGATCAGGGAGGCCGTTCGTCGAGATGCACTGGTCCTGGTGGAGAAGGAAATCCCTCTTGAAGTCTTTCAGCCCAACCAGTAGGTCTGGTGATGACCCTGTTTCGATGGGCTAACTCTTTTGTTGCCCTGGCAACTCTTCTTCTTTCCTCTTTGGCTGCGGCAGAGGTCGTTGACTATCGTCTGGTTGTGGATGAGATCCACCACCGGGGGGATCAGGCCATTGCCAGCTATAACGCTCAGGAGGGGATGGAGTCGGGGGATCTCTTCTCCGATCTCTATTTTGACCTTTTTGAAGGCAGAGGGATGGAGCGGCAGATCGCCATCTCTGATGTTCAGCTCAAGACCGAACTGGAAACCTATTTTAATGCTGTCATTGGTCAGGCGATGCGGGGTGCCTCCCGGGAGAAGGTAGAGGCCGCCTGGCAGACTCTGCGCCTGCGTCTTGATGAGGTGGCCAAAGCACAGTCAACAACCGCAATGGCAGACTTTAGTGGGGTGATGCTTCAGTCCTTTTTTATCCTCCTGCGAGAGGGATTTGAGGCGATGCTGGTAGTGATGGCCCTGGTTGCCTATCTCAGGCGCACTGCTCCCGACAAGGTGAGGGTGATCTGGCATGGTGTCGGCTGGGCCCTTTTGGCCAGCGGCGTCACTGCCTGGCTGATTACCTCTGTTTATGAGGTCTCCGGTGCCGCTCGGGAGGCCCTTGAGGGGGTTACCATGCTTCTGGCCGCTGCTGTCCTTTTCTATGTGAGTTACTGGTTGATCTCCAAGCGGGAGGCGGATCGCTGGAAGGAGTACATCAACAACCAGATCGACAAGGCGGTCGCGAAGGGCAGCCTCTACGCCCTCGGCTTTGCTGCCTTTCTTGCGGTCTATCGTGAAGGAGCGGAGACAGTGCTCTTCTATCAGGCGCTGGCCCTGGGAGCAGCGGGGCAGACCACTGCCCTGATCAGTGGCTTCCTCCTCGCCCTGATTGTTCTGGCGGGGCTCTTCTGGCTGATGCGGTCGGCATCGATGAAGATTCCCATGGGTGCCTTCTTTACCGTTACTGCTGCCCTTCTCTACTACCTGGCCTTTGTCTTTGTCGGCAAAGGTGTGCTTGAACTCCAGGAGGCTGGCTGGCTGGAGATTACCCCCCTTGAGTGGGTACCGATTATTGATCTGCTGGGGGTATATCCAACAGCCGAGGGACTGCTTGCCCAATGCCTCTTCCTGCTGCCGGCGCTGCTTGCCCTCTATCTTTTCTGGCGAAGGCGTGCGGCGCAACTGTCGGGCGCAGGGATTGAAGAGTTGGCCAAGGATAAGAGGATGAATCATCAGGGGTAGTTATGAGTTCATCCGGACCTACATTGGCTGTCAGGAGTTTCCCCTCCAGGGAGAATATGACGCTTTCTTCCCAGGTGGCATTAGTGGTCGAACGCTTTTTCTTCCGCTATCGTGGGTTGCTGATCTGGGTTCATGCCGCCATGTTTCTCTTCTTTATTGCCGTTTTGGCAATTCCTCCTTTGCTTGATGAGCCGGGGGAGTTTGACAACCTGTTTACCCACTTCACCCTCTTCTCCAACTATATGATGTGGGGGATCTGGTTTCCCCTGGTCTTTATCTCTGTGATATTCACCGGAAGAAGCTGGTGCGGCATTCTCTGCCCCATGGGGGCCGCGGCAGAGTGGGGAAATTTCAGAGGGCTGAAGCGGGAGATTCCAAAGTGGATGCGCTGGCCGGGAACCCCCATCGTCAGCTTTCTGGTTATTACCATCTGGGGTCAGACCGTGGGGGTGAGAGACCACCCTGAGTCCCTCGCCCTTGTTTTTGGGGGTACGCTTGTTCTTGCCATTATGATCGGTTTTATCTACGGCAGGAATAAGAGGGCGTGGTGTCGCCATATGTGCCCCATTGGGCTGTTGCTTGGGGTGTTCTCCCGTATCGGGGCGATTGAGTTCATGCCAAAGAGAAAAAAAGAGGGGGGAGATCTTTATACCGAAAAGACCCTCTGTCCCACCATGATCGATCTCTCCCGTAAGAAGGAGTCCCGCCACTGCATTGAGTGCTTTCGCTGTGTAAACCCGGATTCAAAAGGGGGGGTTGCCCTTCGAATTCGGCGTCCTGGAGAGGAGATTGAGGAAATCGCCCATCGTAGCCCCAATATGGCCGAGATCTGGTTCTTCTTCCTGGGGACAGGGATCGCCCTTGGGGGCTTTTTATGGCTGGTCATCCCTGAATACCAGAGCTGGCGTCATGGATTTGGCGCCTGGCTGCTGGAGCGAGAGTGGTGGTGGGCACTAAAGCCTGGGCCCTCCTGGCTGATGGTCGTCCACCCTGAACGGCGAGAAGTCTTCTATTGGCTCGATTTCATTACCATCGTCTCCTTTATGGTGGGGGTGATGATCCTGACAAGTGGAATACTCGCCGCCACTTCTGGAATGGCCGCATGGCTCTCAGGCCGGGTAGGGGGAGGTTGGACTTTTAGCGGCCGTTTTATCCAGCTGGGCTACCAATATGCCCCGGTTGCCATGGTCTCTCTGGTGATTGGACTGGGGGCAAAGCTCTTTGATCTTATGGCCTTTATCGGCCTGACATCTGAGCATATTCAATGGCTTAAAGTGGCGATGTTCTTAATCAGCCTGGTGTGGAGTCTATGGCTTTCGGATCGAATACTGAAGCGCCAGGGAGTAGGCGCTACCAGACGATGGCTGCCGCTTATTCCCGGGATAGCAGGAAGTCTGGCCGTCGGTGGAGGGTGGTGGATCGCCATTTTCTAGATCAACAGCAAGCAGAGCATTGGGCATGGGCGAGGGTGAAAAAAGTTGTTGATATTACGAATACGAATGATTACTATTATGATTCTATTAATTGCTGTCTAATTTGGAGAAGATATGAACACCCTTAACCATAAAAAATCACTGGTAGCACTCGGTGTCGCTGCGCTCCTCTCAACCTCCGCCTCAGCTGGGGAGGTCCCTATCGGTGAAGTTGAGAAGAATGGGATGGTGCTTGCCGCTGTCTATCTGCAACCGGTCACCATGTTTCCGAGTATTCCCGGATTTGAGAATGCCAGTATTCACCTTGAGGCCGATATCCATGCCCTTGAAGGAAACAAGAATGGTTTTGGTGCGGGTGAGTGGATGCCCTACCTTGACATCACCTATCACATCACAAAAAAAGGGAGTGATTGGTCGACTACGGGACGCCTGCTGCCCATGGTGGCCTCCGACGGCCCTCACTATGCAGACAACATCACCCTGGATGATGCCGGCGAATATCATCTTGTCTATAATATCGCCCCGCCCGCCTATTCGGGCTTTATCCGCCATACGGATAAAGAGACCGGAGTGGGAAAATGGTGGGACCCCTTCGTTCTTGAGTGGAGCTTCGGTTTCACTGGGGTAGGGAAGAAGGGCGATTACTAAGTCTGCTGGAGATTAACACTATCTTAGCAAGGGCGCCTCAGGCGCCCTTGTTGGTTCTACCGGAAACATGATGAGATCAACGATTGGCAAAGCGGTTCTATTGGCCCTGGTTACGACAGTTCTGGCAAGTTGTGAGAAACCACTCTCGCCGAAAGAGGTGGTTGCCAATTTTGTTATTGCCATGAACGAATCGATAAAGGGTGTTGACCCGGAACCGGTGCTGAAGTGGGTTCATCCTGAGGCTGAACGGCTGATCAACAATATTCAAGCTGACATCAGTGATGAACCCGACTTTCGGTTGTACCTTGAAGGGTGCAGTGAACCCATCGCTTCCGGTCATGATGTCATTATGGATTGTGAGATCACCCTGATCATGGGGGAGATTGACCCTGAGGCCGGGATCACCTCTGAACGGATTTCACAGACACCCGGTTTTCATCTCGTGCTCGACGAGTCGAACTGGCGGGTCTGGGCGTTGGGAAAGAATGTCTGTACCACCCGTTAGGGAGGGATCTTGGTTTCTGGCGCTCTACCCTTTATTCTCTCCTCTATTATTTCTATCAAGGGATTATCAGCGTTGAGCCGGGATGAAGAGAAAAAAACGGACGAAAGAGAGGGGTTGATATCGCTCTATAAGTCTGTGGTTGACCCAGAGTGGATCGACTATAACGGTCATATGACTGAATCTCGCTATCTGTATGTATTTGGGGAGGCTTCAGATGCGATGTTTGAGTTCATCGGCATGGATTCAGAATACCGGGAGAGAGGGTATTCAATCTATACCGTGGAGACACACCTGTGTCATCTCCAGGAGGTTGGATTGGGTCAACCCCTGGCCGTCTATACCCAGCTTTTAGGCTATGATCAGAAGCGCTTCCATCTTGCTCATTGGCTTGAAGGTGGTGTCAGGAGGCCACTGCTGGCAACAGCAGAACATATGTTTTTGCATGTGAATACCGTTGAAAAAAGGAGTTGCCCGATGCAATCTCCCCTGAATGATCGGCTCGCCGCCATCTGGGAGGAACACTCAAACCTGCCGCAGCCTGGTTTTGCTCTCAGGTCGATCCAGAAAGTCACCCCCTCCTAACCGCTATCGCTGATCACCCGGGGTCACCCTTCGCTCTGAGGGCAATCGACAGATGAAGGCCACCGGCCATCTGGTGGTTTGATTGAGGCTGACCTTTCAGGGCAATGCACTCTAATCAATACCGGCCAATAGTCGATAGGATCACCATTAGCGGCTCGATTTAATTGTTGGAGAAGTGATCTTGCAGAGGTATCCTCTATTACACTTTCACTGTTGAGAATAGTTCAATGAACAAGGGTGCTTTCTCCACTGACGAGTCAGACTATGTGATCAGTGAGTCCACCTGGAAGTGGACCTATTTTGTACTCAAGGCGTTAGAGAAGAGCCTCTCGGTAAATGTAGCGCTGCATGGTGATCATCAACTCCTCGAGAGTGGGCAGATTTTTCTTTTTAACCACTTCTCGCGTTTTGAAACGTTTATCCCTCAATATCTCATCTATCGTCAGACCGGTTGTTATTCAAGATCAATAGCGGGTGCTGAGTTCTTCAAAGGAGATACCGCACTCTCAAGTTATCTGCGGGCGGTAGGTGCCGTTCCCAACAGGCATCCACGATTGCTTCCCTTTCTCGCAGAAGAGATTCTCAAGGGCAGGAAAGTTATCATTTTTCCTGAAGGGGGAATGGTCAAAGACCGCCAGGTCATCGATCAAAAGGGGGATTACAGCGTCTATTCAAGAAGTGCTGACAGACGACGGAAACATCACTCCGGGGCAGCCGTTCTTGGGCTTACTCTGGCCGCTTTCAAGACCGGGATTCGTGCGCTCGATAAGGCCGGTGATCACAGTTGTATTGAGGAGTGGGCTGAGCGGTTGGGTATGGAGAGTAGCGATGCACTCCTGCAGACAGCACACCAATACACTGAAATCATTCCTTCAAATATCACCTTTTACCCCATAAGGGTAGGCAGCAATTTTATCCAGCGCAGTGCCGAGCTATTTGACAGCGAGCTCTCAGATAAAATTACAGAAGAGCTGCTGGTCGAAGGGAATATGATTCTTGAAGATACCGATATGGATATTCGGATGGCAGCGCCAATTCACGTAGCCAAACGGTGGCATTGGTGGGAGCATCGGCTGATGCGACGATTGCTTCATCGGGTCAATTCCTTTGATGAGATGTTCTATCTTGGCCCTGACCTTGAACAACGGCGTAACTGGATAATATCTCTCACTATCGGTCGTCAGGTGACAGGTCTGCGTGATCGCATCATGGAGATGATGTATCAGAATGTTACTCTGAACCTGAGCCATCTGGCATCCTGGCTGATATTACAATTTGTTGAGTCCGGGGAGTTGGAGGTCGATAGTGAGCAGTTTCATCTGCTCCTCTATCAGGGCATCAAAGGAGTACAGGAGAGCGCACAGTTAAACCTTCATAATAGCTTGAGTGATCCAGGGCGCTACAGTGGCTTACTGGAGAAAGAGTCACCACCACTTAGACAGTTCATGGATTCGGAAGCGGTCTCCGGGCTTGTTGAACAAAGAGATGGGATCTATCGCTTCTCAAAAAAAATCGGTGAACCCTCCCACTTTGACGAGATCCGCCTGGAGAATCTGATTGCCGTCTATGCCAATGAGATGGCACCTGTCGGGATCGCCTGTCAGGTGCTTTCACGGGTGTTTAAAAAGCGCACAAGGATTGATCAACAACAAATAGCCGCGCTTAGATTTGATGATTTGACGCGCACCTATAAGCTCGATCGTCAGTATTACTCTACCGATGAGTTTGATGCGATCAACAGGGAGGAGACCGCAACCGCCGATGGATCCCCCTTCTTTTTTATCTCCAAAAAACCATCCCCTCTTGGGGTTGTGATTGTTCATGGCCTTCTGGCCTCTCCGGCCGAGGTAAGAGAGTGTGGGGAGAGACTTCATGCCGCAGGGTTTCACGTTATTGGCGTCAGGCTCAAGGGGCATGGCACCTCTCCGTGGGATCTCAGGGAGCAATCCTGGGAGCAGTGGCAACACTCAGTTGTTGAGGGTTATGAGATTATCTCAGCTTATTGCGAACGTATTGTTCTGGTGGGTTTTTCGACCGGAGGCAATCTTTCTCTTTTGCTTGCCGCAGAGCATGACAAGAAATTGGCAGGGGTTGTCACCGTCTCGGCACCTCTTGGATTTCAGAACAGGAATCTTATCTTTGTTCCGCTTCTCCATGGGGCCAACCAGATGGTCTCATGGCTCTCTTCACTGGAAGGGATAAAGCCCTTTGTGACCAATGAGTCGGAGCACCCCTCAATAAATTACCGCAATACCCCCATTCGTGCACTCTACGAACTGCAGCAGTTGATGGAGTTTCTGAAGAGCCGACTGGATGAAGTCACCTGCCCGGTGCTCATCATTCAGAGTGAAAAGGACCATGTCATCGATCCCCAGAGCGCTGATACCCTCTTTGCGGGGCTGGGGTCGGAAAAAAAATCCCTGATCAAGGTGGCATCAGAACGTCATGGAATACTCAATGAGAATATCGGTGGAACCCAGGAGGCGGTGATTGATTTCGTCTCCTCTCTCTCTCCTTCAGCTGTTGAGTAATACCACGGGAGTTTGATTGAGCAGTGATCGTGCTCCCAACAGCCCTGCCAAAGCAGTCCCCAAAGCACCGCATACTGTTCCCACAATCCAGATCCACGGGTTGATTTCAAAACTCAGGTTAAAGAGTTGTTCTGAGAGTACAAAAGCGATGAGCGTTGCCGAGGTTGCGGCCATCAGTCCGGCAAGAGAGCCCAATAACAAAAATTCGGCCGCCATGGCCTTGAACAAAGTGACTCGTCGGGCTCCCAGGGTTTTCAGTACAGCGGATTCGTAGAGCCGGATATCGCGGCTGGCCTGGATGGCGGCATAGAGCACCAGAAGGCCGGCAATCAGGGTAAAGAGGAATACATATTCTACCGCTGTAGACAGCCTGTCGATCAGCTGGCGAACCTGACTCATCATCGCTTCAACATCAATAACCGTAATACTTGGAAATTCGGCAACCAGCCTGTTAAGAGCCGGTTTTCTGCTGGCGGGGAGATAGAAGCTGGTGATGTAGGTGGCCGGTGCATCTTTCAGCAGGCCGGGTGAGAAAAGGACAAAGAAATTGACCTGGAAAGAGTCCCACTCAACACTGCGAAGGTTGGCGACCGGGGCTGAGACTTTCTGGTCAGCAATCTGAAACTCAAGCTGATCACCTACCTTTATGCCAAAATTTGAAGCAAATTCCTCTTCAATGGAGAGCAGGGGTTGATCCTGTTGGTCATCAGACCACCACTTGCCGGCCACCACTTTGTTGTCGGGCTGCAGTGATTGGGACCAGGTGAGATTCAGCTCACGGCCAACCCTTTGGCGGGAGTTTGGGTTGTGGTAGTTCGCTCTTGAGACTTGTTGCTGGTTGATTGCAGTCAGACGTCCACGGACCATGGGCATCAACCGGGCATCAACCCCTCCCTCCTGCTTAAGAAAGGCGGTGACGGCATCAACCTGATCAGGCTGTATATTAATCAGGAATTGGTTGGGTGCGCTGGCTGGGAGAGAGTCACGCCACTTTGACAATAGATCTGTTCTTACCAGGGTAAGCAGAAGAATTACCATCATACCGATACCAAGGGCGAGAATTTGCGCCGTACTCATTCCGGCACGACGAGAGATATTGGCTATTCCAAAACGCCAACTGATGCCTACACTGGTGTTGAGATGCCGGGTAAGGGAAATTAATCCCTGAGCCATCAGGATCAGCAATACGGTGGTCATCAGGATGCCGCCCAGTACCCAGAGAGTCAGCTTCAGGTCTTCTGTGTACCAGGTGATCAGGAGGGAGAGTGAGATGAGGATCAGTGTATAGACAACAATCCCACTGATCGGGGGTGGGCCCAGATCCTGGCGTAATACTCTGGCTGGCGGAACACGCTGAAGGCGATAGAGAGGAGGGGAGCCAAAACCAATAAGTACAATCATGCCGGTTGCCAGACCTACAAAGGCAGGTGTTAATGTTGGCAGAGGAAGTTCAAGTGGAATCCAGCTTGAAAAGAGGTAGACCAGGCCTTGTTGGGAGAAGCCCCCGACAATCAGGCCGACACAGCCGGCAATCAGGCCGAGAGTCCGCATCTGCCAGAGATAGAGTTGGGTGATTTGAGAGCCCTGGCACCCAAGACATCGGAGCAGAGCACAGTCATTAAATCGTTTTTCAGCATAACGACGCACTACCATTGCAATGGCAATTCCGGACAGAAGCACGCTGATCAGGGAGGCAAGGCTGAGGTAGCGTTTTGCACGTTCAAGGGCAACCCTCATCTGCGGTTGTCCCTCATCACTGGTGATGATCCGCTGTCCCCGGCTTAGTTCCGGCTTCAGCCACTCCCTGTAGCGGTCAACTTCCTTCCTCTGACCGGCGATGAGCAGACGATAGGAGACCCTGCTTGCCGGTTGTATGAGCGCTGTCGCTTCGAGGTCGGCATGGTTCATCATCAGTCTGGGGGCAACGCTGACCATGCCTGTTCCCCGATCAGGTTCCTGGATAAGGAGTCGAGAGAGTTGAAAAGTCGAAGCCCCCAGTTTAAGACGATCGCCAATGGAGAGTGAGAGCAGGCTGATCAGGCGGTTATCAACCCAGACTTTACCCGCTTTGGGGATTGACGTTGTGGTGACCCCTTCAGTAAACAGATCAACCCCAGTCTTTAACTCGCCCCGAAGGGGATACCCTGTTGAGACCGCTTTCACATCAACCAGCTGAAGTTTCTCGCCTGAAGAGACAACACTCGGGAAGTTGGTGGCCAGGGCGCTTCTGAGATTTTGTTGTTTGGCTTCTTCTATCCACTCTTTTTTTATTGGTGAAGTTGAGAGGGTGATCAGATCTCCACCAAGAAGTTCACTCCCCTGATTGATCAGTGCCTGGGAAATTCTGTCGGTAAAGAAACCGACAGATGTGGTGCTGGCTACAGCAATTATCATGGCAAAGGCAAGCAGGCGCAGCTCGCCTGCTCTCCACTCCCTGCGCAGCAGTGTCATTGCCATGACAAATGTCGAGAGTGCCGAACTGTGTTGTTGACGTGTGTTCATCAGGTTACCAGACGACCAGTATCAAGCCGCAGCAGACGGTTGCAACGACTTGCCAGCGCCTCATCATGGCTGATTAGAACCAGCGTGGTGGCATGCTCTTCATTCAGAGCAAACAGCGTATCAATCACACGCTGGCCCGTTCGTCGATCCAGGTTGCCGGTAGGTTCATCTGCGTAGAGGAGTTTCGGGTCAACGGAAAAGGCACGAGCGATAGCCACTCGCTGCTGTTCACCACCCGATAGTTGTCTTGGATAGTGATGCCATCGGTTGGTGAGATCAACCTTTTCCAGCAGCGACCGAGCGTGAGGCTCTGCGTTTTTGTCACCATTGAGTTCAAGAGGGAGCATAATATTTTCAAGAGCAGTCAGGCTCGGCATTAACTGGAACGACTGAAATACAAATCCAACCTCTCCTGCACGAAGAGCCGCACGACCATCTTCATCCAGGCTCCCGAGGTCCTGGCCTTCAAAGATAACCCTGCCGGACGATGGGGTATCAAGCCCGGCGAGAAGTCCAAGGAGAGTCGATTTTCCTGATCCTGACTCACCCACAATGGCAACGCTTTCACCCTGCAGGATTGAGAGATTGATTTGGTCAAGGATAACCAGCGGTCCTGCCGCCGTCGAGACTTGCTTACAGAGGTCCAACGACTGCACAATTGGGGTAACAGTAGGATCATTCATGCGACGATTATTTCTCTCTTTACTAGTTCTGTTTTTGCCTGCCACAGTGCAGTCTGCAGGACTGCCTGTGATTGTGGTCCTGGGCGACAGTCTCAGTGCCGGCTATGGCATTGATCATACTCTTGGTTGGGTAAGCTTGCTGCAGAAGAGGCTGTCAGACGAAGGTTATCCTCATCAGGTGATTAACGCCAGTATCAGTGGTGATACCACCCGTGGGGGAGCAGCACGAATCAGTGCAGTACTCGAACGCAACAACCCTTCTTTAGTTGTGGTTGAGCTTGGAGGCAATGACGGGCTCCGGGGAATCGGGCTCGGTGAGATGGAGAAGAACCTCACGCAGATTGTAATCAGCATCAAAGAGAGTCAGGCCATTCCACTGCTCGTAGGTGTTCGACTCCCCCCAAACTATGGCGTTACCTACACAGAGCAGTTTCAGAGTGTTTTTAAATCTGTCGCTGATCAGTCCGGAGCCTCGCTGGTCCCAAAACTGATGGAGGGTGTTGCCAGTGATCTTGATCTGATGCAGACCGATGGCATCCATCCTCTTGCAGAGGTGCAATCCCAATTGCTGAACAATGTCTGGAGTGTTCTTGGTCCTCTCCTCGAATGATTGAGCATTGATCGTCGCTGTCGTTCCTGCGCTCATTTTGAACAGCGCAAGAGAGCTTGGGGCTTTGTCCTTCTTTTGATCCCTTCTCCGGGAATCGGTATGGCTGGATAAGGCGTTGCTGCAGGCATCATTACATTATTGTTGCTCACCATAATAGAACATCTGTTGGGCATTTCGATCTCACTCTAGGGAATTTCATTTTGGTGTTTTTTTCAGAGGGCGATTCTCTGTAGTGGGCCATCAGCACCTCTGCTACCATTAGGGCTGGATTGAAAAACAACGAAATAACCCTGACAAAGGTGTAATCATGAGTAATGTGACTGTAATTGACCATCCACTGATTCAGCACAAGCTGGGTATTGCCAGAAAAAAGGGGACATCAACTTCCCATTTCAGGACTCTCCTTAAAGAGATCTCTCTCCTTCTTGGTTACGAGGTGACCCGAGAGCTTGAGCTCGAGGACTGCACTATTGAGACCCCTCTGGCAGAGATGACAGCCAAAAAGCTGGCGGGAAAGAAACTGGTGCTGGTGTCGATCCTGAGGGCAGGAAATGGATTGCTTGAAGGAATGCTTGATCTTATCCCCTCTGCCCGTGTCGGCCATATTGGGCTCTACCGTGACCCCGATACCCTGGAGGCGGTGGAGTACTATATGAAGGTTCCCGGGAGTCTCGATGAGCGGGTAGTAATAGTCGTCGATCCGATGCTGGCAACCGCTCACTCCTCGATCGCTGCGGTGCAAAGATTGAAGGATGCCGGGGCGATGAATATGCGGTTTGTCTGTCTGCTCGCCGCCCCTGAGGGGGTTGAGAATTTTTCCAGGGTCCATCCCGATGTACCGATCATTACCGCGGCCATCGATACCCATCTTAATGATCATGCCTATATTGTTCCTGGTTTGGGTGATGCCGGTGACAGGATCTACGGAACGAAATAGCAGGACGGTAGATGGGCCTGGGCCCGATGGTGGTCTAACCCTTAAGAGGGGTGCCGGTATTTCGGTCCTTTTTTTGCTTCAAGGCCCGATCTGAGTGCTGGTCATCGTCATCCTGGTTCCAATCCTCACGGATATGGCAGCGTTCCCGGGTTAAGAACTCTTCCAAGAGCGAACGACTACGATACAAGCTGTCGATGTTCAGGATGTTGCCACGACTCCACCGTCAACCACCAGCTCTATTCCGGTAATCCACCTTGCTGCGCTACTGGCCAGGAAGAGAACGGCCTCGGCAACCTCATCGGCACGCCCCAGGCGACCCAGTGCAGAACGCTCTATCCACTGAGCAACCCCTTCCGGCCATTCCTTGGAAAGCCCGGGGCGGTCAATCAATCCCGGGCTGACACTGTTAACCCGGATAGCATCCTGACTCAGTTCAAGGGCTGCATTTCGGGACAGAGCGAGAAGCCCTGCTTTGGCAGCGGCATAGTGGGCGTGTTCGGGAAAGGCAATATGGGCTTCAATAGAGGCGATGTTGACGATGGCACCACTCCCGGATTTGGCCAGCAGAGGTGAAGCTGCCGAAATCAGCAGAGCGGCTGCATCAAGGTTAAGGGCCATGAGGGATTGCCACCTTTTTTGGGTCAAGCTCTTAAGGCTCACTGAAGGAAAGAGCCCGGCATTGTTGATCAGGATATCGAGCCCGCCAAGGCGGTTCCGGGTCTCCTCAACTAATTGGCTGATCTCCTCTTCACGGCTGAGGTCTGCAAGCATGGTAAAGGCTTGCCCACCCTGGGTGATGACAGTCTTCTTTGTTGCCTCAAGCTCACCAGAGCGCTGATGGCCATGGAGCATGACAGCTGCTCCCGCTGCGGCCAGCTTGGTGGCGATGGCTCCTCCTATATTCCCGCTGGCGCCGGTCACCAGTGCACTCTTGCCCTCAAGGGTTGTTGAGGTGAGGTGATTTGCTTGTTGTAGAGGATCATTCATGATGAAAGAATCAACACTCCAAAAAGTGTTCTAATCGACACCATCGTATATTACCTTTTTTAGCAGACAAATCAGATGAAAGAGATAGTACAGATTACCAAACAGGTCGTTGGGAAGGTCTGTGATTTGTAAATCATCACCACGTCATCTGCCTTGATTACATCCCTTTTGATCATTCGAGATTTGACTGAGTTGGCTATAGAGGCAGCTGGGTAGTCATTATTGGCAACACCTATTATCCAACTCAATGAGTTGTTGCAATAACGAAAATGAATTGTTACAAAACGAATAGTATTATTTACAAAAATGAACAAAAACGAATATAATTTGGGTGTTGCCCCTATCGTATAAATGGAGTGAGAAAAGATCAAAATGGCTTTAAATCTTCGCCAGCTTAAGATACTTGAACTTATTCAACCCACTGGACGGGTTTTGATTAACGACTTGGTCGAAAAGTTTTCAGTGACCCCGCAAACCATCCGTAGGGATATCACCAATTTATGTGATCTTGGATTCTTGCAAAGACATCACGGAGGGGCCGCGCTACCCCAATTATCCAGCGTTGAAAATATCGCTTATCGAACACGCAAAGCAATCAATGCAGAGGCAAAAAAGGTGATTGGGATACTTGCTACGGAACAAATCCCGGAAAACTCATCACTCTTTATCAATATCGGAACAACGACTGAGGAGGTGGCCAAAGCGCTTCGCCTGCGGAACAAATTAAGAGTAATAACCAACAATCTGAATGTTGCAGGAATTCTCTCCGATAGAGCGGGGATAGAACTCATTGTTGCCGGTGGGGTCGTCAGACATCGTGATCACGCGATTGTTGGCGAGTCAGCGGTTGATTTTATAAGCCAGTTTAAAGTTGATTTTGGTGTTATTGGCATCTCCGGCATTGATTCTGATGGAACACTGCTTGATTTTGATTATCGAGAGGTGCGAATAGCTCAAGCGATCATCAAGAACTCTCGAAAAGTAATATTGGTTGCTGACCATAGTAAGTTCAGCCGTAACGCAATGGTTAAGCTTGGGCATCTTAGACAGATATCAACTCTTGTGACCGATCGAAAGCCTAGTGAAGAGATGTTGGAGGTTATTCAGGCGAGTGAAACCAAGCTTGTCATTACAGATTCAGAAGAGGGTTGATACTGGTTGCGTGCCCTGGTTAGCTCCAGCCCTCAAAAAACATGAAGAGTCGAACCGATCAGCTGCAACACATCAAGGAAAATAATATTGATGTTCTGGTCATCGGTGGCGGCATCAATGGCGCGGTATCCGCTGCTGTACTCTCTGCTGCCGGGATACGAACAGCTCTAGTCGAAGCCCGGGATTTTGCCGGTTTTACCAGCCAAAACTCCTCCAACCTCATCTGGGGCGGGATTAAATACCTGGAGTCATTTGAATTTGGTCTGGTGAGGAAGCTCTGCCGGGGGCGGAACAGGCTGCTAAAAGCCTATCCCACCTCTATTGTTGAGACCCGGTTTATTGCTGCTGTCGGAACACGGGCGACTCACTCCCGGCTCGCTATCTGGGCAGGCGCCTGGGTGTATTGGTTACTGGGTGGAGGGTTTACTGCGATTCCACGGCTTCTCTCCCGCAGCAGGTGTGCCAAGGAAGAGCCAGTGAGTGCAATACCGGAGCTTCTGGGTGGGGTGGAATACTCAGACGGCGTACTGAGAGAGGGTGATGCCCGCTTTGTCCTCGGTTTTATCAAAAGGGCCACACGGTGTGGATGCGCTGCTGTTAACTATACTTCTGTGACATCAATGAAAGAGCGGGTGGGCCGAGGGTGGGAGGTGGTTCTCAGGGATGAACAAAGCGGTGACTCCCTCACCATAACGCCAAAGGCGGTGATCAACGCAGCCGGTCCTTTTGTTGATCGGCTCAATCATCAAAGCGGGGTAGAGACCACCCATCACCACCGGTTTTCCAAAGGGATTCATCTCATTGTTGACCGCCTGACACCTTCAAGGAGGGTGCTCTCATTTTTTGCCCGGGATGGCCGTCCCTTCTTTGTTATCCCTATCGGCAACAGAACCTGTATTGGAACGACGGATACACTCTCCAGGAGCCCTGAAGCGGTTATTGCAGAGGAGGACCGCCAGTTTGTTCTTGATCACATCAATACTCATCTCAACCTGAAAAGAGCGCTCACCCGTACTGATATTATTGCTGAGCGGTGTGGGGTCAGGCCCCTGGCAGTGGCCCATCAGGATCAAACGGAGACCACCCCATTCCTGGAGCTCAGTCGTCGACACACTATTGAGACCGATCCGGAGCGGCAGATTATCTCGATCTTTGGCGGCAAGCTGACCGACTGTCTCAGTGTGGGCGATGAGATCCTGAGAGAGGCGGCTAAGCTGGGATTTAAGGGCCATCCGGGAGACTGGTTTGGTGAACCACCACTGGCTTCCAGAGAGAGCTTTTGCGATCAGGGAGAAGAGTTGCTTCAGGACAGTGAAGCGGATATTGATCTGCAACGGTTATGGCGCGCTTATGGTGAGGGTGCAATTGAGATCCTCGGGAGGTTTGCCCGCGATAGGCACCAGATGGAGCTGCTGTTGCCAGGAAGTGATCTTACCCGGGGTGAGCTCGAATGGGTGAGGGAGAATGAGATGGTGGTGACCCTGGATGATTTTTTACGCCGGCGTTCTCTGCTTGCAATGACCTTCAAAGCGGCAGAGCTGGCATCAATGCCGGGGCTGAAGGTTGTCAGCCGGATCCTCTTTGGAGCTTCTGGCGACACTTGCTACAACCGCTGGTGTGAGGGTGCGGGGTTAACGCCTCGGCAAGTTGAAGCGGATGATAGTGGCGACCGTCAACAACAGAAAGAGAGCCAGTGCAAGCCCATTGCCCACCCCTCCCAGGGTTCGCCAGGAGGGTGATGCGGTGAAGTCACCATAGAGGCGGAGGGCAAGGGTGACCTGAAGCAGGATCAAGGGGATGTAGAACAGCGGTGTGTAGGGGATGCGCAACCGGGTCACCGCGGGGAAGATGATCGGGGCATGGCCAAAGACCATGGAGAAGACAAATCCCAGGAAAAGAGCATGCAGCTGAGCATCACGCAGAAAAGGGGTGGTAATAACCCCAGTACAGAGGAGTGCCGAGAGAAGTAGCCAGAGGTAGCCAGAGAGCATGCACAACGCCATAAAGCGCGTTAGTCCCTGCTGGCGAGCGGTATGCCGGGCGATGTCCCAGGTTAATAGCCAAAGAGCAATAGCCCCATATCCGAGGTATCCGATCCACTGCGCGACCAAACCACTGGTAGTGGCAATATGAGAGATCACCGTAATGATGACAATCAACGAGAAGAGTGAGATCGCCCGGTCGGAAGCGGGGCGCATACGATTGAGCTCGAGTCTCTCACCGGCAATAGTGAGGACAAAGAAGTCCATCCACCAGAAGAGGATGGAATCAATTGAGGCACCCAGCAATAGGGCCAGAGAAGCGGCCAGCCAGCTGGCAGCGCCGAGAACAAGAATAATATTGTGTCTTTCAGGCTGGCGTCGGTAGACCTCGACAGAGGTTAGGGTAAGCCCGGCTCCGGCGAGGATGAAGAGAGTTTGAATTACAGCTGGGGATCCCTGGAGCAGGAGGGTGACGCCACCCAGGGCGGCCGCCCCGGGAACCAGGTAGGCCCGCCAGTCGGCAAGGGCTACGGCTCGTTCGAGGCTGATCAGAGTGCCAAAGAAGGCCGCGACCATAAGAACCCCATGAGAACCGGTGTAGGGGGCGGCAACGGCTGCCTGGGCCCATCCCAGTCTCAACAGGCCGGCGAGAGTGCCGACAACCAGCGAGATAATACCGATGGCGAGGAGGGGAAAGCGCCAGCGGGGCTGAAGATCGGTTGTTCCTGAACGGCCCTCCATCAATGCCAGCCCAGCTCTTCTCTTGCGGCATCACTCATCTCTTCATGTGTCCACAGAGGATCATTCTCTATGGTGATGTTGACTTTGAGCTCAGGATCAACTGAATTTACTGCTCGGGTGATCTCGTCCGAGATATACCCGCTCAGTGGACAGGCGGGCGAGGTCATGGTGATCACCAGGTCGACACACGCCTCACCCAGGTTGATCTGGCGGACGAGTCCCAGATCGACAATATTGATGCCGATCTCAGGGTCAAGCACTCCTTGAAGGGTGGAACGAATCTGTGATTCGCTGACGGCCATTCTCTATCTCCATTTATAACGGTGTTTTGGGATAAGAGTACCCTAGAGGATTTGCTATCCGACGGCAATAACGCGGAATGATAAAACGATATCGTCAGTAACCGTTTGCAAGTCACCAACCCGTGGTTGTTGCATGGGTTAGGTGACTCCGTATGGGATCCAAAGACTTCACACTCCTGGAAGTGAAGTGCCTTTGAATCGAATCAGGACCAATCTATTCCTTGTGGGTGGGGGGAGGATTGGATCTGAAGAGGGCGGCAACAATAATAGCAGTAATCACTGTCAAAGCGCCCGCCCACTGAAGAGCGGTAAGTCGTTCACCGAGCAGGAGGATGGCAAGAAGAATGGAGATAAGAGGCTCGATGTTATAGGTGATAGCGGCTTTGACCGCAGAGATGCGCACCAGAGCAACAAACATCAGGGTAATTCCGAGGGCGTAGAAGAGAGTAGCAAAAGTGAGCCCCTCCCAGCCGCTGCCAGTGTCTGGCAGGGCTATATTGCCCAGTCCAAAGAGCACAATAAGTGTACCGACCGCCTGGAGAAGTGAGGTGTGGAGAGAGGCTGCGATCGGATTGCAGTGGCGAACAGCAAGGGCTCCGAAAATCATATTGCCGGCCACGCCCAACGAACCTATCAGGGCGAGGAAGAGGCCTACATAATTGATCTCATCCAATACAGGACCAATGGCCATAACCAGTCCAGTGAAAGCACCCAGGTAGATGGCGGAAAGTCGAAAAGAGAGCTTTGATTCACGCCTTATGAGGGAGTAGGCCAGGATCACGAGGGGGAAAGTATAAAAACAGAGTACGGCGAGGCTCACAGGAATATAGAGAATTGAGGAGAGATAGGCAAATGAGCCGATGAGCCAGACAAAGCCAGAGATGAGTACGGGTTTAATGCTGGCCCTGGGGAGTCGCAACATCCCTCTTGTAAGCTTCAGAATCAGAAACAGCAGAACAACGGTGGAGGTGAAGCGGATGGCGAGGAGGGTCGTAGGGTTAGCCCCTCCGTCATAGGCGAGCCGGGCGAAAGGAGTTATTGCCCCCAGGCTTGTTGCTGAACAGAGGACAAAAAACAGGCCGCTCAATCCGGATGTTGGTTCACTCCTGGCGTTCATTGCAAATAGATAATCATGTGGGGTGTTTTTTTTATCTCTGGGTTGATGAGGTCATTCACAGATGCTGATGTTGCCGATCAGGTCATCATACTCCTCCTCTCACTGGGGAGATATCATCCCGGTGTGGGCGTTTCCAGCAAACCGGAAAGATTATGCCTGATGGGGGTGATGTTGCCTGAACATCTTGGTCAGCCGGAAGCTTCCAGAGCCCTTATCTCGGATGGAGGAATCTGGCACTATACGGCCCTCTTTTTCTCATTTCCCATTGTTGCCGGAATCTTGCCTGCTAACTCCAGGCAAGACATCCCTTGCAAAAGGTTGCCTCCTTGAACAGAGTCTGGATGTTTGATTTTGATGGTACGCTGGTTGATAGCCTCCAGGTCTATCACCAGGTGCATCGTGAATTTGGAAAGAGGTGCGGGATCCCGCTGTTTGAAGAGCAATCTCAGTTTCTCGATCTGTATGAGAGTAATTTTTATGAAGCCCTAGAGAGGAAAGGGTATACCCGGGAGCATTGGACCTCACAGGCTCCTCTGCTTTATGCACTTTTAAAAGACAAGGTGCCCCACCTTTCACTCTTTCCTCAAATTAAAACAGTGCTTGAGCAACTGATCAGGAATGAACCTGTCTACGTCATAACATCTAATCTCTCTTCAGTTGTTCAGAGTCTATTAAAGTCGCATGGTATTTCAGGGGTTAAGGCGATATTGGGGGTTGATCAGGAAGCGAGTAAAGTAAAGAAAATTGAATCTGTCATCAGCGGTCACCCGGACATGAGACCTCTCTATGTAGGTGATACGGTTGGGGATATGATTGAAGGAGACAAGGCTGGAGCTTTGACTGTGGGTGTCTCCTGGGGGTGGCACGGACGTGACCGTCTGGAAAAGGCGGGGCCTGCTTTTGTGATTGGTGAACCTATGGAATTGCTCTCACTATGACCAGGAGTTAAATCAGGAGGATGCTCTGCTGTACACTATCAGGCACAACAGCCTGATTGATCCGGGCAGATGATAGACGCAAGAGATTAAAAGAGGACATCACCGAGTGAAAGAAGAGGACGATTCAGTACATCCACAGGGAGAGCATCGCTCTGTAGGTCAATCCGGGAGCGGTGATATGAAAGCTGCTCTTGCAGAGTTGGTGGATGCGGTGGCAGAACAGCGACAGAAGCACGCTGCCACTGAAAAACGTTCATGGCTGGGAGCCATTACCGCTGTTCTCCTGTTTGTCCTGGTCGCTGTTGTTTTAATTGCCGGTTGGTATCTCTATCAGGAGAGAGCACTCTCCTCCTCTTCACGAGAGAGCGATCTGAAACAGCAACTTACTGAAATCAAGAGTGATCTGACCCTACAACAAAATCGTCTTGCTTCTCTGCAGGATGATTACAGCCTCCTTGTCCAGCAGAACCAGAAACTCCAGCGTGATCTATTGGGTGAGAAAGGGTCTTCAGCACAAGCAAGAGAGGAGGTGATTAAATCAACACTAGAGCGGAATCAGCTACAGCAGCGGATTATCCTGCTCGAAGAGGAAAACAGGGAGTCTATTGTTCGACTCAAGGCGAGTGTTGCTTCTGAGCAGGGATTAATCAAGGAACAGTTGGATTACAAAAGTCAGCAGGATCAGTTGAATCAGCTATTGAGGGTTACACAGGCAGAATTGGCTGCCGAGTTGAAAAAAAATCAGGATGCGGTCATTTCAATAGATCAATTGGAGAACACGTTGGAGGCGGCACACAAGAACCACCAGCAAGCCATGGTTGAGCAGGAAGCAAAAGCCGGTGACTTGCAAAAAAGATGGGATCAAACCAAGAGACAACTCAATGAGCGTAAAAAGGAGGTTGAAACCATCAATGAAGATGTCCTGGTTGCGATGGCAACAATTGAGAAAATTCAAACGAGAAACCAACGGTTGATTGCCGATGGTGAGCAAAAGGACAAATTGATTCTGCAAAGTGGAGAGGCCCTGCATAGTGAAGAGGTAAAGAGCGCAGAACTTGGGCGTCAAATCGATGCTTTGAAAAAAGAGATAAGTGCCAGCAAAGTTCCTGTTAATGAGGAGCGATCAGAGGAGAGGGTGCTGTCGGCAGAGATAGAGCAGCTTCGACAGCAACTTACTGTTCAAGCCCAGAAAAGTGAAGAACTAATAAGAGTGAATGAGAGCCAGCTTAAAGATCTCCAACACGCTCTGAATGAGTCAAAAATCCTTGTGACTCGAAGGGATGCAGAGATCAGAACACTGAAAGCCAGAGTGGAGGGTCTTGAACAGCAGAGGAAGGCAAACGAGGGCAATGCAGATGAGGCTGACAAGATGCAAAGAGAGCAGATTGCAGAGCTCCATCAAGCACTGCTTGCAGAGAGGACTTACCTGGCAGAAGAGTTGGAGAAGCGCAAACAGATTGAGGCACAATTCAATCGCAAGGAGGGCGAGCTTCTCAGCAAAATAACCAGGGAGGAAACACAACGGAGAGAGGTTGAGCAAAAGATGGGCCAACTCCAGAAAGCGTTGACAGAGTTGCGGGCTCTTCCAAAGAAGGAGGAAGAAAAAAGGGCAAGCCTGGAGGAGGCACTGGACAAAAAGAATCGGATTATCGCTTCGCTTGAGAAAAGAGTTGAAGCCAGGGTAAACAACAAATCCGATAGTCAGCGCCTTCTAATGGACGGGCGTTTTTCAGTGATCCAAAATGCAATAGTGAGAAAGAAACCTTCGGTAGAATCTGAACGCCTCGGGATGTTGACCGGTGGCACTATTGTAAGAGTGACTGCTCGGGTTGCAGAGAGCAACTGGTACCTGATCGATGATAGTCAATATGGGAAAGGTTATATCTTTGGCGAGTTGCTTCTTAATCAGCTGTTTGAGAAAGCAGTAAGAGCACGAGATCGGGGCAGGAACAGGGAGGCAGCAAAGCTCTTTCTTCAGGTTCTTGACCAGGAGCCCTGGCACTATCAGGCGATGATGAATCTTGCCCTTATGTATGCCCAGGGACAGGGTGTCAGTAAAGATGCATCCCAGGCGCTCAGTTATTATAAAGAGGTGGCCGAAAAGAGTGATGAGGAGATCACGGGTGAGGCGCTCTATACGGTAGGCATCTACTACATGAGTGGATGGGGGGTTGAGCCCTCAATGGAGTCGGCACGCCACTATCTCAAGCAGGCCGCTGCAAGAGGGCTGAATAAGGCCAGGACCAAACTGCGTGAATTGGGGAATTGAGAGCAGGATAAAAGCCGGAAGGGTGGAGCGCTCTTTAATTTGTTTCTGTTGATCCCCGGAGCCCTCTCGACTTCCAGGGAATACCTAACTCACGCCAAGATATGCTCTTAACAAGGGCAGTTGAGGATTGTTCAGCAGGTCAGACATCAGACCCTTTGCCTTTAACTCACCCTGATGGAGGAAGATTCCTGAAGAGGCAATCTCAGCGGCTTCATCTGGGTGATGGCTTACCATGATAACAGTCAGATCATGGCTCTTTATGAGTTGATGGATCAATCCTCGCATCTCAGAGCGGAGAGCCGGATCGAGAGCGGCAAAAGGCTCATCAAGCAACATCAGCGGATGCTCTCGACACAGACATCTCGCCAGGGCAACACGCTGGCGTTCTCCACCAGAGAGACTCTCAGGCAGGCGGTGGTGATAGCCCGAGAGCCCGACGGCCTCCAGGGCCTGATCAATCGCCAAATGATCCTTTTGATTGAGCCGAAGCCCCGGGTCACGCCCAAGGCCAACATTCTTTTTCACTGAAAGGTGGGCAAACAGATTGTGTTCCTGAAACAGTGAGGTCACTGGGCGATCAGCAGGTTCAGCTGTTGTATAGTCCCTGCCGTTGATCCGGATAGAGCCCGAGATGAGTCGCTCAAATCCGGCAATAAGTGAGAGAAGTGTTGATTTACCTGCTCCGCTTGGGCCAATAACGGCCAGGCACTCTCCACGTTCAAGGTTGAAAGCGGCCTTTAGTTGCCAGTCTTCTCTCTGATAGCAAAGTGCCTCAAGCTCAATGAAGGGCACGCCGGCCTCCGATTAACAGATCGATTACTCCAAATACCACAAGGCAGAGCAGGGCCAGGATCAGGGCAGTCACCGATGCGGCTTCAAACTGGTAGGCACCGATGCGGTGGTAGAGCAACAGTGGCAGAGTCATGGCATCATGGGTGCCGAATAGAGCTACTACCCCAAGATCTCCGAAAGAGAGTGTAGCGCAAAGCCCCATGGAAAAGGCGGCGGGATGACGAATGATAGGCCAGTCAATGAGTTTGAACTGATGCCATCCGCGAATACCCAGTTCACTACAGAGGTGGTGATAGTGTTCACCGTTTGCCAATAAGGCAGGGCCTACTAACCGTATGACATAGGGCAGGACCATCAGCCCATTGATCATAGCAACCAGAACCAGGCCCCAGTCAAAGACAAAACCAAATGGGAGCAAGAGGGAGAAGAGGCCGGTTGCGATCACCATGGGAGGGACGACCAGGGTCAATGATCCAGAGAGTTCCAGGAGTTCTGATCGATTCGGCTGTTTACGGTGGAATCGCAAATAACGGCTGGTGGTGAGAAGTGCCATTCCTAGGGAGAAGGCAATTCCAGCTGCAGCAATGGCGATCATCAGGCTGTTCAAAGCGGCACTCCAGAGTGACTGATCACTGATGACAGAGAGAACGGGCCCGGTCAGCCCGGCTCGAACTAAGGCCAGCAGAGGGAGTGCGACAAAAGTCGTTGCCACAAGGATTATTCCAAAATCAATTAGACGGGAGCCTGGTTGATTAAGGTCAGGACGGTTCTGGCTTGTTGTCGCCAATCCGGATGAGAGAGGCAGTGTTCGAAGCCAGTGATGGAGAAGGGCAACGGTGAGAGTACAGATAACGAGCTGGATGAGAGCAAGAAGGGCTGCTTTGGAAGGTTCAAAATCAAAACGCAGCGCCTGATAGATGGCCACTTCTATAGTGGTTGCCCTGGGTCCGCCGCCCAGAACAAGGACAATGGCAAAACTGGCAAAACAGAGAAGGAAAATGATGCCCGCACTGCCGGGCAAGACCCGTCGCAGTACAGGCCACTCGATCAGTTTGAAGAGTGAACCTGATTTCATTCCCAACTGGGATGCCAGGCGCCAGCTCTCATCGGGTATTTGGTTCCAGGCAGGAAGCAGCATACGCACCGCAAGGGGCATATTAAAAAACAGGTGAGCGATGAGTATTCCGGTCAAACCATAGAGGTTTACCTGAAAACTAAAGCCAAAGAGCCTGATCAAATGGTTGAGTGTCCCGTTATTACCATAGATCTCCACAATCCCAAAGATCACTACAATAACCGGAGTGGCTACCGGAAGTCCCAGCAGGAGGAGCAGCACGCTACGTCCCCTGAAAGTGGTGCGTCTGGCAAGGGCCCGGGCAACAGGAATAGCCAGGAGAACACTTAACAGCGTAGAGAGAGAGGCCTGCCAGAGAGTAAAACGGAGGACCCTCAACAGATACGGGTCAAACAGCGTGGTCGTCAGTGACGCCAGCTGCGCATTGAAAAAAAGGGCAGAGAGTGAAGCGAAGAGGATTAATGAGATGACCAGCAGCGAGAGGCCCCCAGGCAGCCAGCCTGGGACCCTCAATTGTGATCGCCCTGTCAGCGACTCATGGAGTGAAGCCACTCGTTGATCCATTCTTTGCGGTGAGTGGCCACTTCATTAGGAGTAAAGTGAAGCGTCCTGACAGGCCTGACCAGTTTGTTAAAGGCCTCCGGCAGTGGTTTTTCGGTTCTTCCCGCCGGGAACATCCAGTTGGTGGTGGGGATAAGATCCTGGAAGCGGGGTGAGACCATAAAGGCAAGAAAATCGTCTGCCAGTTTACTCTGTGGGCGGTTGACTGTCTTTCCTGCAACTTCAATCTGGGCATAATGGCCTTCGGCAAAGTCAGCGGCCTGATAACGATCACTCTCTTCGGCAATCATATGGTATGCCGGTGAGGTGGTATAGCTGAGCACCATGGGTGCTTCACCTTTGAGGAAGAGACCATAGGCCTCACTCCAGCCTTTGGTGACGGTCAGTATTCGTGGGGCCAGCTTTTCCCACGCCTGAGGAGCCGTTGTGCCAAAAACAGATTTAACCCAAAGAAGAAGACCAAGGCCTGGTGTGCTTGTTCTCGGATCCTGAATAATCAGTTTGCCCCCCTCATCATTTTCGATCAGTGCCTTCATGCTATGCGGTGGATTGTTCAATCTCTGGGTGTCGTAGATAATCGCGAAGTGACCATAGTCATAGGGCAGGAAGTAGGCATCATCCCATGGAAGAGAGAGGCCCAATTCAGGAATATTCATCTTGTGTGGAGCAAAGAGACCTGTTTCAAGAGCCTCTTTGGTTAGGCTGGTGTCGAGACCGAGGACGATGTCTGCAGAGGTTCTTTCGCCCTCCAGTTTGAGCCGGCTGAGCAGGGCTGCCCCATCTTCCAGGCCAATAAACCGAAGATCACAGCTGCATTCAGCTTCGAAAGCCTTCTCCACCAAGGGCCCTGGGCCCCACTTTGAGACAAATGACTCATAGGTGTAGATGGTAAGGGTGGGCTTGGCATCGGCAACCGTCAGAGGTGGAGTCAGTAGTGTCAACAGCCAGAGGAGGCTGGTAATAAAGACAGTTCGTTTGCTTTTAAACTGGGGGGGGTTCATTTTGGTACAGCTCCTTCAAATAAATAAGAAGGGCGGAGGCTGGCTCGAAAGCCATCATCCAAATTCCTCCGCCGGTATTAGCCGGATCAGGTTCAACGGGTTCTCTCTCAGCCAGACTTCTGTCACGCGCCCCGTTTGGATGAAGGGGGTACTCTACTGTTCTTTCCCCAGGTTGATCAAGCATATTTTTTCATAGTGAGTCCTGCTGCCGCCAGAGCCTGATGGCATTGAGTGCCGTTTCGAGGCGTTCCGCTCTATTACCTCGAAGGATATCGACTGAACAGCAATACCGTTTAAGCGTGGCAGAGAATTCATCGAGGTGCTGAAGCCGCTCTTCCGGGGTGACTGGGGTGCGCTGAAGCCCATCTGCTATCCACGGAATATCAATGTCACAGAGCAGGTAGTGATCGGCCATTCGGGAGTGAGCGCGCTCCGTAAGCCACTCCGGCACACTCTGAAAGTAGAGCTTACAGTAGACGCAGGTTGAGAGCAGATCAGTGTCATGGATGACCAGGGTGTCTGCTCTTTCGATCGCATTATCTTCAGAGAGGATCTGTGCCCTGGCAATGGGTTCGACATCCTCCGGGGCAAGGGGGCTCTTCTTTTGAGCGGTATACTCTCTTGCCGCCTCTTTTGAGACCGGAGCCTTGAGCCTTTTTCCAAGCTCTTTGGAGAGGGTGGATTTGCCTGTGCACTCCGGGCCAATCAGAGTGATCCTGAGCAGGCGATTACCGTGCTTGATGACAATTCTCCCGAGCATTAAACGAGGTAGAGTATTATAGGGTAGAGAGGACGAGATGAAATTTCGGGTTTGGTCGGTAGATCCCCATCTTCCCGCCCAGAGACCTCATAAAGTGATGCCCATACCCGTGATGCAGGGGTGAGTGAGAAAGAGTTCAGGAGCAGGGCGATGCGACCAAGAGAACAATTCTGGAAAACGATTCCACTTGAATTACTGACAGATGAAGAGTGGGAACTTCTCTGTGACCGCTGCGGTCGATGCTGCCTTATCAAGCTGGAGGATGAAACCAGCGGCGAGGTGGTCTACACCAGTGTGGTCTGTTCACTGCTCGATCTGGATCAGTGTCGCTGTAGTGATTATCCCAATCGACATCAGCGAGTGCCGGATTGTGTCCATCTTACGCCGACCCGCATCAGGGTATTTGACTGGTTGCCTGCTTCCTGTGCCTATCGAAGGGTTGAGAGAGCGCTTCCTCTGCAGGCGTGGCATCCACTGATTTCAGGTGATAGTGAGAGCGTCCATCTTGCAGGGGTATCTGTCCGCAGTTATGCCATTAACGCCCAGGGAGATGAACCGTTGGAGGAGATGGTGATCTGTTTTGACTGATTAGGCCTCTTCAGGGCGGGTTCAGTCTGACCCAGGTCAGAATGGATGAAGAACCTCGGTTCGATCCCCTGTAATTATTATTTAGTTAAATCAGTGTGTTAATACAAAATACCGCTCTATTATCTTGCTGTTTTCCGAATAAAAAAGAAGTAAATTATAATATAATAAAAAACTATATTATATATTTTCACTGTGAGAATAACCGGGTAAATCCAGGGAGGAGTGGCTTATTGTCCCTGCGCCTGAAAAAGAGAAAAAGGGCGGCAGAAAAAAAGAGTAGATGGACCCACCAGAGGCTCAGATGGGGATCTACCACGCCTCGCTTCATGAACGCCAGCATCATTCCCAATATATTGATATAACTGAAGAAAATAAGTGTCGCCATGATGATCGCCGGAGTTCTGCTCCGCCGGGTGTTGACATAACCAAGAGCAAGAGCAAACAGAGCGACCGCAGGGATGGCAGCCACTTTAGAAAGACGCCATTGAAACTCAGAGATTGAACGATGACGTGATGAGGTTGCCAGATCCAGACTTGGCCGCCCATGGAGGGGGATATGGATTTTGACCGCCTCACCTTGTCCGGTTCGGAGGGTATAGCGATCAAAGGTCATGGTCTCGAATCCCGGCTTTCCGGCAGTTCCGGTATAACGAGTACCGGTGACCAGAACAAAGAACTGTTCTCCCGTCTCCTCTTGTACGACTTTATGTCCGGTTTTGGAGGTTATTACTGTCTGTTTGCCACTTGAGGCGTCGCGGGTTGGGGTGTGGATAAAGATTCCTGAGTAGCGGTCAGCATCTTTATCAAAGTGGTCAATGAAATAGGTGATTTTTGAATTTCCATGCAGTTCTGCAAATTCTCCCGTGATCAGTCCGGCAAGTTCACCTCGTTGCTGGTATTCCTGTTTAATCTCCTCATAAATACGGGTTGAAAAGGGGCCCAGATAGAGGGAGACCGTGCCGATGGTAAGGGCATAGATCAGAATAAGGCTGATCACTGTGGGGATGAAATGGGTGAGACTAAGGCCACAGCTATTGATAACCACCATCTCATTGTCCCGACTCCAGCGACCGAGCACCAATAGCAGTGAGATAAACAGGGTTAGGAGGAGGATAACATCCACTGTCTTTATGGTCTTAAGTGCCATCATCAGCAAGAGGCTGTCAGAGGGAAACTCCTGAGAGCTCACTATTTTCAGATAACCAATAGTGGTGATCACCGTTGAGGTGAGGAGGAGAATAACGAGCACAGCAACACTAGTCTGCAGAATCTCCCTGAAAAAGGCTTTGCGAATAATCATCTATGCTCAGTTGGCGATGGTCACTGAATTGCCGGGTACTCACTGAATTGTACGGGTTTTTTGTCATTGCAAGTAAGGTTGTTTATCTCATTTTCGCCACACCTATGGGGGTATGGAGGGGGGTTGATCGACAAGAAATTAAGCATATTATAATATTCTTTTTAAGTTTGTATTCAAACCCTTTAATCAACCCGCTGGTGGAGGCAAAGATAAAAAAGATACGATTATTAGTAGCAGGCCTCGCGGTTTTCGTTAATCCCTCCACTTCACACCCTCGAAAAAAAACCCGGAAGCCCCTCATCGGAACTCCCGGGTGGTTGTCACGCTGCCGTCCGGACAGCGGTGGTGTCAACGGCTAGTTGCGGTTCAGGGTGATGGCAATTGGCCCAAAGGGGTGGACGACGGAAGAACCTTCCCACTGATCATTACTGACTAAGTTAAGATTGAGTTTTCTCTCAATACCATCTGGGACAGCTGGATCAGCTCCAATAATAGGACATGCAATATCCAGAGAGGCGGATCCAGAAATGATGTTTCCAGAGACGGTTCCAGAGACCGAGCAGGCCCATCCAAGTGCGTTACGGGTACCGGTAATGTTGCTCCCTTCCTGGGTCAGGCTGTAGCTGTGACCGAGTGAATCTGTCCAGTTACCTGCCAGTGAAGGCAATTGGAAAAGAATAGGGTTTATAAGAATAGGGATAGGGTTTATAAGAATAGGGTTTATAATAGGGGCAGCCGCCTCTTCTTCCTCTTCAGCGGCCTCTTCTTCCTCTTCAGCGGCCTCTTCTTCCTCTTCAGCGGCCTCTTCTTCCTCTTCAGCGGCCTCTTCTTCCTCTTCTACAGCCTCGTCCGGTGCTTCAGACGAATCATCATTATTCTCCTCGACTACGGCTTGAGGCTCCTGGCCGGAGCCGTCATTGGTGTCGCCACCGTTGCTGCAGCCGGTCAACACCAGGGCCAGGGTGATAAGGGAAATAAATCCCCAACGCTTGAGCGATGTTTCGGTTGTTGTCTCTTTAATGTTCATGGTCATTACCTCTTGTCAGTTAAATTAAAAGTGGTCACTCATCTCTATCGAGCTGGGGCTACTTTAGGAGGAAAGGCGAAGCCTGGCTGTGACCGTGATCACAACGGGACGGCCTGTTGGGCTTTTCTTGTGATCGGGATCACGCTGCCAAGCGGTTCGTCGGCTTTAGTTCCGAAAAGAGGGAGGGAGGGGGACAAAATTGGTGATACAGGGGGGTTCTCCCCGGGCGGCGGTGTTGAAACAACTATCCCCCCCTTGGCTTTAAGAGAGTTATGACATCTGCATTAGGGGGATGGGCTTGTTTTAGTCCTGAGGTGCGGACGTTTCATCCTCGAGGGTGACCAGGGTGGTATTCCCTCCCCGGGCGGTGGTGTTGATGGTGACGGTGCGCTCGGTGGCAAAACGGTGGAGATAGTGAGGTCCACCCGCTTTTGGACCTGTTCCGGAAAGTCCCTCTCCTCCAAAGGGCTGGACCCCTACGGTGGCGCCAACCTGATTTCGGTTGACATAGAAATTTCCCACTCTAAGCCCCTGTTGGAGCGCTTTTATAGTGGAGTCGACCCGACTGTGGACGCCGGCGGTAAGCCCATAGCCCGTACCGTTGATAGCCTCAACCACCTTATCAAGGTGAGAAGCCGAGTAGCGGATGACGTGGAGGATGGGGCCGAAGACCTCTTTTTTAAGCAGGTCTATGGAGTCAATCTCAAAAAGGTGTGGGGCAAAGAAGGTTCCCCCGTCACACCCATCACCGAGTGGCGAGAAGTAGTGCAGTTTGCCCTCGGCTTCTACTCTTTTGGCATGGGCAGTAAGCCTCTCTACCGAGGGACGGTCAATGATCGGGCCAATATCAGTGGCAAGCAGGGCGGGATCACCGATAGTGAGTTCCTCCATCGCCCCAGAGAGCATTTTAAGAACGGTATCTGCCGTATCCGACTGAAGGAATAGAACGCGAAGTGCCGAGCAGCGTTGACCGGCACTGAAGAAGGCAGAATCGATGGCATCCCTGACCACCTGTTCGGGAAGAGCCGAGGAGTCGACCACCATCGCATTCTGGCCTCCGGTTTCAGCAATCAGGGGAACAATGGGTCCCGGCCGGGCAGCAAGGGAGCGGTTGATCAGTGAGGCGGTCTGATTAGAACCGGTGAAGGCAACACCGGCAATACGCGGATCATTCACTAAAGCCGCTCCGGTGGTTGACCCCTCTCCGGGCAAGAGCAGCAGAACCTCTTTGGGAATACCCGCCTGATGGAAGAGGGCAACGGCAGTTTGGGCAATCAGCGGTGTCTGTTCGGCAGGCTTGGCGAGAAGTGTATTGCCAGCGGCGAGTGCAGCGGCGACCTGACCGGTAAAGATCGCCAGCGGAAAGTTCCAGGGGCTGATGGCAGCAAAGGGGCCGCGCCCATGGAGGGTAAGTTGGTTGAGTTCACCAGTAGGGCCGTTGAATTGGGTGGGTTGAGTGAAATCATGACGACAACGAGCAGCATAGTAGCGGCAGAAATCGACGGCCTCTCTGACCTCAGCCAGGGCATCCGGAATCACTTTTCCCGCCTCCCGGACTGCCAGCCCTATCAGTGTTTGATGCTCCTCCTCCATGAGGTCTGCCGTCTTCTCGAGCATTCTTGCGCGTTCTTCGGCTGCTCTTTGCGACCACTCAGAAAAGGCAGCCTGGGAGCAATCGACCGCTGCTGCCACCTCTTCACTTGAAGTCTCTTTGATCCTGCCGACAACCTGTTCGAGGTGGGCCGGATTGACGATCTCGACCTCTGCCGGTGAGCGTGATCCCTCTTCCTTGGGGGGTGCGGGTTTGAGTTCTCTCTCAATTGAGGCCAGCAGTGGAGCGCTTACCATCGGATCGGAGAGATCAATTCCTCTGGCATTTTTTCTCTCCGCCCCGAAGAGATCACCGGGGAGAGGGATAAGGGGGTGGTATCGTGGTGAGCAGTGGCGAAGTTTGTGGGTGGGGTTGGCAATAATCTGGTCGATGGGGAGGGCCTGATCGAGGATGCGATTGACAAAAGAGGTGTTGGCACCATTCTCCAGCAGACGACGAACCAGATAGGCGAGCAGGTCAGCGTGGTTTCCTACAGGGGCGTAGACTCGACAGGGAGAGGGTGGAAGGTCAATGGCGTTGAGTTCATCGTAGAGCACTTCACCCATACCATGAAGGCGCTGATATTCAAACGGTTGCCCTTCAGTCAGCTCTCTCACAGTGGCCAGAGTGTGGGCGTTATGGGTGGCAAACTGGGGGTAGAAACACTGAGGAGTGATGAGCAGTCGACGGGCACAGGCGATATAGGAGACATCTGTGGCCACTTTTCGGGTGAAGACCGGGTAGTAGTCAAGACCCAGCTGTTGTGCCAGTTTGATTTCGCTATCCCAGTAGGCCCCTTTCACCAGCCGCACCATGAATTGGTGTCGGGTCTCGCGGGCGAGTCCGGCAAGCCAGTCGATGACGGCCGGAGCTCTTTTCTGGTAAGACTGGATAGCGATTCCAAGCCCATTCCAGCCCGAGAGGCCGGGACTACGGGCGATCTGCTCAAAGAGTTCAAGGGTCAGTTCAAGGCGATCACTCTCTTCCGAATCGATGGTGATGCCAATTCCCGCCTCCTTTGCTGCTCGGGCAAGGTCAATGAGGTCCGGGGTAAGCTCTTTGAGGAGCCGTTCCCGTTTTGGATACTCAAAGCGGGGGTGAAGGGCTGAGAGTTTAATCGAGATCCCATGCTCCTTCCTTGGCCCGCCTCCTTCGGCTCCTCTGCCGATGGCCTCAATGGCAGTGAAGTAGGCCTGGAGATAGTGCTGTGCATCTTCCCGGGTAGAAGCGGCCTCCCCCAACATGTCGAATGAGCAGAGGACGCCCTGATTCTGGCTGCTCCTTTTCAGTGCCTCTTCGATGGTTTGTCCCATAACAAACTGATGACCGAGGATGCGCATTGCCTGGATAACGGCTGTACGGATAACGGGTTCACCCAGTCGTCCGATCAGCCTTTTGATGGCCGCTCCAGGAGTGAGATTATTGAAATCACCGAGATGGACAAACCGTCCTGTCAACATCAGTGCCCAGGTAGAGGCATTGACGAAAAGCGAATTGCTCTGGCCAATGTGTTCTTCCCAGTCCCCTGTGCCCAGCTGGTCCCTGATCAGGTTGTCAGCGGTATGGCCATCAGGAATACGCAGCAGGGCCTCCGCCAGACACATGAGGACAACCCCCTCTTCACTGGAGAGGGAGTACTCATGGAGGAGTGCATCAATCCCTCCGAGATCTGACCCTCTCTTCCTGACAGCAGCGACAAGCCGATGTGCAACGGCCTCAATTCTCTGGTTCTGTTCATCTCCCAGGGTTGCTTCTGAGAGGATTTGTTCTGTGGCAGAGGTCTCATCCTGCCGTTGGAGCCAGGAGAGCTGCTTACTCAATGGCGTCATGGCAGGGGAAGTCGTATTTAATTCTTGATGCTGAGACATAGATTTAGCCCGAACCCGGATTCTTAAGTCTCAAAGTGAGAGTCTTACTCTCTCTGGCTGGGCACCTTAAGAGGAATGCCTGTATTCATCACCGCTTCGTAGAGTTCGAGTGCTTTGTACTCAGGACTCTGTGGCTCCAGTGGGTTGGCATGGGCTTGCTTGTTGCACCCTCCATAGCGACGGTGGAGGGTTCCCCAAGGGTTTCCCTCGATGGACCATTTTGTGCGGTAGACAGGGAAGCCGACGCCATGTCCAAGGCCTGCACTGAGGACGTCACCTCGAAGTTTATTGCCTGCGCTGTGAACATGACAGGTAGCACAGGAGAAGTTGAGCTGTCCCCGTCGTGCCCAGTAGTATTGTCGCCCCTTCTCATACCATTTGACCGCTTCCGGATGGCTGACATCGACAGCCATCTTCTCTCCATTAAACTGTTCACGGAAAGCAGCGGCCAGTAGGGCGATTGTCCCTGTATCGAGGTTCTTTATGGGATCTTCACCATTGGCTTTAAGACAGCTGTTGATATCCTCTTCGACGGTGATCAGGTCATCACTAGCAGGGTCGTAGTAAGGGTACTTGTTGGCAGGCGGCTTATCCTTGAAACACTCCCCAAAAGTACCGCCATTTTTGAAGGGGGTTGCCCAAAGCTCTCGTCCCTTTTTAAGGTCGGGATCATGGGGGGGGAGCTCCATCAGCAACTCCCAGTTGGCCCGCCGGTGAGCATACTGGGGCAGTGCATTGACTCCATCCGCGTAATCCTCCAAAGAGACGGCAGGAAAACGTTTCTTAAAATAATCCTGAAAGGCTGCGATATCCTCTTCGATCCCCGCCTGGACCGGCAAAGAGGTTCCGAGCAGTCCCAGGGCAGTGAGTACTGTTAAGGATTTTTTCATGACTCTCCTCCTGGTGAGAGCGGTACTGTTGTCGGGATAAGCAGGCCAGCACCGGCTGTAACGGCAAGCATGCCTGATGCGGCACACTGTTTTATAAATAATCTTCGGTTCATGCTGAACTCCTGAATTTAAACCGACAGGGTTTGTTTTGGGGTTGTTCCTGGATCATGGCCGATCCTGACCTCATATCGATAAGAGAAATGCCACGATGTCATCAATCTCTCTATCTGAAAGCAGTTTATGCCGTCCAAAAGGAGGCATCTGAGTATTGGGGTTGGCCTGGGTCGCATCCCAGATCTTTTCCCTGAGTTTGGCCTCTTCCGGAAAGCGCATCTTCATGCCCACCAGAGGGGGGCCAATATTCCCGCTGGGTGGAAGTCCTTTTGGCCATTGACTTGTTATGATGGCATGACAGGCCAGGCAGTTGCCCTTTTTTCGGTTGATGGCAGCACACCAACCCTTCTTGTTCTGGGTGATGTTGAAAAGTTCTTTACACCCCTCCTCTGTGGGGAGGCGATCTGCAGCGGCAATGGGGGCATAACCTGCAGTACCTGCCAGCAAAGTGATGGCGCCGAGCAGGGCAAAGCGGGTTTTGAGTGTCCTCATGGGGATCCTCCTGAAGTGTTGAATTATTGAGTTATCATTATTCAAGTCGGCAGAAACTAAAAGTAGGCAGGGGCAGCATCAGCATTATCAGCGGCCTGTTTAACTCCGGCATTAGCGGCCCAGGTGACTCTTTTTGCAATTCGGGTACACTCCTCGTATTCACCTTCATCGCACCTCTTTTTTGCTGTGGCAAGCAGTGTGCTTAGTGGTGCTGATGCATCGCCTGTCGCTTTGTCAATCAGTCGCCACTCACTCGACGCCTTCCTGGCTGCACTGAGAGCGGTTGTTGCTGTTGCCAGGGCAGTGTCACAGGTCGGGCATTTGGATTTTGCTTCTTCCTGGGGGGGTACTGGTTGGTTGGCACATCCCGCTAAAGTTGAGATAAGAAGCAGGCTGACGCCTCCTTTCCATCCGTAATATTTCATTCCTCTCTACCTCCTTTGTGATTAATCCTCACTTCTACTGCATACTGTACTATTTTATTCCATACGTTTATCAGGTGTGTAAATTTCAACCAGCTCCTGGATACGAGCTTCAATGCCTGATAGGGCGTAAAAGTTGTCTTTGGCCAGTCGACGTGCTCTCTTGAGCAACTCCAGAGCCTCTTCCAGGCTGCCCCTCAGGATGTGGTATTCCGCCTGTGCCCGGGTGGCTTCCATCTGTTTGCCAAGCGCACCTTCTGCCCCAGCTAAAATTTTGTAGTTTGCTGGCCATTGGGGTTTGATCCGTATTAGTTTTCTAATTTCACTTCTCGCTTCTGCCGGCCTGCCAATGGCCAGCAGCGCTTCGGCAAGATAGAAGAGGATCGCTGGAGATTGGGTGTGATCGCTGTATTCTCTGAGCCTGGAGATGGCTTGGTCCATCCGCCCTGCCGCCAGGTCGACCCGAGCCCTGGCGGTAATGAAAAGAGGTTCATCCGGTGACTGATCAAGGAGTTCATCAAGAACAGTGACAGCTTCAGAATAGTGACCGTAGTGATTCAGTGCTGACGCCAGGCCGTAACGGGCAACCTCTTTTTCTGCGCTGTTGCCGGAAGAGCGCTTTGCCCTGAAAAAGGCCACGCTCTCCTCTTCAGAGCTGGATTGGGTGGCAATCAGTCGGGCACGAATTAGGCCGAAGAGACGAGATGACGTCTCACCCTCACTCCTGTATCCGGAAATTCGATCCTCGATTTCACTAATCCTGTTTTCGGTAAGGGGATGAGTTCTGAGATATTCCGGGATCCGTTCACTCTGCAGACGCCCCTCTTGCTCCAGCCGTCGGAAAAAGCCAACCATCCCTTGTGGGTTGAAACCGGCTTTAGCCATCAGTTGCAGACCAATGGCATCTGCTTCAGCTTCAAAACTGCGGGTGTATTTCAGTCTCTGATCAACAAGAGCGGCACGGGTGGTGAGAAGGGTTGCAGCACCTATTTGCCCTCCGAGGAGGAGTCCGGTAATCAGGGCGACTGTGGTTGGCAGGGACTGGGACCGTTGAAAGCTCAACATGCGAGTCAGATGGTGTTGACTGATATGTGCCGTTTCATGGCTTACTACACCGGCAAGCTCCGATTCACTCCTGGCAGCCATCACCAGTCCACTGTGAAGACCGATCTGTCCATCAGGGCCTGCAAATGCATTAAGGCTCGGGTCAGCGACTAGGAAAAGATTGAGCTGTTCCGCCTCAAGCTCAGTTCCGGCTCTGATGCGCTGTTCGAGCTGATCGAGATAGAGGTTGATCTCAGGGTCTTCGATCAGGTGGTATCGATTCAGAACTTGTAGCTTGAAAAGCCTGCCCAATTCACGTTCATCTTGTCTGGAGAGCCCCTTATCGGGGCCAAGAGTAGGCAGTGCATCGGCATAAGCCGGTAGACAGGGAGAGAGAGTGAAACAGACAAACAGGGTAACAAGAGTCAGCCACCGCCACCCGTTGGGAGAGTAACCGGGTTCAGGATGAGGCAAAGGAGCCGCTCTCACTGAGTGTAGTAACTCTATTAATAGAGATATAAATTCATTATATAATTTCATTATATCGTTATCTGCTAATATATGTTTTAATGTCGTGCTTACAACCTCAGGGAGACTTACCTCCGGAATAGCACCGGTGAATCCAGCGAACTGGAAGAGTCGTTGCTCAACCTATCACTTAATAATAGTGATGAACAGGAGACATATAAATGTCCGATTTCGATCAAGAACTTGATGCCCGCGGTTTAAACTGCCCTCTGCCAATTCTACGTGCAAAAAAAGCACTTAATGATCTTAATGGTGGAGAAGTGCTGAAGATTCTATCAACTGATCCGGGTTCAGTTAAGGATTTTGATGCATTTGCTCAACAGACCGGGAATGAGTTATTGAGTTCTACTGAAGAGGGTAGTGAGTTCCACTTCCTGATGCGGAAAAATTCCTGATTTATTCCATCGCTACAAGAGACTTAATATGGGCACTGTTCTGGCTCAGAAAGGAGGAGAAATAATGTCTGACACAAAAAAGATGACCGTTATTGCAACCAAGGGGACCCTCGACTGGGCCTATCCTCCTTATATCCTCTCTTCCACGGCAGCAGCACTTGGTTATGATGTTGTCATTTTCTATACATTCTATGGACTTCAGTTGCTCAGGAAGAACCTGAACCTAAAGGTCAGCCCACTGGGTAACCCCGGAATGCCGATGCCTATGGGGATGGACAAGTGGTTTCCAGTTTTGGGTACAACTATTCCGGGGATGGAAGCGATGATGACAGCAATGATGAAGAACACCATCAAGTCCAAGGGTGTTGCCAGTATTGAAGATCTCCGCAGCCTATGTCTTGAAGCCGACGTCAAGATGATTGGATGTCAAATGACGATTGATCTGTTCGATATGAAGCGTGAAGATTTTATTGATGAAATTGAGTTGGGCGGAGCAGCAACCTATTTCGAACACGCCGGACAGTCCGATATCAACCTCTATATGTAATCGAGGGCGGCCATTACTCGAAGCGGAGCTCCAGTGATTCCAAAACGTATGTAGTACAACGATGTTTGACAGCACAATAAACAATCCAGGTTGTTATAAAGACTAAAAGAAAGTCCAATCAAACTCTTCAAGTTCGTCGTTGATGTCAATGAGTCGTTGTTGAAAAAACAACTAATAATAGTTTCACATTACGACCGGCATCTGGGAGAGGAGTAGAGGTGAAAGACCAGTCTGAATTACTGTCTGAGCCCAAAGGGAGAGCACTTCTGGTGGTTACCCATGGGAGTCGACGAATGGCTTCGAATCATGAAGTCGAAAAACTGGTCGAAAGAGTCCATCCGCAACTAAAGAGCCACTATTCGGAAGTAAAGTGTGCTTTTCTTGAGCTTGCTCAACCCTCGATTGAAACGGCGATTGCTGAACTGGACAAGGAGGGGGTATCCGAAATAGTGGTTCTGCCCTATTTTCTTGTATCGGGAAGACACTGTACTGAGGATATTCCGGCGATTATAAGCAGTGCTCAAAGAGACTATCCAAAGATCTCTTTTTTATTTGCCCCCTATATTGGGAAGTCTCCAGAGATGGAGGGGTTGATCGCAAAACAGGCCGTCGAGTTACTGGAGTGAATTCTTGATAGATCAGGTTGTTATAAGGATGCGAGCATGAGTAAGATTTTGTCTGAACATAACCCCTCACCAATGAAACTTGAGGTGATGGGTGTGGAGGATTGGCCGCTTGAGACCATCCCGGCAGGGACAACAACCCAACAGCATCTTCAAACCGAGGTCTTTTATATTCTCTCTGGAGAGGTTCGGTTGAGTGAAGAGGACGGTGAACCGGTTTTGCTTGGCGCGGAAGATCTGGTAACAATAATGCCTGGACAGAACTGTCGGTGGGAGGTTTTGGAGGCGTTGAGTCGCCACTTTCAGATCGGTTAGCGGGTTTGATTTTTTGAACTCTGCTTAATTGTTCCGGATCTTCACTGCCCATGCTACAGAGATAGAGGGGCACTTCTGGGTTGACCAGGGATCCCAAAGTATTAGGAAAATTAATTGGCGCACTAGCCAGGTCTTGTTTTATCAGCCGAAGGGGATATTGTGAGCACCTTCTCTATTAACTACTATCGGTCGCCGAACCTAAGACTTTGACATCTTTAATCTCGTTTCAAGGAGATTCAGAACAATGAAAATAGATAGCAGTTATTATGAGACCATCGATCAACTTGAGAAGATGGGTGTTGAGCGCGACTATATTGTTGGCTGGATAGGGGGTTATATGGAGAACCCCGAAGTTGAAGAGCAAAGGAGAAATGACGCCTACAGTGCCGGATATGAAGATGGAAAAGGGCGCCAGACAACCAATGCCGAGCGCTGGAAAGCAAACTAATTGAATCCTCACTGGAGAAGATTCAGACAGAGGATTCAAAGAGAAGATTCAGGGGGGGATGTTCTGGTGTTATACACCACGGCCTGACCGTACAGGTCTACAACAGGCTTGAGTTTTGGCAGCCATGGGAATCCCACTCCATCCAATAGAGGGTGTTATCTCATCAGAGTTTGGTTTTGTTTGAACTCTTGAGCAGATTATTTAAACCCTGCTTCAGGTTTTGCACAGCCTTTGGGATATCTATGCCCATGACCTGTTCCATGACCCAGCGATTGGTCTGAGAATCACCCATTATATCCTGTATTTTTTCTCCCAGAGCACGGGTCATCTGGTGGCCGGGTTGTTGCTCTTCAAATGAACATCCTCCGTATTCTGTGATCCGCTGATTGAGTCTATTGATGTAGTGTGAGGTGTGATCTCCGCGTGTGATGATCTCCTCTTTATTTCGTTGGAGATGGCGAGCCGTCTCTTTACCCAGGGTTTCAATAAATTCAATCCGCTCTTGGTGGTTGAACAATGGGTACGTTAGCCGGTCGGCTATGTGGACCAGAAAAATCATGATTTCGGCGATAATATCGATTCGCTGATCGTCACTCTCATACTCAAAATCTTCTTTATGCAGATTTTTTGCTGTGGTCAGTGCAATCTGCCAGACAATATAGGCCAGGGCGACGCTGTTCTCTCCAAGTGTGGTCTCACGGCCCGATTTTTTCCACTTGCTGCGAATACGAGTATTGAGCGCCATTGGGGTTCCTGAGCGTCAGAAGGTGAGGGGATATTACCGGGATGTGCAAAGTGACGGAAGAGACTTGGCAAAGGGAGATTCGGCAAAAAGCCTCCCTAAAGACTCTTCAAGTGTTTGTTTGAAGATGCCAGCCAGATTCCGGCCGCCATTGCCATCAACCCTGTAAAGAGAAAAGGAACCTGGTAGTTTCCAGCGAGGTTTATACCAACGGCAAAGATTGAAGGCACAACCACAACGCCAAAGTACATCAGGAACTGGACCCCTCCAGTGGTTTCTGTACTTTGCCCTCCAGGGCTTAGGCGCGCCACTTCCGAGAGCAGTACGCCATTCCACCCTGAACTGGCGGCACCTAAAATAAAGGCGAGGGGGAGGATCAGCAGAAGTGGCCAATCCAGTGTGATGGTGGAGGCCAGTCCCAGGCTGATTGCAGTGATCAGCCCGATCAGGGTCAGTACCAGTGAAGGGCTCTCCAACCCGCTTGCCACCCCTCCCCAGATGAGACGTCCAAAGACACCCCCGGCCTGAAGCGCAGCAAAGACAAATCCTGCAGTGGTCAGGCCCATTCCTACACTCTCTACCAGATAGAGGACAAAAAATGCGCTGATGCTCACCTGTACACCTGCATAGATAAATGAAAGGGCAAGGTAGATGCGGAGGGTGTGATCCTTGAGAACCAGCCCAAGAGGGGCGCTCCATGATTGTCTTTTTGTTGTTCGGGATGCGCGTTGGTGGTTTCCTGAGTCGGTCCCCAGAGGTGTGATGACAAGGGCAACAGAGGCGGCCAGAGATGCGGTCACCAATGCCGAGAGCTGCCAGCTGTGAAAGCTGATGATCAAGGGGACACTGAATCCTGCCACAATCCCTCCAAGGGGGACGCCTGCCTGCTTGACGGAGAAGACAAGCGGGCGCCACCGTTCAGGGGTGCTGTCAAAGAGGAGGTAGGCACTGGTTGGATTGAATGTCCCATAGGCAACCCCTATGAGGAGTGCCGAGAGCAGAGCTGTGAGTGGAGTGGCCAGGGCAACCAGTAACATGGCAACCACTATCGCCCCCAATGCCCCCTGGCAGACACGAATACCCCCCCAGCGATCGACCAGTGTAGTGGTCGAAATGCCGGAGAACATGGCGACCAGATAGACCAGTGAAGTAAAAGCGCCCACCCAGGTGGGATCAAGGCCGATATCAGCTGCCGCATCAGGGGCAAAGACAGCTACTGTGAAAATGGCTGCACTCAGCATTGTCATTACGGCAAGCATTCCCGCTGTAGTGTAAAGCGTCGTCTTGGGAGGTCTTATCACCACGATTAGCCCTGTATCACGGGTAGGTGGGTGTTGGCCTGGCAATTCATAGGCCCATTCTCATTGGCAGCAGGTCTGATTTCAATATATTTATAATAAGTATAAAAAATAGTGGAATATAACGGCTGATGTGGGTCACAATGGTATCAACCGGCTACCGTTGCTCATCCGGTATCGGATTATCTGGAGAGAGAACAATTGATGAGTTGAAAATCAACCATGACATGGAGGAGAAGATGCTCAAAATATTTCATAAAACACTTGTTACTACGGTGAGTGTTGTTGCCCTGATGGCAACAGCTGTTACCCAGGCGAGGGTTGATGGCGATACCATAACATTGGGTGCAGCCGTCTCCGAGACTGGAAAATACTCAACCAATGGTAAACACACCCGCAACGGTTACAACCTGGCTGTCAAACGCATCAATGAGATGGGTGGCGTCACAGTGGGTGGCAAGAGCTACAAATTTAAAATTACCTACTATGATGATGAATCCAACTCCGGTCGTGCTGCCCAATTAGCAGAAAGGCTGATCAAGCAGGATGGCGTCAAATACATGCTTGGCCCATACAGCTCAGGATTGACCAAAGCGATTGCTCCAGTCACTGAAGAGAATAAAATCCCCATGGTGGAGGCCAACGGTGCATCAAGGTCACTTTTCACTAAAGGGTATAAGTATCTCTTTGCTGTCCTCTCAGCGGCAAACCAATATCTTGAGGTTGCGATTGATCTTGCGGTTGAGAAAAATGGCGGCAAGCCGGTGAAGATCGCCATGGCCTTTGAGCAGGATGCTTTCTCACAGGATGTGAGATTGGGCATTGTTGAAGCGGCAGAGAGAACCAGCTCCAAGATCATCATCGATGATAAATTGCCCAAAGAACTCAACGATATGGCCGCAACGCTGGCCAAGGTGAAAGCGACCCGTCCTGATGTTCTTGTTGTATCGGGTCACTCCAAGGGAGCGCTGACGGCAATCAGGCAGATTTCAGAGATGAAGGTGGATGTACCCATGCTGGCGATGACCCACTGTGATGCATCAAAACTGGCCAAGCAGCACGGCAAGAAATCTGAATATGCACTTTGTGCAGCTCAATGGCACAAGTCACTTAGCTATAGTGATGGTTTCTTTGGTGATGGCAAGAAATTTGATAGTGACTTCACCAGCGAATACGGCTATGCACCCCCATATCAGGCAGCAGAATCAGCCGCCGCCCTGTTGGTGTGGAAAGCAGCCTTCGAAAGAGCCAACTCCTTCGATACCGAGAAGGTAAGAGATGCACTGGCCTTGACCGATATGCAGACATTTTACGGCAATATAAAATTCAGCAGTGCCGGTCAGAATATCGCCAAGCCAATGGTGCTCTTCCAGGTAAGATGTGAAGGCGATGAGTGTGAAAACAGAGTTGTTGCACCCACAAAATGGGCTTCGGCAGAACTGGTTCACCCCATTCCCAAGTGGTCTGACAGGTAGAAGTCAACCCCCAATAGATGCCCCCTGGTTTCCAGGGGGCGTTTTTTTTAATTGTTTACTGATGATTTAGCCAAATGGATCTGTTGATCTTCCAAGTCCCCATCCTGATGGTTCAGGCTTCGCTGGATGGGGCGCTGTTAGGAATTCTTTTTGCCCTCATTGCCTATGGAATGGCATTACAGTGGGGGGTGATGAATATCATCAATATAGCCCAGGGGGAGATGGTCATCCTGGGCGGTTACATTGCCTATACGATGTACGTTATGGGTATTCATCCTGCGTATGGAGTCATCGTCTCCCCGATCATCATGTATTTTATCGGTTGGCTTCTCTATAAGCTGGTTATAAACAGGGTAGTCGACCGTGATCTTTTCATCTCTATCCTGGCAACATTCGGGATTAGTATTCTGACTCAGCAACTGATGAATTTTATCTTTGGGGCGGATGTTGTTGTTGCCCAATCCAATTTTGGCACCACACTGCTCTTTGATGACATGGTGACACTGCCCAATGCAAAGATTTTCTCTGCACTGATCGGCATTATCTTTGCCATTGGCCTGGTGCTCTATATGAAGAAATCAAAGCTCGGCCGCGCTATCCGGGCAACATCACAAAATGCAAGAGCGGCTAAAATTTTAGGCATTGATACAGAGAGAGTTTATGCCGCCACTTTTGGGATCAATGCCGCTCTGTGTGGTGTTGCCGGAGCCCTGATCTCAATTACCTTTACCCTCCACCCCTATGTAGGCCTTCCCTACACGGTAAGGTCATTCATGATTGTTATTATTGCCGGCCTTGGTAATTTGCCCGGAGTTGCTCTGTCCGGGATGGGTTTAGGCGTATTCGAGGAATTCTCAGATTATATTCTCGGTACAGAATTCAGGATCGGCTCGGTCTTTACACTCCTGGTTCTGATACTTGTCTACAGAAGGTTCCGGTTATCCAGAAAGAGAGAATATTTGGAATGAAGAGGAATAATCTAATTCTTTATGGTGCCTTGTTGGTTTTTGGCTTGCTGGCACCCTTTCTGTTTCCAGCATTCAAGCTTCAGATCTCATTTATGTGGATCCTTGTCATCCTGGCACTGACCTGGGATGTCCAGGGGGGGCAGATGGGATATAACACATTTGGCAACATCCTCTTTTTTGGAATAGGAATGTACATCTGTGCCAGTACCCAGATCGGCCTCTTTTTCCCCCTTGAGGAGTGGACCGCGAGTGGTGGTGAGAAGACCTTTTTGCACACCCCCTCACAGTATTTTCTTGGACTCTCTGCGGGCCTTGTTCTTGCGGGAATTGTGCCGGTGGTTGTGGCCGCATTGATTGGGTATGGCATTCTCGGCCTGCGAGGCCACTACTTTGCAATCTGCACCCTGGGCCTGGGTATTGCGGCAGGTGAACTTGCTGGCGGTATTGAAATAATTGGTGCAGGGCAGGGGATGACGGCACCTCCCTGGCCGAAGGGGATTGGTGATACGGAGTTCAGGTCTGAGTTTTTCTACTTCCTCACTTTTATCACCATGCTGGCTACATTCATTTTCTTAAGATGGGCCTATCAGAGACGATTTGGCCTGGTCCTCAACGCCATTCGTGACAATGAAGATAAAGCGGAGGCGATGGGAATCCATACCATGAGATACAAGATTTTGGGATGGATGGTCTCTGCCTTTTTTGTCGGCATCGCCGGTGGGCTGGTCGGGAATATGGTGGGTTATATTGAACCTACCGAGATCGCTTTTGCCGGGGCAACCTATGGTGTGTTTATGATTCTCATGGCGATTCTGGGAGGAAAGGGAACGCTTTGGGGGCCTGTCATTGGAGCGATGGTTTTCCATATCTTCAAGGAGGGCTTCTGGACTTTCTTCCTCGGCTGGCAGTACGTTGCACTGGGAGTACTCATTGTTGTCATTGTCATCTTCTTTCCAGAGGGCATCATGGGATGGCTCAGAGAGAAGTTTCCAGAGCGGTTTGGTGAAGTTGTTGATGAGGCAGACCGGAAAGCCCAGGTGGTACTCAAGTAATGGCTTCCATACTCAGGGTTGACAAGGTCTCCAAGTATTTTGGCGGGGTAAAGGCAAATCAGGATGTCTCATTGTCTGTTGGGACAGGAAGTATTGTCGGGCTAATTGGCCCCAATGGATCTGGAAAAACAACCCTCTTCAATTCGATTGTAGGAACCCACCCCATTGACAGGGGGGCAATCGAGTTTGATGGCAGGGAGATCTCTACCCTCCCTGTCCCTGCTGTTGCCAAACTGGGCCTGCTCAGAACATTCCAGCAAACAAGGATCTTTGGCAAGGTGAACTGTATTCAAAATATGTTGATCAGTTCCAATCCAACTAAAGAGAATCTTATTACCATCTTTTCAAAAGTGCCTGAGGAGTTGACAGAGAAGGCAGAAAACTTGCTGAAGTTTGTCGGCCTGCACCAGAAGAGGAAACTACTCGCCGGCGATCTCTCCTTTGGGCAGCAGAAGCTGCTTGAGCTTGCAATGGCACTGATGAATGAACCCAAAATGTTGCTCCTTGATGAGCCGACTGCGGGGATAAACCCAACACTGATCAATGGGATTATTGATCGACTGATTACGGTGAACAAGGAGTTCGGAATAACCCTGTTAGTGATTGAACACAATATGAGGGTGATCATGAATCTTGCACAGGAGATCTACTGCCTGGCCCATGGGGAGATGCTCGCCAGCGGAACACCAGAAGAGATAAAGAATGATCAACGGGTACTTGATGCCTACCTGGGGGCAGGCTGATGACAGACCAGAAAGATTCAGATCGACGTATTCGCGGCTATGGTTCGGGCAAGGCTGATGTTGTCATCTCTGTTGATGATGTTGTTGATGAAGCCGAACAACTGAGTGAAGGGCGCCCTGCCAGGGAGGCCCTGCTGGCATTAGCCAATGGAGATCCGCAGTTGGAAATCCAAGGGTTGGTTGCCGGTTATGGAAAGATGGAAATACTCCACGATTTTGATCTTGCTATTGGTGAAGGGCAATCACTCTGCATGATTGGACCCAATGGTGCCGGAAAATCCACTGTCCTTCATTCGATCTATGGGTTTACCCGGATCACCGCTGGCAGCATCAGGGTAGGGGGTAGTGAGATGACGACGCTTACCCCGAACGATAAACTGAAACACGGCGGTATCGCCTATATTCTTCAGGATAATTCAGTCTTTCCTGATATGACAGTGGAAGAGAATCTACTAATGGGTGGCTATCTCAAGGAGAGTGTTGAGGAGTCACGACAGGCCACAGAGAGGGTGTTTGATCGATATGACCGCCTTGCCGAGAGACGTCACCAACGGGCAGGCGTTCTCTCAGGGGGTGAACGGCGACTGCTGGAAATCTCCCGGGCACTGATCATGGATCCAAAAATTCTGCTGGTCGACGAGCCCTCTATCGGGCTGGAGCCGCGATTCATCGATATGGTGTTTGAAATTCTTGATGATCTTCAACACCGGGATGGCAAAACCATTATTATGGTTGAGCAAAATGCCAAGAAGGGGCTCGAATTTGCTGATATTGGCTATGTGCTGGTCAATGGTGAGGTCGCTATGGCCGGGACAGGTGATAGCCTGCTGAGTAATCCTGAAGTCGGCAGACTCTTCCTCGGGGGGTGAGAGGGCTCGGGGCTCTTGGTCAATCCAATCGACCGCTCTTCTCAATCGATGGGTTAATAAACTGAGCTTTTTTGAGGAACTCTCCCCTTAAACAACTGCAGAACCGTCTACTGACGCTCTGCCAACAAGGTGGTGACTAAATCTCAGTCCCTTTCTCTTCATGGGCAATGTCAATAACCCGGCGTGCAAGTGCTGCGTATTGTTGGCGATACCCATCAAGCGGATGGCCGGCTTCGGGTACAAAATAGTCTTTTGCCTCGACTCCATCCTGATGTTCGTAATCGGAAAATTTCTTCTGCATCTCGATCATCTGCTTGATCAGTTCCTCTTTCTCGCTCATCGTTCTCTCTCAGTTAAAAAGTGATTGAATGTAGCTGGTTCCCGGCATTATTGAGATACTCATCCCGAAGGTAGTTGATCAGATCCCAATGAAGGGCGGTCAACACCAGACCCTCGCTTTCGGCAATCTGGTTTCCCAAGGCCTCGGACCAGTCCTCAATGTTAACGAGATAACCCGTTTCTGTTGTCTCAACTGTCTGACTATCAAATTCCATCTTTATGTCCTGTCATCTGTCTGTGAATCAGTTGCCAGGGGTGAATTTTGCTTCGAAGTGGTATTCCACCGCTATACCTCATCGGTAATACAGGATGCTTACCTAAAGGGTCGGTTTCTGATCATCCCTGCCCCTGGCGCTCTCTAACTGCTGAAATGCCCTTGTGGGGAATGAACAGCCCAAAGCCAAAGTGCCTCATCGGGCCTAATCCTTTATAGAGAAGGGTGATCGAGTCGATCGGACTTAGATCAGCCAGCAGGAGACTTCGGGTGTTAACAGGGCTCTCCATGAGTTGAACCCGATGGGTTTTTCCGCACAGTAGTTTTGTGGCTTTAATTCCCATCTCTCCCATCTCTTCGACCAGGCGGTCGACAAAGGTGTTTTCATTCTCATCTTCCTTGCCAGCCATATGGTGGGCAATCAGCGTGGTGCTCGGCTCAATGACTTTTACAGTTGAAGCGCCTATTGTGAGCTCACAGCCATCTACTTCGAGCGTTTTCCCGGTTAGCTGTTCTGCAGCATCAATTCGGACCCTCGGGAGGCGGAGTCTCAGCCGGGTACGGCGAGAGAGATAGAAGCGGCTATTGGTATGATATTCAGGTCGCTGCCATCCTGCGGCAACTTCAGCAAGATGGATCGGGTGAACCCCGCTGCCAGGCGCATCAGTGAGCCACGGCAGCCTCTCAATGATCTGGGCGGAGAGGGCGTAGAGATGATCAACCGGCAGCTCCTCTCCCTTCACTCGAAAGCTGAGGTCAACCATAAGATCCGGTATCTGATAGCGCTCTCTATCCGGTTTCTCTTCCCAGATCACCCGTTACTCCTCTTGAACAGCCATTACTGGATGCAAATCAACGCTCCCCAATGGTGGTGAATGCAGCCTCAAGTCGATCCTCCCAGTGTTCTGGAGTATCGGGAAAAGGGGCTTTACATCGGATTGATAAAACCGTTCTCCCTCAGATGCTTTTGTGCGGATCAGGGCCTCAAGATCCAAAAAGGAGTCGAGTTCAGGATTCTGTAACAGCAGTTCACTGAGCCAGAGCAATCGAAGTTTTCCTGTGGTCCGGTAATAACGAAGTTTCCCTATTCCAAGGTTGCATCAATAGGTGTGAATACTTCGGTGAATATGAGATTGAACCAGATCTTCATTCTACGGCCTTCACTTCGGAATGTATCTCCCACAATTGGAGGGGAGGAGGGGAAAAATGGGAGAAGCGGGGGATTTGCCCGATCACATCTATGGAAGATGCTGATTTTCTGTAGTAATCGTCGACAGAAGCAGAAAATAACAAACCAAAATAATATGTTTTTGATACCTCTAAGGAGATAGTTTCTGAAAAAAAAATCTCCCATCAGGAGAATATGTCGCGGAGGTACTCTCAATGACAATAGGCCTCCATATATTTGTTCTCTGGGCTCAACGTCCGGCTTATGTCAACAGCTCAACCCTAGCAACCCACGTCACTTCGTGGCCTGGCAGAGGAGAAAAAGAATGGCGGACAAGTACACTACCCCGATGCTCGATGAGCTGGAGTCAGGTCCGTGGCCCAGTTTTATCACCGGGATCAAGCGTCTGCGAGATGATCACCCGGATTCTCGAATTAATGGATTGGCTAATGGCCTGATGGGCCAGCTTGAACACTCTTACGAGACCCGAAAGGGGTATTGGAAAGGGGGTACCGTCAGCGTCTTTGGCTACGGAGGCGGAATTATTCCCCGTTTCTCAGAGGTGGGAAGCCACTTTCCTGAGTCAAAAGAGTTTCATACCATCCGAGTGCAGCCGGCGCCGGGCAACTACTACACCACCGACATGCTTCGAAAGCTGGCGGACAGCTGGGAGAAGTGGGGTTCAGGGCTTCAGACCTTCCATGGTCAGACCGGGAGCATCATGTTCATCGGCACCACAACCGAAAATACCCAGAATTTCTTCGATGACATCAATGAATACGGCTGGGACTTGGGTGGTGCAGGACCCTGTGTCAGAACCGGAATGTCCTGTGTCGGTTCAGCTCGTTGCGAGATGTCCTGTGCCAATGAACAGAAGATACATCGCATGTTGGTGAATAACTTTACTGATGATCTTCATCGCCCCGCTCTGCCCTATAAGTTTAAGTTCAAGGTCTCTGGTTGTCCTAATGATTGCCAGAATTCAATTGAGCGTTCTGACTTTGCTGTCATCGGTACCTGGCGTGATGAGATGAAGATCGACCAGGATGAGGTCAAGAACTACGTCGAAGCCAAGGGACGTCAATACCTTGTCGATAATGTCATCACTCGCTGTCCAACCAATGCCATCAGTCTAAAAGAGGATGACACCATCGACGTGATCGATGGAGACTGTGTGCGCTGTATGCACTGCCTGAATGTGATGTGCAAGGCATTGTCACCGGGTGATGACAAAGGGGTCACGATCCTGATTGGCGGTAAGCGAACACTGAAGATTGGTGACTTGATGGGGACAGTACTGGTTCCCTTTATGAAGCTTGATTCTCATGAGGATTATGAGGCGATGGTTGAGCTTGCAGAAAATATTATTGATTTCTGGGCTGAGAATGGTCTCGAACATGAGCGTTGCGGTGAGATGATTGAACGAATTGGGCTGGTCAACTTCCTGGAGGGCATCGAAATTGATATAGACCCCAATATGGTGAATCATCCCCGCGAATGCTCATACGTGCGTATGGACGGCTGGGACGAAGAGGCTGAGAAGTGGTTTAAGCGGAAGGCCGAGATGGCCGCCGCCAACTAAGGCTCTATCGCAAGTATTCTACGGAGGAATAAAGATGGCCCTTGAAAATATGCGTCAGCCAATCGAATCAGGCTGTCCGGATTCATTGCAATATATGCATCCTGTGATGTTGAAAAACTTTGGCAACTGGAAATATCACGAAGATCCAGAGCCCGGAGTTCTGCGCCATGTGGCCCATAGTGGCGATGAGGTTTGGACAGTCAGGGCAGGTACTCAGCGAATTCTTGATGTCTATACGGTAAGAAAGCTCTGTGATATCGGAGATCAGTTCGCCGATGGCTATATTCGTTTCACCATCCGATCCAATATCGAGTTTTTGGTTACCGATCCTGCCAAGGTGCCGCCTCTTATCGGTGCCTTGAGGGATGCCGGCTTTATTGTCGGAGGTACTCGTAATTCAGTCACCATGATCTCTCATACACAGGGGTTTCTTCACTGTGACATACCTGCGACTGATGCCTCCGGTGTTGTGAAGTCGATGATGGATGAGTTGGTCGATGAGTTTCAGAACTGGAATATGCCTAACCGAGTTCACATCGCCACATCCTGTTGTCAGATCAACTGTGGTGGCCAGGCTGATATTGCGATCAATATTCAACATACCAAACCACCACGCATCAACCATGACTTGGTGAGTGCTGTCTGTGAAAGACCCACTGTTGTGGCCCGATGCCCTGTGGCGGCGATTCGACCTGCTCAGGTAAATGGCAAGCCAACTCTTGAAGTTGATGAGAAGAAGTGCATCTGCTGTGGTGCCTGCTTCCCACCATGTCCACCGATGCAGATCAACCATGCTGAACATAGTCAACTGGCAATCTGGGTGGGTGGGAACCACTCCAATGCTCGCAGCAAGCCCAGCTTCCAGAAATTGGTTGCAGCAGGCATACCCAATAATCCGCCTCGCTGGCCTGAAGCGACGGCCATTGTCAAAAAGATCCTCCACACCTACAAGGAAGATGCCAAGGATTGGGAACGGATCAACGACTGGATTGATCGTATCGGTTGGCCGCGGTTTTTTGAGAAGACGGGTCTTCCATTTACCAAATATCACGTGGATAACTGGAGAGGGGCAAGAAAGAGCCTTAATGCTTCAGCTCATATTCGCTTCTAATCCAGGGATAGCCAGATGAAGTTTTCGATTCAGGTCAATGAGGGTCCTTATACACATCAGGCCTCCGATACCGCCTACAAGTTTACCAGGGCTGCCCTTGAAGGGGGGCATGAGATCTATCGCGTTTTTTTTTATCACGATGGCGTTAATAACGGAACTCGAATGACAACCCCTCCTCAGGATGACAGGAATATCGTTAATCGTTGGAGTGAACTCTCAAAAGAATATGATCTTGATCTTGTTCTCTGTGTTGCAGCAGCCCAACGGCGAGGGATCGTCGATGAAGAGGAAGCCAAACGACATGGCAAGAGTGGCGACAATGTGGCAGAAGGGTTCCGTATCTCTGGCCTTGGGCAGTTGATTGATGCCGGTATCAACTCAGATCGCCTGATCTCTTTTGGTGATTAGGGAGAACAGACCATGAGCGAAACAAAGAAATTTATGTATGTTAACCGTCGCGCTCCTTACGGCACCATCTACGCCCTTGAAGGGCTTGAAGTTGTCTTGATTGGTGCTGCATTTGAACAGGATGTCAGCATGGCATTTATGGATGACGGGGTTTTTCAACTCACAAAGGGTCAGGATACCAGTGATTCGGACATGAAAAATTTCTCACCCACCTACAATGCTCTCGGTGATTATGAGGTCAATAAGATCTATGTCGAACAGGAGTCAATGGATGACCGGGGCTTGACTCTCGATGATCTTCAGCATCTGGTTTGGGAAGATGAGGATGAAGATTACGCAAAGAAGCCTTCAATCCGAGTGGTGAGCCGTCAGGTGATGGCCGATCTTCTCGAAGAGCAAGACGTCATCCTGAATTACTAACTTCAGAAACAGGAATCAACATCCATGGCGATGCTGCATACAGTGAATAAGTCACCATTTGAGATCAATAGTCTTGAGCGGTGTCTGCAGATGGCAAAATCAGGAAGTTCTGTCCTCCTCATAGAAGATGGGGTTTACGGTGCACTTGATGGAACTGTTTTTTCAGCCAAGGTAAAAGCGGCTGATGGTTTGACCACTTATGTTTTGGGCCCGGATCTGAAGACAAGAGGTCTTGACCCTGCAAAGCTTATCGAGGGCATAGAGATCATTGATTATGGTGGTTTCGTGCAGCTCGTTGCCGATCACGACAGGATTCAGTCCTGGTTATGATCAACCTTACTCACAGATAGAAGAGGAGAAAAATGATGTCACTGGAAGTAAATGGAACAATCTATGAGACTGATGAAGAAGGATATCTTGCCGATCTTAATCAGTGGAGTTCAGAGATTGCAGAAAAGATGGCAATTGATGATGGTGCAAACCTCACACAGCCACACTGGGAAGTGATCAATTTTCTTCGTGAGTACTATGAAGAGTATCAGATCGCACCGGCTGTCCGTGTTCTTACCAAAGCGATCGGCAAGCGTCTTGGGAAAGATAAAGGTAACAGTAAATACCTCTACGAGCTTTTCCCGTATGGCCCAGCCAAGCAGGCATGTAAATATGCCGGACTGCCAAAACCAACGGGTTGTGTGTGATCAGATCATCAGGGGAAGAAGAGTGAACACTACCCCCCGCATCGATTAGATTCAGAGTGACGATGTCAGTGCTTACCATACTTATCTCACTGCTCTTCTATGCATCAGGTCTTATCTTGATCATTGGCGTCGCCAACCGCATCAGGATTTACTGGCGTACACCTTCACCACTTGTCATCCCGACAACTCCGGCCCCGCTTACCCGTACCGGGGTCGCGGCACGTCTGTTTGGAGAGGTTGTCTTTTTCCAGAGTCTCTTCAGGGGCAATAAATGGACCTGGATTCTGGGGTGGCTGTTTCACTTTGGAATGCTCCTGGTGCTTCTAAGACACCTGCGTTATTTCACGGATCCAATCTGGTGGTGGGTTGACCTGATTCAATGGGTTGGCGTCTATGCCGGCTTTGCCATGGTTGCCGGATTGGCAGGACTTCTGGTGCGGCGTCTGGTGGTTGAGCGAATCAGATATATTTCAGCTCCGTCAGACCATTTGATGCTCCTGCTTCTACTTGGAATAGGTCTTAGCGGTTTGATGATGAAGCATCTGGTGCACACCGATATCGTCTCTGTGAAACAGTTCACCATGGGGTTGATCACTTTTGACTGGCAGCCCCTACCGGCAGATCCGTTGCTCATCATCCATCTGTTGATGGTTGCTACGTTGATGATTATTTTTCCCTTCAGCAAGTTGCTTCATGCTCCCGGTGTCTTCTTTAGCCCAACAAGAAACATGAGAGATACCCCCCGAGAACAGCGTAACCTGGCAGACTGGGCCGCAAAGCTCGACGAGACCCGTCACTCTGGCGCTGGTGAATAAAGAGAAATAACAAGGAAAAGATCGTGGCAGCAACACAATTTCAGACCCCCAGGATCAGAGAGTATCCCACCATTCCGGTGCTTGTCCGTGGGGCCATGGCGCATAGCCAGCCCTTTGTTGCCAAACCTGATCATCAGGAGCCTCTGGGTTTTCCAGGCGAATTGGTTGACAACTGGAAGGAAGTGGCCCTCAAGAGAATGGGTGAACTTCTTGGAAAGTATCGTTCGCTCCAGGTCTTTCTTGATATCTGTGTTAAGTGTGGTTCCTGTACTGACAAGTGTCACTATTTCCAGGGAACAGCTGATCCAAAGAATATGCCAGTTGCCCGACAGGATCTTCTGCGTAAGGTCTACCGACGCTATTTCACGCTTGCAGGAAAGTACTTCCCCAAACTGGTGGGGGCTGTTGATCTGACTGAAGAGGTCCTCTGGGATTGGTACAAATACTACCACCAGTGTTCACAATGTCGTCGCTGTTCGGTCTACTGTCCCTATGGCATTGATACTGCCGAAATCACCATGGCGGGAAGAGAGATTTTGGCTTCAGTGGGTATTGGCCAGAAATACTCTAATGAGATCATCGGCAAGGTCTATAAAATTGGCAACAATCTTGGACTTCCAAGGCCGGCGCTTCTGGACACCCTTGAGGGTCTTGAAGAGGAGGTTGAGGAAGAGACCGGGGTCAAGGTTCGATTCCCCCTTGATGTGAAAGGGGCCGAAGTCCTTCTGGTCACACCATCTGCTGATTTTTTTGCCGAACCCCACGTAGACGGCCTGATCGGTTATGGCAAAGTATTCCATCAGGCGGGCATCAGCTGGACACTGAGTTCTCACGCCTCTGAAGCCGGTAATTTCGGGTTGTTTATCGGCAACTACGAGAACATGCAGAAGGTAGCAATGCGAGTCCGTGAGGCCGCTCTTGATCTTGGGGTCAAACGCATTGTTGTCGGTGAGTGCGGCCATGCGTGGCGAGTGGCCTACAGCTTCTGGAACACATTGATCGGCCCGTTTGATTTCCTCGATCCTGCCTATCCTGTTCCCCAGCATATATGTGAATTTACCCATGATCTGCTGCTAAAAGGGATGATCAAGCTAGACCCATCAGAAAATGATGACAAGGTGGTCACCTTCCATGACTCCTGTAACGTTGCCCGTGCTTCAAGAATGGGTGACATGCCGGGAGGTCAGTTTGTTATCCCGAGAGAGCTGATAAAGGCCTCCTGCAACCATTTTGTAGACATGGCACCTGAGACCATAAATGACCAGACCTTCTGTTGTGGTGGGGGTGGTGGAGTGCTTACCGATGACCTGATTGAGATCAGGGTAAAGGGAGCGTTGCCACGAATGGAAGCACTGAAGCAGGTTGTCGAACAAGATGGCGTGACCCACATGGCTGCTATTTGTGCCATCTGCAAGAGCCAGTTTACCAAGGTTCTGCCCTACTTTGATCTTGGAATGGACATGATTGTCAGCGTCCATCAGTTGATTAGTGAAGCTATTGTGCTTGAAGGTTCTGAACAGGAAGAAGAGCCTTCAACGAGCGACACACAGAGTTAATTATCGGGAGTAAAGAGGGATGTCAACTTCAACAGAAGATGTTAAACAGGGCCTGACTTTCCGCAGTTTTGAGGAAGGGGATGATCACAACTACTCAGATTTTCAACAGGCAATTTTTAAAGCCGGTCACTCACATAAATGTCCGGTCTATGTTCAGCGGACTCCCCCCTGCCAGGAAAGTTGTCCCTCAGGTGAGGACATAAGAGGCTGGTTGCAGATCGTCAGAGGGACTGAAAAGCCAACCGGAGACAAGAGCTGGGAAGAGTTTGCCTTTCTCCGCTCGACGGAGGCCAACCCATTTCCTGCAATAATGGGCCGGGTCTGCCCCGCACCCTGCGAGAATGGTTGTAATCGAAATAAGGTGGATGATGTTGTAGGCATCAACGCCATAGAACAGTTTATTGGTGATACTGCATTCAGAGAAGGTTTTGATTTTGCACCCCCCCCGGCGCTGACAGGAAAGCGAATAGCAATCATTGGTGGCGGGCCGGCAGGACTGTCAGCTGCCTATCAGCTCCGGCGAAAAGGGCATGCTTCGACCCTTTTCGAAGCACACGACCAACTTGGGGGAATGATACGGTTTGGAATTCCGGGCCATCGAACTCCCAGGGATATTCTCGATTGTGAGATCAACCGAATAATCAACCTTGGGGATATTGAAGTAAAAACCGGTGTACGTATTGGCACCGATATTTCCATTGACACTCTTGAGAGAGAATATGATGCCGTACTCTGGGCTATCGGTTGCCAGAGAGGTTATGGGCTCCCTATTCCTGACTGGGAGGGAACCCCAAACTGTGTCAATGGTATTGGTTTCCTTGAAGCGTATAACAAGGGTGATCTTAAGGTTACAGCTGATAAGGTGGTCTGTGTGGGGGGTGGGGACACCTCCATCGACGTTGTCTCTGTTGCCCGACGTCTGGGCAAGAACAGCAATATCAGTGAAGAAGATCGAGTAGAACGGGTGATGGGTGGTCATGCGGTTCACGATTCCACACTGACCGTTGCCAGAGAAGAAACTCAAGTGACCTTGACGGCGCTCTTTCCCAAGGAAGAGATGACAGCTGCTGAGTATGAAGTTGATGATGCCTGTGAAGAGGGGGTCATTATCCTTAATGGAGTAATGCCTATAGGCCTGGTCAAAGACAACTCCGGTCGGGCAACGGCGTTACGCATGGCAAAATGTACTGTGGATGCCAAGGGTATTCCGACAGCCATTGATGACACTGAATTTGAAATCGAAGCAGATCTAATTGTTTCTGCAATTGGGCAGGGAGGCGACTTTACCGGTATTGAGGAGATGAACAATGATCGTCATCTGATTGATGCCGACAAGTTTTATCAAGTGCCTTCGAAACCAGGCCATTTCGTAGCCGGTGATGTTGTCAGACCGCATCTTCTGACCTCAGCAATTGGCCAGGGATCGATTGCTGCTGACACTATTGATCACTTTTTAAATGCAGAAGAACAGAAAAAGCGTCCTAAAGTCGATGCCCACCATTTTAATCTGTTGAATAAACTGAAAGAGTCAGGCTTAGAGCCGGATGAGTATGACCATACTTCAACCTGGGGCACCTCTGATCTTGGCTTTGCAGTGCATAACTTTGAGGATCGTTCTTCTCAGGAAGTGATCTCATCCAATCAACTCTTCCTGGGCCACTTCAAGGGTGAGAAACGTCATCATCGAAAAACCCAAGTTCCAACGGCTGATAAGGTACTAGGCCATTTTGAAGAGCGTCACTTAGGGCTGCCTGTGGAAGAGGTGCAGGAAGAGGCAAAACGCTGTATGAGCTGCGGCATGTGTTTTGAGTGCGACAACTGTGTGGTCTTCTGTCCCCAGGACGCTGTCTTCAGAGTGAAAAAGGATTCATCAACCACAGGGCGTTATGTCGATACTGACTATTCTCGATGCATCGGTTGTCACATTTGTGCTGATGTCTGCCCGACGGGTTATATTGATATGGGCATGGGCGAGTAACACCATGACAACCCACCGAACAACAGCATTCCTGTTAAGTGCCAGCCTGTTTTTGGGTCTTGCCCTGACAGCGAATGCCCTCTCAGGACCAAAGATTCCACAAGCAAGGGGAGAGAAGTGTGTTGAGCCTGTTGAGATGATGCGGCGTAATCACATGGAGTTTCTCAAGCACAAGCGTGACGCCACTATGCGTTGGGGGATAAGAACAGAAAAACACAGCCTGGTCGGCTGTATAGAGTGTCATGCTGCCAAAGGGGAGGACGGGAAGTACATTCCGGTCAACGACCCCGACCAGGCCTGTCGAAGTTGCCATGACTATACTGCAGTGACAATGGACTGTTTTAGCTGTCACGCTACCGTTCCAAAAGAGGGTGCAGCCCCAGCGGGATCAAAGGGGGATAGCTAGATGAGCACAACTAAGCGTCCAGACAACAGAGGGCGACGACGGTTTTTAACTGCTGCCGGAGGGGTTACTGCTGTTGCCACAATCGCCCCTGGTGTTCGATTAATTCAACGGGTACTGGCAAAAGAAGACGATCAAGCGGTCAGCAGTGCAGTTCGTTGGGGTATGCTCATTAACACCAACAAGTGTGCGACGGGCTGTAATGATTGTGTAACAGCCTGTAATAGTGAACATGGCCTCAGGGATACCGGCCGTCCTGATACCGACCCCCAATGGATACGAAAAGTGAAGCTGGTGGATGACCAGACCGGAAAGGAGACCTCCCTGCCAATGATGTGCCAGCATTGTGAAAAACCACCTTGTGCCGATGTGTGTCCAACCGGGGCCTCTTTCAGGCGAACTGATGGTGTGGTCCTGATTGACAAGCACATCTGCATCGGTTGCCGCTACTGCATGATGGCGTGCCCCTACAAGGCAAGATCTTTTGTGCATGAGACCCTGACGGATCAACGGCCTTGGTCTCCAAGAGGAAAGGGAACGGTAGAGGCCTGTACATTCTGTGTTCATCGAGTAGATCGAGGTCAGCAGCCTGCCTGTGTTGAAGCGTGTGCCGGGGCAGATCATGGCGCCCTGGTCTTTGGCAATTTGAATGATCCCAAAAGTGAAATTTCCAAGCGGGCAAAAGCGGTTTCCAGTCGGCAGATCAGAGCCGATCTTGATCTCAATACAGGTGTTCGCTATGAGGGCGTATAAGCCTGATCACAGAGAGTTAATCCCATGAGCAGCAAAAAAACAGTCTTTTTAA
>Ga0208638_1000093_pt1 | contig 73791 bp, 59 predicted proteins | sample ETNtaG_34_FD_185753 | JGI IMG/M metagenome (GOLD analysis project Ga0208638, IMG submission 185753) | Marine microbial and viral communities from oxygen minimum zone, Eastern Pacific Ocean - ETNP201306SV51 (SPAdes) (version 2) | ecosystem: Environmental > Aquatic > Marine > Oceanic ...
TTTACATGGATCTTAATAAAAGAGAGATTGGAAGAATTAAATATAATATTCCTAAAAATAGTTGGGTTGTTCTGTTTGTTGGAAGAATTGTTAATAGGAAAGGCGTCAGATATTTAACTCTTGCATTTCGTGATTTCATTAAAACAGAACCTAATGCAACTTTGGTGTTGGTGGGCGAAGGCGAAGATGGAGACGATGAGATAATAGAGGTAAACCGTATCGTTAATGAATATAAATTAAAACCACAGGTAATTTTTTTGGGATCAATTTCTAATAACAAGGTTAACGAGATATATAGCATTGCAGATACCGCAGTTATTCCGTCTATAACTTATAAGGGGCTTGAAGAACCGCTTGGAATCACTGCCCTTGAAGGGATGGCTTCCGGCATTTCAATCATTGCATCCAAAATTGGTGGGTTAAAAGAGATTATCAAGGAAGAATATAATGGTCTTTTGGTTCCTGAAAAGGATTCCAAGGCTATTGTTAAGGCTTTAAAAAAATTGAAAGAAGATTCTTTCCTGAGACAAAAACTAATAACAAACGCTCTAAAAAACATTGAAGAAACTTATACTCCTATTAAAGTTGCAGAAAAAATTATATCCTTTTTCAAATCTGCTTGATCTGACATGAGAGGAAGTTGCTTTTGGGAGGTAACTGAGTGCGATGTTTAAAAAAGGTGAATTTGCCTCTGATTGTGAATCTTGAGAGGCGGTGTCTGTCTATGACTTCTTATCCCATAATCAGCTTTTATCGGAAATACATGACAAATTATATTTTCATATTCAATATGCGGATCAAGCGTTATTTCTGCTGTCAATTTTTTTTACAAACATGAGGTTTATAACAACTACGACAAAACTCCGGGATGTCATTCGAACGAATCTGCCTTCTGAATTGTTGATATTTTTTCGAATACCAAATTGTATGAAAATCTTCTCTATCTAAATTGCCAAAATTATAAATCTCAGCATTGCCAATACAACAACACGGGATGACGTAACCCTCCGTATCTACATAAGTTCCTAACCAGGGCCAGGGACATTGATTCTTCTCATCATAAAGTTGGTTGGACAGATGCATTTTTATATTATTTTTTTTAGCTATATCCAGTAACTCATCTTTCAGATATACTTTGTTATTAAACTTTATTTGATGTTTAAGTGTTTTCGAATTTAAATCATTTTGGCCAAAATTGATAACAAATAATCGGAGGTGAAATTCCTCAACACCTAATTTTGCCATTAACTCAATAGTTGGCTTTATTTGTTCTTTGTTCTCTTCAAATCCCACCATGAAAGTAGACACTTTTGACTTCCGCGACTTCGAGTTGATGATTTTTGTTATATTCTCTTTGATTTTATCAAAATTACTGCCAATTCTTATTTTTTCAAATATCTTCTTATCTGCGCCGTCAAAACTAATTGTTATACAAAAATTTTTTGTCTGGGTAACTGCTTCATGGACTGCATCGGTTAAAATCGTCCCATTAGAAATCACCTTAATATAAAAACTTTTCTTTTCGAGTTCTTTAATAATATCAGGCAGTTCTTTGTTTAAAAATGGCTCTCCCATTCCTTGCAGTTTAATCCGGCTGGCTAAAGAAAAGTGACGAATCCATTTTTTAAATTTTTCCATTGTTAACCGTTTTTTAGCTTTATCCCAATGGGTAACCTGGCAGTGTTCACAACGCAAATTACAGAAATTGGTTGGTTCCATATCTATCACGATAGGTTTCCCTAAAGGTTTAATGAGTTTAAGTTTGTACGATAAAAGAGCAAGAAATGAATTTATAGCACGGCATGGATGATACAAATTGATCAAAATTAGATGCCGCTCTTTTATCAATTGTTTAAATAAATTAAACAAACGATTCTCCTGGTTTTTGTTGCATGAAAGGTTTATTTTTATTTAGGAACTTGCTTTCGGGAGTTCACTGGGTTGGATGATCAAAAGAGGTGAATTTGCCCCAAAAACAACCCAAGTTTAGGGTTAAATCTGAATCTTCACTAGCCTCGCTAAAATCACAAAAGCTTTCGTTCAAAATTATCATTATGATTCTTTGCAGGACTACTCTCAAAAAAAATATTCAAATTATTATTAGTTATCCGATATTTCCCAATTAGAATAATCTTCAGCTCATTTTTGTATGTATTATACCTGTAATGCATGTTTCTGGTCAAAAAAATCACGGATAAACACATTTTATTTAATTTTAAAAGAAGAATACGTCACTCCCGCTCCATAAAACACTTTTTCTCCTTCATTAGGATATATTTTTCTCATAGTTAAATGAAGCAATCAAAAAGATGAATCCAAAAAATTTCAATATAAGTTACTATACTGCAGCCTATAAAAAGATTACGTTAATATCTTTACAAATACTGACAGAAACAGAGATATCTATTTTTAGTTATTACAAAAATAAATATTACTATCCCGATTATTTAGATCAGCCATATTTTTTTGCCATTTCATTGGTTCTCTCTGCAAATGCGGTTGTTATTATGATAAAGTTTAGCAGTGTTTTTTTAACAAATTCTATCTAATTTAATTATACTGGTTTTAGAAATAGATGAGGTCTACAGGCACAACTTACTTTTTAAACATATCTGTTGCGGGAATAGGTGTAAGAGATGTTTCTTTAATTTATCTTTTCTGGCAGATGGGAATATCTAACGAATTCCCTCTCGTAATTAATCATTATCAATGTAGTCATGGGCCTTGCCGGGTTTTGCCTGGATAAAAATGCCTATAAGATTTAAGGGAGAATATGTTCAAATGGATCAATAACAAATGGACGCGTGAACATTCACACTTCGGTATTTCCGCTCTAATATTTATCCTTTTTTTTCTTCTTTTAACCCCACTTGGAGAATTCAGCTCTTGGATTGGCCCTAATGACCATACCGGATATTATTCCATTACCAGAATTGACCCCGGAGATGACACCCGCATCCACGCATACCTGCGCTCAATGGTCATTGATTACGACATTGATTTTTTTAATGAGAAAGGTCTGTGGAACCGGTTTGACCTAACACCTACCGGGTACATTTTTAATTTTATGTACTCAATCGGTTCGGCTATTCTCTGGCTACCCTTTTTCTTGGTCGGCCATCTCATTGCTCATTTTTATTCTCTGCTGGGTTATCCCGTTACAACCGATGGATATTCCTTTCCTTATCTGGTAATGACCGGCATCGGTTCTGCAATATATGTATTTTTAGGGATCATTCTTTGCTACGATTTATTGAAGAACTTCTTTTCAGAGAATGTTGCTTTGGTTACTTCTCACGTAGTTTGGCTTGGTACCCATCTTCCCTTCTATGCTTTTATAAGATCCAGAATGGCCCATGCAAATGAATATTTTATGACTCTTTTGCTTCTTTATGCCTGGTTTCATATTCGAAAGAAACTAACCTCTCCTATGCATCTTTTCCTTTTTGGTCTTTTAGCTGGACTGTACTGTGTCACTCGCATAAATGACCTCCCTGTTCTCTTATTTTTTGTAGTTGATTTTACAATAAACCTTTTTAAAAAGTATCAATTAAAGGAGACTATCGCTGTTAAAAAAATGCTAAAAGGAATAGCGGCATTTCTATTAATTTTTTCTTTCATATTTTCTATTCCATTCATTTGTTCTCACATCATTTGGGGAAACGCCTCTGCTATCGGCGGAATCAAGAATATAGACCACCCGGAAAGCAAAGATGTCATGACGCCACTGGAAATACTAACAAAAATTTTGAAACAGACTAATAAAGAAAACCTCTGGCGTTTCTTTTTTTCTCCGGCTAAAGGAGTGTTTCTCAGTTCTCCTTTCTGGGCAATTTCATTTATTGGGATGTATTTTTTTTGGAAAAGAGAGAAGCTCTGGGGTTTTGTTCTCCTAGCCGGGCTAAGCTTTCCTTTTGCTCTTAATATCATTCACAGCTCGACAGGGCTTGAATATGGAATAAGGAGAACCACGCCGGAGTTACCTTTTTTGGCATTTGGCTTTGCGGCTTTTTTTGAATATACAAGGATCAACCATTTCCGGTGGAAAAAAACTTTTATTTACATAGTAGCGATCCTCTTAATTGCCTGGCAATATCTCCAGTTAGTTCAGCATAAGGTTATTTTGCCCTATAATCATCCCACTTTCATTACCTCCGCATTGAAAAACGTTCCGTTCATTTTAACGGAGGCTCCATGGCTTTTGCTCAGGTCCACATCCTGGGTCAAGTTACTCGTTTCAAAAGACCTACAGTTTAACAATCACCAGGATATTTTTTTTATGATTTTGTTGCCTGTTCTACTAGGCATCGTCACCTTGGCAGCTCTGAGTTTATTTATTGTTCTTAAAAGGAGGAACTATCTTGAAACAAATCATACACATCCTTTTATTAAAAGTGTCTTTTTTTTCGGCGGATTATTTTTTGTTTTATTACCTATTATTCTGATCATAAGCAATCCGAAAAAAACAATTGATGAAATTGAAAAAAGACAGAGCTTCGTAAGTGCGATTAACCAATTTGATCTCAACAAAAATCACCAATTGATTTCTTTAGAAAAAGACATGGTATTATCTCTTATCGCAGTATCTTTTAACAAAAGCGGACAAATTGAACAGGCAAAAGAGTTTTCCATAAAAGCTTTATCGATTAATCCTGATAATTTTCAAATTCAATTCCTTCTGGCAACGCTCTATCATAGGACAAATAAAACTTCAGAAGCATTAAAGGCATATGAGTCTGCATTGAAGATAAATGAAAATAATTCATTCATTCACAAGAATCTCGGTATTTTGTATTTTGATACCTTTAAAAATAGTAATAAAGCTTTAATGCACTTTCGAAAAAGCATTGCCCTTGCGCCTGAGCAAGAAGAAGCGGAAAACATCAAAGCACTTATCAAGCAGCTATCAGAAAAGTCAAATTAATCATACAGCGGACTAAAGGATAAAGTTTTTTTCTGATTGATTCTGAATCTCTTGATTTCACAAAGAACTCTAGTTTAATAAATGGACAAGACAATCATAAAACGCTTATATGGATTGGACAAATACAACATCAAACTCAGGCTTGAGAACATTTCGACACTTCTGAAACACCTTGATAACCCTCACAAAAGATTAAATACCATTCACATAGCAGGAACGAACGGAAAAGGTTCCACAGCTTTTTTTTTAAACTCCATTTTTAATACAGCAGGATATAAAACAGGTCTATATCTATCTCCTCATCTTATTGATATTAGAGAAAGGATCATTATTGGAAAAGACTGGATACCAGAGAAGAAATTTGCTGAATTAACAGAATATATTTTTTGTGTAATAGAAAAGGAGAGACTATCGGCTACATTTTTTGAATTTATTACTGCGTTAGCCTTTCTTTATTTTTTTCAGGAAAAAGTAGATATAGGTATTATTGAAGTTGGTCTCGGGGGAAGATTAGACGCCACAAATGTATTAAATCCTCTTGTTAGCGTCATTACTGAAATTGACTTAGAGCATACGCACTATCTTGGTTCTTCTATTAAAGAAATAGCAGCGGAAAAAGGGGGAATTATTAAAGAGGGAGGCACGGTTTTTACATCTGCTAAAAATAAAGATGCAGTTGATAGAATAAAAGGTATTGCAAAAGAAAAGAGAGCAACCTGTTATCAATTTGGAAAAGATTTTGTAATAGATGACCATAATGAAGAAATACCGCTAAATGCGAAAAAATTACTCTTACCTCAAACATTCTCTTTAAGGTCTAGAGATCATGAGTTTAAAAAGTTGGAAATAAATACAGCGGGTACTTATCAAATCAAAAACAGTTCCACAGCAGTTGCCGTTGCTCTTTATTTAAGTGATAAGTATCCGGCAGTCAATGAACCTTACATTAGAGAGGGTTTAGAAAACACCAAAATACCATGTCGAATGGAACTTATTCAGAAATCACCCCAGATAATACTGGATGCAGCCCATAACTTTCAGTCTATCCAGTCCCTTGTAGAAAATACTCGTCTATTTTTTACTTATAACCGACTAATAGTTTTGCTTGGAATATTAGATGACAAAGACTATAAAAAAGTCATTAAAGTTCTTTCATCTGATGCAGATATCTTCATATTGACAGAACCAAAATCTGAAAGAGCATTGTCATCCCGCTTACTTGAAAAAGAAGCGTTAGCCTTTAAAACGGAAACGTTTGTTGAAAAAGAAATTTCGAAAGCGTTAATTAAAGCAAAGGAAGTTGCTGATAAAAACGATCTTATTCTTATTACCGGTTCATTTTATACTGTCGGGGAGGCGTTATCAGAGTTTTCTCCTATTAAACATTAATTTGGAAATGCTTTTAATTATAGTCCTGCAATTTAAGAATAAACTGATATAATCCTCATAATTATGAAGAATTCGACTGACTTTCAACATCTTGAGAAATTTATTAAAGAAGCTTTAGAAGAAGACATCGGCACAGGAGATATTACTACAAATGCTGTAATTTCCGATATAGAAGCAACTGCTGGAAAAGTTGTAGCGAAAGAAGATTTAATTCTTTGCGGGCTGAATATTTTTGAATATGTTTTTCTTTGCCTGGATAAAAACATCAAGATTGATCCGAAGCATGCAGATGGTGAAAAAGTTCAAAATGGGAGTACCCTGCTCACTTTTTCAGGCAATACTCGTTCTCTTTTAGCTGGTGAACGAGTCGCTTTAAATATTTTGCAAAGGCTTAGCGGAATAGCTACTCTAACAAAGAAGTTTGTTGAAAAGGTTCCTTCCAGCGTAAGAGTCCTTGATACGAGGAAAACAACACCAGGCATGAGGGCTTTGGAAAAATACGCTGTCCGTTGTGGAGGAGGTTCAAATCATAGATTTGGTCTCTATGACGCGGTATTAATCAAAGATAATCATATTAAGGCTGCCGGCTCAATTACCAAAGCAGTAGAAAAGGCGCGAAAAAACATTCCAAATCCGCAAAAAATTGAGGTTGAAGTTAAAAATATAGAAGAAGTGAAAGAAGCGCTCCGAGCGGAATGCGACATTATAATGTTGGATAATATGTCTCCCGGAGAGGTAAAGGAAGCGGTTAAAATTATTAATAAAAGGTCTAGAATTGAAATATCCGGTAATATAGGGTTGAGCAACATCCAAAACATTGCAAGTGAAGGGATTGATTATATATCTGTTGGAGCTATAACGCATTCGGCTCCAGCCGTGGATATTTCAATGGTTTTTAGCTGAAGCATCCATAGAATATGCGTATTTTTATCCACGAAGAGCTCAATAATATATTAATTTAGAGAAAGAAAATTAGTGGTACTGCAGGGAATTGAAACCTAAACATCACCCTTTAAAGCCTTTATTTTTAATATTGTACAATAGGTTAAAATCAAAATAAGCAGATTAGAAGCACACTGGTTATTTCCAACAATCGTTCTTGCCGTTTCTAAGACCCAAAATTCCGATAATTTTTTACTAAAGTTTTTAATTTTATTTCCGATATAGCTAATAAGGGTAATTTCGTTTACAGAGGGGGCAAAATGGGTGATTCACCTATAAAGGACTTTGAGGGCTTAGCTCTTAAAGGGCAGCATATTTACGCATTAGCATTACATGAAGTCTATCCTATGAAGTGGTCTGCTTTCATTAGGTTTTTTAAAAATGAAGAGCAACAATGTGTTAATGAGACATCTCTTAGTGTTGGTCTTTCTTATAATTAGCATTAATAGCTCTTTACTTTAATTGTGCAAAATAGTCAAGGGTTGCATAAAAAGTCTCATTTGTGCACAACAACTCTATAGTCTTCCCATTCCTGTAGCTTTTCTGATGCAGACTTTCAGGACGTGGATCAATTTATCATCTTACCTTTTTTATATTTTTCCTTAGACATTAAATTCTCAAGTTCGTAATATCCTTTGGAAATACCTTGTGTTTCAATTTATTAAGCTTCAATCAGTACGACAAGGCTAAATAGCAGAGTTAAATTTAATTACAAAGAATAATATTAAATCTTGATTTGCATATAATAAGCTTGAAGTGCAATCATTCTTATGATTCAATCTGCGTTATCCTTTGTAAGGATACCTTCCTATGACAAAAAAATATTCTTATGGTTTATCTGTTCCTCTAATGTCTGTTTTGTTTCTGTCTTTAAGTTTCTCCGGTGAAGCCTTAAAGGGTAAATACTCTGCAGATAAACGTTATGTTGACCATGAAGACGGGACAATCACTGATTCACAGACCAATCTGATGTGGGTAAAGGAAGACAGTTATAGCGATATTGGGAAATGTCTTGATTGGAACGCTTCATGGAGCTATGTGAATTGGTTAAGCACAGGCGGTTATACAGATTGGCGAGTACCAACGGTAAGAGAATTAGAGACGATTTATGAGAAGTCGAAGATTAATAAAGATTATTCTGGGGACATTACTCATATAGATCTAATTTTTGCTTCTGGTGGTGCATATTCGTATTGGTCGTCAGAGACTGCCGGCGCCTGTTGTGCCCGCTACGTTTACTTTACCAATGGTAGCATCGATGAGAGCTTTCGAGATACCTGCCTATACAAAGGAGTGCGTGCAGTACGTCGCTGATAATTTGGATTATTTTATCCTGATTATCTTTAGGCCTTCTCCCCATACAGTATGGATATATAGGACACTTGTCCATGATACATTCCCGGACTTCTTTATCTGATTCCCCGAACATTACATTGCTTTAATTTTATAGCGAAAAACCTAATGTGGGACTCGTTGGAGCCTCACTTTTCTGGGGTTTTTAAAAGACAACGAATTGAAACTTAAAAAATAAAAAAGTGGCGGTGCAGGGAATTGAACCCCGGACACTACGGATATGAGCCGTATGCTCTAACCATCTGAGCTACACCGCCATAATGTGATTTTTATGAAAAGTTTTATTATTACATGATGGAGAGCAAAACCTCAATATTATTTTAGATTGGGTATTTGCGAAATTTTAAGATGTATAGCTTAAATTAAGTGTTTTAAGGAAGGGATTTAGCACAGCGGAACCCATAGATGTTTAATTTTACGTCTGGGTAGTTTCTAATTCTTTTCGAAGTTGAAACATTGTAGATTTTATTTACCCATGAGCCTCCCCGCAGCACCTTATAAGTGCCTGATTTTGGTCCACGTGGATTTATTTCCGGGCTCTTCTTATAGTATTCAGGATCAAACCAATCCTGGCACCATTCCCAAACGTTTCCTGCCATGTTGAATGCTTTATATGGGCTTCTCCCCAAAAAAAAACGATCAACCGGCGAAGTGTATTCAAAATTATCCGTTGTTCCATGGATATTTAAGTAGATGGATTGATGAATATTTTCCCGTTCGTTTCCCCAAGGCCAGGTAAAACCTTCTATTCCTCTTGCTGCTTTTTCCCATTCTGCCTCTGTAGGAAGCCTTTTATGAGCCCACTTGGCATAAGCGGCTGCGTCTTCCCAGCTTACTCCGACAACCGGGTGGTCAGGACCATTAAACCTTTCGTCGTACCAGTACTTTGGAATAGGGTGTCCTGTTTCCTGGAGAAATATCTCATAGTCCCAGTTGCTTACTTCAAACTTGTCTATAAAAAAACCCTTAACATATGTCTGGTGTGACGGTTTTTCTTCTTCTGCCAAAGAGTCGTCATTCCCCATAACAAAATAACCATCAGGTACGTATACCATGCCATCCGGAATTTCTATCCCTTCCGGAATTCGGATGTTTTCAGAAGTTTCTGCTTCATCATAAATGGTTATATCTTCTGTGAATTCCTCGGCAATAAGAGGATAAGAGTGTAAAGAAATAGCTATAAATAAAAAAAGGAATGTTGTCGAATTAAACTTCATAAACGGAGAGCCTCCGCAACCGGATGGAGCTTCCGCTCCGATGAGTGAACAAACAAAACTTATTCAAAAAACAAGCTTTTACATAGTAATAGTATAAAACTACATATCCCAAAACAATCCCCATTTTTTTCTATTTAATACCCGACTGTTTTTTTCTCCACTGGAATAGCTGTCCACACCTTCTGCGTCTACGTGTAGTCCGATACTTCCTGCTTCATGGAAAGAAGAAAAATTTCCTGAACCCGGACCATTAGAAACATATTTGTCGTTTCCCTTGCGATCATACAATATTCCCATTCCTGTATCATTTCCGAATCCTTGAACGAGAACTCCTCCTTTATAAAAGTCATTTCCATCACTATCTATCAGGGCACCAATCCCAAAATCGTGTCCGCAGCCTTGGCCTACGCCAAATGTAGAAACATAGTGGTCATTCCCTTTTTCGTCAATTAAAGTACCGATTGAAACATGTATGCCTGCCCCCTGAGAATACCTGCCGGAGATGTAGAGATCATCACCTGCTTCATCAACAAGCGCTCCAAAGGCATACCAGTAACTTGCTCCCTGTCCGAAATAGTCGTTTATATAAATATCATTTCCATTTTGGTCGTATACCAGGCCTATTCCTCCGGATGATCCAACAGACGTATAGAAAGGTCGCAGTCCATAACCAAACCCCTGAGCAAAACTCTCTGTCGCATTTTCAGGGTCGCGGGAATCAGGATATTTTCCTCCTGCAAACATATAATCCGAACCATCGGCTTCAATGATTCCCCCTATTCCTTTTGTAAAGCCAATGCCTTGTGCGTAACGATCGGCCAGGTATCGATCGCTGCCTCCACCCTCTAAGATAAAACCTATGCCAAAAAGACCTAAACCCTGAACAGAAGATTTTCCGGTATATTGATCATCCCCGCCAAGATCGATAAGAAATCCGCTTCCTAAAATACCTATACCCTGGGATAAATCTTGGGAAACATAAAGATCATCTCCAGACAGGTCTATCAGAACACCAGTTCCCAGGATTCCAGTTCCCTGAGTTAAAGGTTGAGCGGATATGTATTTGTCATTACCAGAAAGATCAACAAGAATAGAGATAGGATTGTTCTGTGTAGATGAGCCTGCATTATTGTAGTAAATGTCGTCTCCGCCAAAATCAATAATAACTGCGGCATTTTTCCAATAAATAGTTTGTCCATCTCCGCCGACAATAATCCGGCCAATTTCTGTTTTTTTGTTTAGGATTACATCACCTGACACGATGTCGGTTTGATTCATATCTGAAACAAAAAGCTTTTCTTTTGATATTTTGAGTTTTTTAAATCGTTCAATAGTATTTGCGTTAAAAGCGTGGAGTATAATCTGGCTGGAATAAAATAATTTTTGGTAATCCACTTTTAAAGCTAATTTCAAAAATCGTAGTAATTCTTTTTCTTCTTCATCAGACATTTCTTTCTCCGTTTCCTCATCGGCTTCCACTGTAGTGGACGGCAAGTAAATTTTTGAGTATAAAAAAAGAAAATCTATTTCTTCTTTGGTTAACTTTGCGAATGCCTCCTGTCTGATGGATGAGGCATTTAGAACGAGTTGCAGCAGGCTACCAAGAAAAGTATCCAAAGATAGCTCCGATGGAAATTTAAATAACTTGTTTGGTGAATAATCCACATCAATTTTTTTGGCCGTGAAATTTAATAGTTCTGAGAAGTTTCGGTTAACCGGACTAAAATATTTATTTAATTGACCCGTTAAATTACGAGTAAGTTTTGGAGTATCTAGGGGATGGTTCAGGATGAAATTTACTTCTTCTAATCGAAATGGATTAAAGTTATTAGAATCGAAACGATAACTTACAATATCAGCGCTTTTCTTTTTAATTAAACCGGTCACTTCATGATAACTGGACAACATTTGTTGTTGTTTTAAAGTTTTTTCGAGTAACGATTCCTTTGTCGAATTAGTATTTGCAAGGTTTTTGTATGCTTTCATTGAGACGGGCGCTTTAGGTATCTTCCCTAAACCCAGCGTAACATTTTTTATATTTTTATTTCTTAGAATTGTTAGGGTTACGCTTGAACCGGGAGAATGATGTTGAATTTTTTTTACAAATTCTCCGGAGAGGGAGGTGCCAGGGTGAGGCAAAATAGTTTTTTCATTTAGTTTAAGGATTATATCATCTTTTTTTAGTCCAAATTTTTCGGCTGGAGAGTTTTCAATGACATACTGAATTAAAAGTTGTTTTTCTTCAGTTTGCTTATTTGTATTAATTCTGTTGTCCCTTTCTATCAAGCTAACGCCAAGCCAGCCTTTTTCAACTTTTCCACGTGTTAATTCCGGGTTATTAGAAAGTGGTTCTTTAACTGAAAATAGAGAATTATAGCTTAAGCCTTTTACATTTATATTTTGATTTGAGGATAAAATTGTATCAGGCATTTTTTTCATTAAACTCTGGCAACCTGAAAGAGAAAGCAAAACTATAACTGAAATCATAGCAAAAAAAATAAGAGATTTTTTCACGCATTCCAATTTTCAATATTCCCTGAAAGTGTTTAGCGAGTGCATTCCCCCCTGTTTGCAGCGGGGTTAGCAAGCGAACTTAAAATAAAATAATACTCTACACTGAAGATTTCCCGCAGCTTGCTGCGTGGTAGACTTCAATTATGTCAAATTTTTATGTTTTAGCGAAAGTCTGGTAAAACCCTTACAGTAACTTAATTAAGATATTATAGTGCAACGTGGCCGCAAAATAACACTCAATAATTTAGGAGAAAAAGATTTAGAAAAAATGGGATGCTACTGGAGTTTGTTTAGTGTCTGGTATAATGGGCCCACCAGGGATCGAACCTGGGACCTACCGGTTATGAGCCGGTGGCTCTACCATCTGAGCTATAGGCCCAAAAAAATGCCGGATTACGTTGGTACTAATAGATTTTACAATCTATCAACTTTCAACAAAACAGCGTAATTTTTTGCTTCGACTTGGATGCCGCAGCTTTCTCAAAGCTTTGGCTTCAATCTGCCGAATTCTTTCCCGTGTAACATCGAAATCCTGACCTACCTCTTCCAGAGTGTGTTCAGAAGCTAAGCCGATCCCAAACCTCTTTCTAAGCACTTTTTCTTCTCTTGCAGCTAAAGTCGTAAGTATGTTTGCTGTTTGATCTTTAAGGCCTATTTTAACTACTGATGACAAAGGAGAAACGACTTTTTTATCTTCAATAAAATCTCCAAGATGACTATTTTCTTCCTCTCCTATTGGAGTTTCAAGAGAAATAGGTTCTTTTGCTATTTTTAATACTTTTCTTACTTTATCTATTGGTAGTCTCATTCTTGCTCCTATTTCTTCCGCTGTGGGTTCCCTGCCAACCTCTTGAACAAGTTGCCTGGAAGTCCTGATCAGTTTATTAATTGTTTCTATCATATGAACAGGAATTCTAATTGTTCTTGCTTGATCGGCAATGGCCCTTGTTATCGCTTGACGAATCCACCATGTTGCGTATGTACTAAATTTATATCCTCTCTGGTATTCAAACTTATCTACAGCTTTCATCAGACCAATATTTCCTTCCTGAATTAAATCGAGAAACTGGAGTCCCCGGTTTATGTACTTTTTTGCGATACTGACAACTAACCTTAAATTTGCTTCGGCTAACTCCCTTTTGGAATATTTACTTTTTATTTTACCGCTATTAATAGCTCGGATTATTTTTTTTAATTCTTCCTGAGATATTCCAATAGTTTGTTCTATTTTTTTTATTTTTCGCTTTTCGCTTTTCTCTTGTTTCTCTAAAGCAATAAACCCTTTTTTTGTTAATTTTTTATTATTTTTCAAAGAGAGATTCTTTTGTTTTTTCCAGTTATGTGTAATTTTTTTTATTTCAGATATTGGTAGCCCCAGGTCGTTTTGAATTTCGTCGATAACGAGTTGATGCTCCTTGAAATATTTAACATGTTTCTTGATTATCTCTGTAAATGCATCTATTTGTTCACCGCATAAATTTATTTCATTAATCTTTTCTGCTATTTCTTTCCTGATTTTATTTCGTTCGGTTTCTAATTTTTCCTGGGCTTTAGCCGTCGGCAATCTCCCAAGTTTCGCATTAATTTTTGTTAACTTGGCATTAAGTGGTTTTATCTTTTTTAAAATAGAAGTTACTCGCTTATATTCTTGTTTTCCTTTTTTGCCGTTTGCTTCGTCAAGGTCATTCCATTTCACGAAATACTGTATTGGAATCTCCTCGTTTTTAATTAAAGGTTCCATTTGGAGCAATTCAATCGTTGTAATGGGGCAGTAAACAACATTATCAATTACTTCCTTTTGTCCTTCTTCTATCCTCTTTGCAATTTCAATTTCTCCTTCACGAGACAAAAGGGGTATGGACCCCATTTCTCTCAAATAAAGTCTTACAGGATCGTCAATCGTTGAAAAGCCGTCACTGTCAAGTTTACCCTTCGATGTGCTAGATTTTGATAAAGTGGATTTTTTTCCTTTTGGGGTTGTGTTTAAAAGTTCGATATCCATTTCACCAAAAAGTACCATGATATCGTCAATTTGATCAGGTGAAACGACATCCGGAGGCAATGCTTTATTTACTTGATCATAAGTAAGGTAACCTTTTTCTTTTCCAATAGTAATAAGCTGATTTATCTCTTCCACTTTATTTATTTTTTTCATGATTTATTTTTTTAACTCCCAATAATAATTGCTGTTTTACTATTAATATATATATAACAGACTAAAAAGATTTAAACCCCCTGTAAGTCTTTTAAGTCTTTATCTAATTTTTGAAACTCAACAACTTTTTTAGAATTAACTGCTTCTATCCTCTGTTTTATAAGATTTTCAACATCTTTTTGTTTTGCTTTTTTTAAGATTGACTGGATGCAATCCTCCAGGACCTTATCAGGATTATCAAATTCTATGGTTTCCATTAAGAGTTCTGTAATATTTTTTCTGACCTCTTCAATAGGTATTAGCTCCACAATTTTTTGAGGTGATAGCTCTTCTGTTGGAATGTTCATGTCAAAAATAAATTCAATGGCCTCTTTTAAAATGCCGTCAGAAAAGTGGTCTGAATCAATCTTTCTTTTTACTTTTTCAATATTTTCAGGATGTAGAATGGTTAACCTGACAAGATTGCGTTCACTCCAGTCAGAAACTTTTTTCTTGGTTTTCACTTCTACATTTGAATCAATTGTAGTTTTTTTTGTTTCAAGTTTCTTTTTTACCTGATCTTGAAGCGACTGCTGAGACACCTGGAAAAGCTCTGAAATTTTTCTAATATATTCTGATAGCTCAATACTGTTTTTAATTTTTGCCAAATAAGGTATTATAGTGCTTAAACCTCTAAGCTTTTCCTCGAGCGAATTTAAATCAACTTTACCGACAATTTTGTTTGCCAGATATTCTATAAACAGTTCTGATTTATCTATCTTTTCGCTTAATTGTGCTAATCCAAACCGGTTAATAAAAGTGTCCGGATCCATGTTTTTCGGTAAATCAACCGCTTTAACATTCAAGCCATATTCTAATAAAATCTCAAACCCTCTTGCCGCAGCTTTATAACCTGCCTCATCAGAATCAAAAAGGAGTACGACATTATTAGTATATCGTTTGATCAAGCCCGCATGCCTGGTTGTAAGCGCGGTTCCACAAGTAGCAAGTACATTTTCAAATCCATGCTGGTAAAGAGATATTAAATCAAAATAGCCCTCAACAATTACTACAAAGCCTTTTTTTCGGATACTTTCTTTTGCAATATTAAATCCAAATAATATTTCGCTTTTATTGTAAATGACAGATTCTGGAGAGTTAATGTACTTGGGAGTTTTTTCATTGTGGCTGATGTCTCTACCGCCAAAACCTCGAATTTTGCTGTCAAGGCCTATGATAGGAAAAATAATCCTGTCCCGAAACCGGTCATAATACCCTGTTCCAGATCCTTTTGATATAACCAAACCAATTTTTTCTAAATCTTTAAAAGCAACATTTTTTTTCCTGAAATGGGTCAAAAGAAAATCCCAGCTCTTACTAGAGTAACCAACTTGAAACTTTTTAACGCTGTCAGAAGAGATATTTCGTTTGTGAAGGTAATCTTGAGCCGGTTTTCCGCATCCTTTAAATAGGTTTTGCTGAAAATATTGCGCTGCGAGCCTGTTTACAGAAAAATATTTTTCTTTTTTGTCGGCTTGAGAGCTGTATAAAGATTTTCCCCTGCTGCCATGAACCTCTGTGGGAACAGTAATACCATATCTCTTTCCTATCTTAGTTACAGCCTCAGGAAAGGAGACATTACTGAACTTCATTAAAAAAGAAAAAACATTTCCGCCTTCACCGCAGCCAAAGCAGTGATAAATCTGTTTTTCCGAGCTTACACTAAAAGAAGGGGTTTTTTCCGAATGAAAAGGACACAAGCCAACAAAGTTTTTCCCTGATTTCTTAAGAGGGACATGTTCTTCAATAACTTCAACAATATCAGAAGTTGATCTGATTTGTTCAACTATGCTATTAGAGACAAAACCCGTCAACAGCCAATTACCCCTTATAAGTATATTAAATGTCCCTGGAGTTTAGACAGTTATTTAAGCGCCGAGATTTTTTTCTTTTTTATTTTATACTTTGCTTAACGTATTACGGTCATTTTTTGTTTCAGTCAAAACACCGATTTCCTTACATTGCTTTTTAAGCGCTTTAAACAATTTCGAACGACCCTGTTCCCTTGCGTTTATTGAAGAAGAAAAACTAAGACCTACTCGCTATAATCATTTATGACTGCTCTAAGAAACTGTTTTTATTTATCTAATAAGAATTTATAACTGAAGAAGAAGTTGTTAATATGAATGATGTCAAACCCTAAATAATATTAAATCACCTGAAGGATGTCAAGAATTTTAATTTAGAATTTGTAATTATTTTACGAAAGCAGGTTCATTTTAATCCAATTATATCTATTTTATCAATAACTTAATATACTCATAAAATTTATATTAGGAGAAGCATCTTATGGAAAAATTAGTGGACTTTAAAACCCATCCTGCATGATAACTTATTTGCAATCAAAAAGTTAATTATAGAGGTTTTTGGAATGAATGCAAAGAAAGTGCAATGCGTGAAGTATAAGAATATTTAATAAGGCTAAGATTAATATCGAAAGGCTTTCTCCAAATACAATTAACTATTTTTATGTGTAATATAAGTGAAACGGAAAAACGATTTGTTGTCTAATAATCTTTTAAATCTTCCAGAAGAGATTGCGCTTTCTTCTTGTCTTTTAATTCTTCAATTAATTTCTCAGGGTCGATCTCCGCGTTAACTACCTTTTCCAGGTGACTTATAGCTTTTTGAATTCGGCCGGTTTTTGCTAAAGTCTCTGCATAGTAAAGGTGATTTGTGAGGTTTTCCGGTCCTGTCTCAACCGCCTTGGCGAGGTACTTCACAGCTTCTTTATTACTCGGCCAGGGGAGAATAAAGGGTATCTTAGGGGCTTTAGAGTGGAGGATCCCAAAGGTTCTGTACCCACCCCCATCTGCGTATGCGGGGTCCAACTCTATAGTTCTCTCTGCATAATATCTTATTTTAGCGGCAACACCCATTTTTGCGGAGGCGAAAACTCCGTTTATTTCTCCCCATCTTCCCCAACAACCACCGAGCCAGTAATTTATACCCACGCTATCAGGATACTTTTTGAGCGCTTCCTCCCCTATCTTAATAGACTTCCAGAGTGCTTCCTTCCGTTTTTTAACATCCTTCTCAGCATAAGCAATATAAAAGTAAAGGGATCTCATGATCTTTATAACAAGTTCAGGTGATTGGATTTCATTGTTATAGGCAGATACGTAGGATGAAATGGCTTGCAGGATAGGGGCAGTTGTTGCCCTATCGGCCATGTGCCCAACAGCTCTCTGAGAAAAAAAAGAATCTCCCTCACCAATTAATTGTGATAGTGATTCTGATGAAAGAGATACACCGGGCATAATTCCAGGAGTAATCAAAATTATGAAGAAAAGAAGATGTTTTAGCATTTTAAGCTCCCTGTTATTTTATACGGCATGTTTTTAATGGACTTTAACGCTAAATCAGTACAAAAAAAATGGAGTGATAAAGTGAATAAAATTAATAAGATAAAAACTTCAAATATAAAATGGAATGTACGAGCATCTATTAAATATATGCTAATGAAAAGCTATATTCGGTTAACTTGCGATTCAAAAGAAAACAATCTTTTCATCTTTAATATTCTGTCCTGCTCAGTGCGATCTGTAGTCCCGTCTAATTATTCTTGACTCTTTTTCTGATCTTGCCTACACTGAATTTATGAGTACACAATTAGCAATAGCGAAAGCCAGAAATATTTCTTCTGAAATGAAAGAAGTGGCAGAGTCTGAAAAAACTACTCCGGAATCAATAAGAGAAAAAATTGCCGAAGGAAAAGTTGTTATAACAAAAAATATCCACCACAAAATAAAACCCCTCGGAGTAGGAGCAGGCTTACGCACCAAGGTCAATGCTAATATTGGTTCTTCTATGGATGACGCAAGCCTTGAAAAAGAATTGGAAAAGTTGGATGTGGCTGTCAGGGCGGGGGCTGATGCCATTATGGATTTAAGTACCGGCGGAAATATTAACGCAATAAGAAAGGCAATTATAAGCAAATCAAAGGTACCTATCGGGACCGTTCCTATTTACCAGATTGCCTGTGAAAATATTCAGAACAACCGCTCCCTTATGGAGATGACCGGCGAAGATATGTTTAAAATAATAGAGCAGCACGGCAGGGAAGGAGTAGATTTTATTACTGTCCATTGCGGAGTTATTCAAGAATCAGTAAAGCGTTTGGAAGATGAAGGCAGGCTCTTGAATATAGTTAGCCGTGGTGGTTCGATGTTAGCTAAATGGATGAAATACCATAAAGAAGAAAACCCTCTCTATGTTCAATTCAACAGGCTGCTGGAAATTGCGAGGGAATATGATATAACCCTTAGTTTGGGAGATGGCCTGCGTCCGGGCTGCCTTTCAGATGCAACGGATAGGGCACAGGTTCAGGAGACGATTATTTTAGGGGAATTGGCACAGAGGGCGAAAAAGGCGGATGTCCAGGTAATGATCGAAGGTCCGGGCCATATGCCGATGGATCAGATTACCGCGAATATTGTTTTGCAAAAGAGGTTGTGCCATGATGCCCCGTTTTACGTGCTTGGACCGCTTGTGACGGATATTGCGCCTGGTTATGATCACATTACATCCGCAATTGGAGGGGCAATCGCGGCCATGGCAGGAGCGGATTTTTTGTGCTATGTAACGCCTTCGGAACACCTTCGACTTCCTGAGCTGGATGATATTAAAGAAGGTGTCATTGCGGCAAAGATTGCCGCGCATGCCGCTGACATTGCAAAAGGGATTCCCGGCGCCATGAAAAAGGACAATTATATGGCTGAAATGCGGAAAAACCTCGACTGGGAAAAACAGTTCTCTACGGCGCTTGATCCGGAGAAAGCGAAAATGTTGAAAAAATCCAAACAGACATCGGATGATGACACATGTACGATGTGCGCCTCACTTTGTTCTATAAAAATTGGGAGTGAGCCGTGAAGATAATTGTAAACGGGAATGAGAGGGACATGAATGAGGGAGCAAACCTCATTGACCTTTTAACGCAATCCAAGCTTGATAACGGTAAACCGGGAGTGGCTGTAGCGATAAATGATGATGTGATTTTAACATCGGAATGGAAAGATATAAAATTGAAACAAAATGACCGAATCGAAATCATCCGGGCCGTCCAGGGAGGATAAAAAACTTCCCTTTTTATACCTTATCACCAACCGAAAGCTTTGCCATCCTAAACCTCTTGAAGAAGTAATCTCAGAAGCGTTAGATTCAGGCATACGTTTTATACAATTACGTGAGAAAGATTTAAACTCGCGTGATTTGCATGTCCTTGCTGGAAAAATAAAACCCCTGACCGATAAATTCAAAGCAATACTTCTTATCAATGGAAATGTAGATGTAGCATTAGCTGTGGATGCGGATGGGGTGCATTTGCCGGAAGCAAGTATGCCCGTGGCAGAGGTTAGAAAGCGACTTGGAAAGAATAAACTGATAGGGAAGTCAGCTCATCTTCCGCTTTCTTTAAGTGATGATGATTATAACTACATCGATTTTGTTACCCTCAGTCCTGTCTTTAATCCCGACAAAAAAGATTACAACCCCGAAACCATTGGTATTGAGCGCCTGAAGAAAATTGTAACGGGGCTTCCGGTCCCTGTTTATGCTCTTGGTGGAATTAAACCTAACCAAATTGTTAAATTGAAAAGGGTAGGGGTTTCAGGAATAGCTGTCTCAAGCGGAATTATGAAAGTGCCTGATACAAAAAATAAAGTTGAAGAATATTTGAAAGTGTTTTAATGTGCTGCGCACTTTGAAAGTGAGTGGCACATCCCATCTGCGTTCTATTAAAAATTCCACCTTACTAAAGGGGGGGCAAGGGATTGTAATTTCTTGGTTGTGGCTCCTCCCAGCCTTTTCGTGTCCATCGTGGCTAAAAAAATCTGTGTTAATCAGCATCCAATAGTGTGTGTAATCTGAGATTCTTCGTTTCGCTCAGAATGATACTTCGGTGATTTACAGGTATTGCTCAAGCACCTCTTAACTAATAGAATGGCATGTCGCATTGTATTTGTAAGGATATTTGTTATTATGGTAACAGCAAAAATGACATCTAAAGGGTTCTGCATGTCATTTTGAAGGAGCGCAGCAACTGAAGAATCTCTCTTTATAGCATTTATTGTTAACCACTAAGATTTTGAACAAAGCCTTAAAAACATTTTTAATTGTAATATTTTTATTCTCTGTTGGATGTGATTCGCAGGATGTAAAACTAATCAAAGAAACCCGTTTTTTAATGGGGACTTTATTCGATATCACGGTTTCACACCCTGACGTCGAAAAGGCAAGGGAGGCAATTGATAAGGCGTTTGATGAAATTCAGCGTATTGAAAGGCTTACAAGCAATTTTAGTCCAAAAAGCGAAGTAACGAAAATCAATCAAAACGCGGGTAAACAGGCTTATCCCGTTAGCAAAGAACTATACATATTATTGCAAAAATCTATCCAGTATTCACAGCTTGCAAACGGGACGTTTGACATTACCATTGGCGCGATACAAGAGTTCTGGAAATTTGAAGACGAAAAAGGAAGAATACCAGCGCCCAAAACCATAATGAACCTGCTTCCATTGGTTGACTTTAGGAATGTTTCATTAGAAGAAAATCATCAGGTAAGGTTAAAAAAAAAGGGGATGAAGTTGGACCTTGGAGCTGTTGCTAAAGGTTACGCGGTAGATAGAGGAATAGATATACTTAAGAAACATAATATAGAGAATGCTATTTTAAACGGGGGAGGCGATTTAAAGTCTATTGGTGAAAAGAGCCCCGGGGTTCCCTGGAAAATAGGACTCAGACATCCACGTAAGCCATCTGACATCATCGCTTCTTTAGATGGTAAAAACAATGCTATCGCGACTTCAGGGGATTATCAGAAATATTTTATTAAAGACGGAATACGGTATCATCATATTTTAGATCCTAAAACAGGTAAGCAGGCAGAAGGACTGCAAAGTGTGACAATTATAGCGAAAGAGGCGATGTTGGCGGATGCAATGGCAACGGCTGTTTTTGTGATGGGCGCTGAGCAGGGAATGAAATTTGTTGAATCTCAAAGCCTATTAGAAGGGGTAATTATTACTGCTGATGGAAAGAAAAGAGTTTCAAACAATCTTAGAGGAGAAATAGAGTTTCATGACCATAACTAAAGGTGACAAAATTTTAATTGCAATTGTGCTGGTTGTTAATCTATTGAGCGTTCCTTTTATATTTGCTGTGCAGGAAGAGGGGGTAGATGTTCTTGTTGAGGCGGATAATAAATTAACAGGAAAATACTCTCTTAAAAAAAATCAACTGATTTCTGCTGTGGGACCGTTAGGGATTTCTGAAATTGAAATAAAAGATGGACAGGCGAGGATAGTCCAATCCCCCTGCCTACGCAAAGTATGCATCAAAATGGGATGGATAAAACACTCAGGGGAAATTGCCGCCTGTGTTCCCAATAAAGTCGTAGTCCGTGTTGCAGGTGAGAACTTAAACGGCATGGATGCTGTCGTAGGATGATTAACTTATAGCATTCAGCTATCAGTGGTCAGCAAAAAATATGATTGATACAACTCAAAATACCAGAAGAATAGTTTACATTTCCCTTTTAGTTGCCATGAGTATTGTTCTACATACTTTAGAACAAATGATTCCTCTCCCTTCACCCTGGATTAAACTTGGAATATCAAATATTGCGACTCTTCTGGCGTTAGTTCTGTTAGGTTTTCAGGAAGCAATAATTGTTACTTTATTAAGGGTTCTGATCGGTTCAATTCTTTTTGGAACGTTTCTGAGTCCAACTTTTATGTTGAGTCTCATGGGGGGGATATCCAGCGCTATTGTAATGGGATTGTTCTATAAATTTTTCCAGCGATATTTCAGTTTAATTGGTATAAGTCTTTTCGGGGCTTATGTTCATACCACAGTGGTAATAATGCTTGTATATTATTTCATAATTCATCATAAAGAGCTTTTCTATCTTTTGCCTGTATTCCTGTTCTTTTCTGCTGTTACAGGAATTATTAACGGTGTTATCGCTAATAAACTGGTAACGAAAATTGCAGAGGAAAAAGGGTTGGGTGTTAATTTACTGCAAAAGGATTTTTATTAAAATATTTTAAGCTTCTTCGTGATCTTCGTGTGCTTCGTGGTAATAAATCAATTTGCCGAAAGCCAAAAAAATGAAATCTTCAAAGCAATTTAAACTCCGAAATTTTCTATTTTTATCGTTCATGATCCACCTGATTATTGTGCAGGCAAGTGGTCATTGGTTTACAAAAGATAAAAAAAAAGAGGTCCCTATTCAGGTGAAATTCGTTAAGTCGGAAGTGGAAAAAAAGGAGGATTTAAAAAAGATAGAAGGAGAAATTATTGAAATCCCTAAACCTAAAAAAATAGAAAAACCGGCTACTTCAAAAATACTTTCAAAATTTAACAGCAGAGCTCATGGTAATAAGAGCGCAATTCAAAAAGGCAAATATAAATCTAGAGAAACTCTCGTGCCGCAAAAAAAATCAAAACTCAGGAACACCGTTAAAAAGAAAACGATAAAAAAGAAAAAAAGAGAGAAGAAAATTATTGTTACAAAGAAAGCGGTTGAAAAAGATGTATTAAAAGAGAAAGAAAAAAAACCTATGCTTCTTAAAGGGTTATTTAAACAGGAGGAAGATCCAAAAAAAGATAAATCAAAAAATAAAAATCCTCTGTTTAAAGGATTTGATCCTGAGAAATTCGCGAAACTGGATACCGGGGACAAAGAAGACGAATCAGATACTGAAACGGTTTCTCTTGATTCTCAGGAATTTAAATACGCTTCCTATTTTTCAAGTATAAAAATGCAGATCGAATCAGTCTGGTCTTATCCTGAACAGGCGGTCACAAGAGGGTTGCAGGGTCAGCTCCTTTTACAGTTTATACTGGACCAGAGCGGTAAACTGGTTGACATTTCTTTGGTTAATTCTTCCGAACACGAAATTCTTGATAATGCCGCGCTGGATGCTGTGAAATCCGCCTCTCCCTATAATCCGTTTCCGGAAAAAATCAAAAAAAGCAAATTAAGGATTATAGCTTCATTTAAATACAAACCTTCTTATACCTCCTATAAATAAATCTATACTATTAATCTGTAAAAACTTTTTTTGTCTTCGTGTCTTAGTGACTAAGCTTTGCATAAGGCACTGTAAAAGGAAGAACCAAACAGTGCCTAACAAATCAAAAGATTATTAAAGAAAATCGTGCAGCTTGCTATTGGAACATCAATGGCTGCTGACCGATGATTAAATGATTTTCCAAATATAATCCCGAATCTCAGCAAGTGGGGTGCCGGGATGGAAAAACTTTTCTACACCGGCTAACTTGAGTTCAGGGAGGTCTTTTTCAGGGATGATTCCGCCACCGATTACTTTGATATCCGACCTGCTTTTCTCATTTAATAATTTAATGACATTCGGAAACCATGTTTTGTGAGCTCCTGACAATATACTTATACCGATAACAGCAACGCCTTCCTTAATCGCCTGTTCAACAATTTCTTCAGGCGTTTTGCGGAGTCCCGTATAAACCACATCAAAACCGCTGTCCTTTAAGAATTTTACAAGAATTTTTACTCCCCTGTCATGCCCGTCCTGTCCTACTTTACTGATAAGGATCTTTTTTTTCTTTTTAATATACTTCCCTTTTTTAGGCCAATAGGGTTCCTTATAAGTACCATAAACATCTTTGAGGGCGTTGCAAATTTCGCCGACTGTCGCATATAATTTAACCGCTTTTATTATAGGCGGCATAATATTTTCTCTCTTCTCCGCCTTTTTTTTCAAATCATCTAACGTTTTTTCAACCTTCCTGTTTTCTCTTTCTTTTTTTACGCGGTTAAGTCTTTCAATCTGACGTTCTTCAATGAGATGGTCTATTTGGAGGGTTTCAACAGGGTATTCCTCTTCTGAGAGAAAATCATTAAGGCCTATAATTGTCCGTTCCTTTTTATCAACTTCTTGCTGGTAGGTATAAGCAGCCTCATGTATTTCTTTTTGAGGGAACCCTTTTTTAATGGCTGCTGTCATGCCACCCATACTGTCCAGTTTCTTAAAATATTTATAAGCCTCTCCCTCCATCTGATTCGTGAGAGTCTCCACATAATAGGAACCCCCTAACGGATCGATTGTATTTGCTACCCCGCTTTCATGAGCTATTATCTGTTGGGTTCGTAACGCGATAGTAACTGCTTTTTCGGTCGGAGTGGCAAAGGTCTCATCCATTGAATCGGTGTGGAGCGATTGGGTGCCACCAAGCACCCCTGCTAATGCCTGAATAGCCACTCTTACAATATTATTATAAGGCTGCTGAGAAACAAGACTGCAACCCGCTGTCTGAGTATGAAACCGCAAAGCATAAGATTCCGGTTTTTTGGGTTTGTATCTCTTTTTTATCTCTTTCGCCCATATCCTCCTTGCCGCCCTGAACTTTGCAATCTCTTCAAAGAAATCATTATGGGAATTGAAAAAGAAAGAAAGTCGCGGGGCGAATTCATCTATTTTAAGACCTGCTTTAACCACTTCCTCCACGTAAGTCAGTCCATTGTACAAAGTGAAAGCAAGTTCCTGAACAGCCGTGGAACCCGCCTCTCTAATATGGTATCCGCTTATACTGATGGGGTGCCATTTCGGCATATGTTTTGAGGAATAAATAATAGTATCGGTGATAAGTTTCAGATGAGGCTCCGGTGGATATATCCACTCTTTCTGGGCGATGAATTCTTTTAAAATATCATTCTGAATTGTACCTCCAAGATTTTTAAGTTTTACACCCTGCTTTATTGCCGTAACAATATACATGGCGAATAAAACCGCAGCCGGAGCGTTTATAGTCATGGAAGTGGTAACTTCCCCCAAAGGAATTCCATCAAAGAGGGTTTCCATATCTTTAAGGGTATCAATGGCAACTCCGCACCACCCGACTTCACCGGCGGATAACGGGTCATCGGAATCACATCCCATTAATGTTGGGAGATCAAAGGCGACACTCAAACCCATCTGCCCATGCTTCAGAAGGTATTTAAACCTTTTATTTGTCTCCTCGGCAGAGGCCAATCCAGCGAACTGCCTCATCGTCCACAGCTTTCCCCTGTACATGGTAGGGTAAATGCCTCGCGTAAATGGATACTTTCCCGGTAAACCAATGTCTTTCTTGTAACTGGTTTTTTTTATATCGGCAGGAGTATACAGCCTTTGAATTTTCTGGTTGGAGAGGTTGGTAAATTTTTTCTTTCTTTCTTTGCCTTTCTTCTTATTCATATCTGTAACCTATTGTTTTTATCAAACCACGAATCCCAGAAAACGGGACACAGATCACGAAGGAATAATTATTTTTCCTCTTTGTGTCTCTGTGGTTCAAAACATGCCCCCTGACCCTTGCCCCTGTACCCTATTTTTTTAGAAGCTCTCTTGCAATTATAATTCTCTGTATTTCCGAGGTCCCTTCGCCTATCTCACAAATTTTTGCGTCCCTGAAGTACCTTTCCACATTGTATTCTGTTATGTAGCCATATCCCCCATGTATTTGAACAGCGTTATTCGCGCACATCACAGCGGTTTCCGAAGAAATAAGTTTTGCCATGGACGCTTCTTTTGTAAAATTTTCTCCTTTTGTTTTCAGATATGCGGCCCTTTGTGTCAGGAGTCTTGCAGCGTCTATTTTTGCGGCCATATCAGACAGCTTGCACTGGATGGCTTGAAACTCTTTTATTGGCTTTCCGAACTGTTCTCTTTCATTAGCGTATTTCAGGCTTGCCTCCAGAGAAGCCCGGGCAATCCCTATGGCCAGAGCTGAAATTCCTATTCTGCCGGCGTCAAGAATCTCCATGGTCTGGTTAAAACCTTTATTCTCTTCACCAATAAGATTTTCTTGAGAGAGCTTAAGATTGTCTATAAAGACTTCTACTGTATCACTGCCTCTTAAACCTAATTTGTTCAGCTTTTTTCCTATCCTCAATCCTTCGGTGTCTTTTTTAACAATAAAGGCGGATACTCCTTTTGTTCCTTTTGACTCATCTGTTTTTGCCAGAATAATGAAAATATTCGCGCGGGAACCGTTTGTCGTGAAAAGTTTTTGTCCATTAAGGTTCCAGTCTTTGCCGGATTTCTTTGCCGTTGTTTTCATGGAACCCGCATCGCTTCCTGAGGAAGGTTCCGTGAGTGCCCAGGCCCCTATATCTTCTCCTTTAATAAGTGATGGGAGGTAAGTTTTTTTCTGTTCTACGTTTCCAAAGAGAAAGATATGGTTCGCACAAAGGGTATGGGCAAGAATGGTTAAGGCAACCGACGCGTCCGCAGCGGCAATCTCTTCAATAGCAGCGATGAAAGCAAGATAATCGAGTCCTGATCCGCCGTACTCTTCAGGGAAGGGCATACCGAATAACCCCATCTCAGCGGCATTACGAAGGATATTTTGTGGGATTTCACACTTAGTATCAATCTCACCTGCAATCGGTTTGATCTCTTTTTCGGAAAACTTTTTTATTGTATCAACAAGTAGCTTTGTTTCTTCTGAATGATCGAAATCCATAGCAATTTAGTTGATAGTTATTGATAAAGTATTTTCACATAATTCGGATTGATATAAAAGGCTTATATGTTTTGATTGGGAAAAGGAGCTTAAAGAAGCAATTTTTTTTATGTTTTTGGAACGCGGATGACATTGATTATATGGATATGCAAAGAAAAAATTTTTAAACCACGAAGAACACTAAGATCGCGAAGGAACAAGTTTTTTTTCGTGTCCTTCGTGCACTTCGTGGTTGATAATAAAAGACAGTGTGGTAAAGAAAACCAAGCCTTGCATAAGTCGCAGTGCTTTGCATAAGCCGCTGTAAAAACAAGAACCAAACAGCGGCTAAAAAAGGAAAAACCAAGCCTTGCATAAGTCGTTGTATAAAGTAAAAAACAAACAATGACTAAACTGCGACTAAAGTTTCAGAGAAAGTTGTTGTGAGTTTTCTTTTTTATTTTTTGTTTTTAAGCGGACACCGAGGCCGAGGAGCCGGACAGGAAGGCTCCGCCTTTTTACTCCTTCCTCAAGCAGGGCTCCGAAGTTTTCTTCATTGATTCCAATCAATCCCCTCTCAACCGTAGTAGCCTTGAAATCGGAGAATTTCACTTTTACAAAAAGTGTTTTAATCTCCTCCTCTTTTATATCTTTTCCTTCAAACCGTTTTAAAAACTTTTTATATAATATTGGGAGTTGTCCTTTACATTCTTCGTAATTCCGGAGGTCATCGGAAAAGGTTTCTTCTATGCTTAAAGATTTCCTCTCTCTAGAGGTAACCACAGGTCGATCATCTTTTCCCCTGCAAATATCGTATAGATGGTTTCCGAAACTTCCGAAATGTGAACACAATTCGTTTATTGAGAGCTTCTGCAGGTCTCCGCATGTTTTTAAACCGATTTTTGCCATCTTTTCCGCCGTTACTTTTCCTACTCCCCATATCTTTTGAACCGGAAGTTTTAGGACAAAAGCATATATCTTGTCTGGTGTGATGACGAACTGCCCGTTCGGTTTTTTCCAATCGCTTGCTACTTTCGCAAGAAACTTATTAGGAGCTATCCCCGCGGAAGCTGTAAGCCCGGTTTCTTTCAAAATGAGTTTGCGGATTTCCGAGGCGATAAGAGTCGCGCTTCCTTTAAAATGATTAGAACCTGTGACATCAAGATAGGCTTCATCAAGAGAAAGGGGTTCCACCAGGTTTGTGAATTGGTGAAAAACAGCCCTGATTTTTCTTGATTCTTCCGCGTATTTTTTCATGTTAGGATGGACAATAATAAGGTTCGGGCAAAGCTTTTTGGCTCGTGCCGACGATAGAGCGGAGTGGACTCCGAATTTACGGGCTTCGTAACTTGCGGCGGAAATCACGCCTCTTGAAGAAGGATCACCACCCACTGCCAGAGGGCGGTTACGGAGCGACTTATCATCCCGCATCTCAACGGCAGCGTAAAAGCAGTCCATATCAATATGGATGATTTTTCTCGCTTTTTCTCGGGCGTTGTCTCTTTCCATAAAACTATTCCTTCCTTCAGATAAGATATCCCCTATAAAAAGACACTTCAACTTGTTTTAGAAAAAAGAGGAAGGGATGAGTTATGAAAGTACGGTTTTTTCTCAACGCCCATTCTCACAAAGCTGAGCTTAGCTCTGTGGGCTACTACAAACGGAAAAATTGAAAAAGATGTCTGGAAAGGGGAATTAAAGTGTCATTCCCCGCCCTGTGCTGAGTTTTTTTCAGTATTGATTGGGGATCTGATTTCAAGGTCACTTCATGGTTTACAATCGAATGTTTTATTGTCTTTTTTTATATAGACAAGTTTGGGCTGGATATTTTTGGCTTCATCTTCTTCCATAACAGCGTATGAGGCAATAATAATACGGTCTCCGATACCAACCTTCCTGGCGGCGGCCCCATTAACTGAAACAGTACCGCTTCCGGCGGGGGCTTTTATGGTGTAGGTCACAAACCGGTTGCCGTTGTCAATGTCATAGATTTGCACCTGTTCAAATTCCAATATACCGGAGGATTCCATCAGCTTTTCATCTATGGCGATGCTTCCTTCGTAATTTATATCGGCGTCAGTCACAATTGCCCTGTGTATTTTCGCGCGAAGCATTATTCTTTGCATTTAGTTCACTCCCTGAGTTTCAATGCTGTGCATGAGATAGGTTTCTATAAATGTGTCTATGTCTCCGTCCAGGATCGCGTCCACTTTTCCCGATTCCATTTTTGTCCTGACATCTTTTACCATACGATAGGGGTGCAGGACATATGATCTGATCTGGCTTCCCCAGGCGATCTCTTTTTTTTCATTTCCAATGGCGTCTAATTTTTCTTTTTGTTTTTCCTTTTCAACTTCATAAAGCCTGGATTTTAAAACTTTCATAGCCGAGCTTTTATTTTTATATTGAGATCGCTCATTCTGACAGCTTACAACAATCCCGGTCGGGATATGAGTAATACGGATGGCGGAATCTGTTTTATTAACATGCTGTCCGCCTGCTCCACTCGCCCGATAGGTATCAACCTTCAACTCTTTTTCGTCGATTTCTATATTAATGGCGTCATCAATCGCAGGGAAAGTATAAACTGAAGCAAAGGAAGTATGGCGTCTTTTATTAGCGTCGAAAGGAGAAATTCGAACTAACCGGTGTACCCCTCTTTCTGCTTTCAGATACCCGTATACAAAATCACCCTTTATTTCCATAGTAACACTTTTGACGCCTGCTTCTTCTCCCGGCTGAAAATCAATAATTGAACTTTTAAAACCTTTTCTTTCAGACCACCTTAAATACATCCTCAGCAGCATTTCCGCCCAGTCCTGAGATTCTGTGCCGCCAGCGCCGGGATGTATGGTCAGGAAGGCGTTGCCATCGTCATGCTCCTCTGAAAGCATGATTTTTATTTCAAACTGGTTGATGTTGTCTAAAATATTTTTTAAGTCGCTTTTTAATTCTTTCAAAGAAGACTTATCATTTTCGTCCAGCATCTCCAGTAATTCTTTAGTATCGACACATCGTTTATAGATTTTACTCCAGGTTTCGGGATAATAAGCAAGGGCTTTTCTTTTTTTTAATACGTCCTGTGCTTTCGAGCTGTTATCCCAGAAGCCCGGTGAAGCCATTTCATGTTCAAGTTTTTCTATCTCTTCATTTTTTGTTTCCAGGTCAAAGAAACCCCCGGAGTTTTTCGAGTTTTTTAACGGCTATTTCTAGCTCTCTCTGAATTTCTTCTTTATTTTTCATCTGCTACTCCTTAAATTAAATTGAATAAGCTGAATTATAGTATATAATTTATCGACTTAATAGTAAACCCCGATAGAGGACTATGATCTCTAACGGCTATAGATGATGGCATTGAACCACCATCCATAAGGAATGATCTAAGCCGTCGACAGAAGTAGGTGGCTTTCCCTAACGGGGCAAACCTGTTAAAAACCATTATTTTTTTACATGTTCCGCGATGAGGTATATAATAATCGATCATTATTGTTAAATTCTATTGGGTTCTTATGAGTAAAATTAAAATTGTTCTCCTGTCTCTCGGTCTTTTCATGCTGTATTTTTTAGTAAAAAAGATCGGGTTGTCTACAATTACAAGCCAAATAATGTCAATGGGCTGGGCGTTTCTGTTTTTAATGTTTTTCCCCATTTTCATCCAGTATCTTCTCTTTGCCCTGGCCTGGCAGTATTCTCTCAATGGCAGGATTCCAGGTTTTATCAAAATATTTTTTGCCAACATCGCGGGGGATTCTGTGAGTTATATGTTGCCCGGAACGGTGATAGCAGGCGAACCTTTAAAGGCATTTTTTTTAAGAGACCATGCCGGCATGCATTCTTCCACTGCTTCCGTAATTATTTCAAAAACAACACGAGCTATAAGTATGGTCGTGTTTGTGGTTATTAGCCTTCTTATTTTTCTTTATTTTTATCAGATGCCCGTGTTTGTAGAGACCTCACTGGGAGTTGTTTTAGCTTTGCTTTCTATCGGCATTTTAATTTTTCTTTATCTTCAGAAAAAAGGGATATTTGCCAACCTTATTTCCTGGGCAGATTTTATTAAACTCCCGGAGTGGGTAAACAAAAAGAAAACAAATTTTATTCATGAAAAAGGGCACCATCTACTTAAATTGGACGAGCACTTAATTAGTTTTTACAAAACTGAGTCCGGCCGTTTTTACTTTTCAGTGTCTATCAGCATTATTGGCTGGGCAATTGGAGCAATTGAAATCTACTTTTTCTTAAAGTTTCTCGGAATGCCGGTTAGTCCGATGACAGCCCTGGCCGTTGAAGCTTTATCCCTGGTGATTAACACCTGCTTCCTCTTTATGCCCGCTGGAGTCGGAACCCAGGAAGCGGGAAAGGTTTTTATTTTTAAACTACTTGGGATGCTGGCGGAGACCGGTCTTGCCATAGGACTTTTAAGGCGCATGAGAGAGCTTGTCTGGACATTTATGGGACTGGGAGTTTGCGCGTTTTATAAGACCACAGAACCGATTAAACAACAGATAACGTAAATCTTCATTAAACCATCGAAAGTACTCTCTTCGCAGAGACACCGCTAGATTTTTAAAAAATGAACAAAGTTCTTGTTATTCCTCTCTCAGATCCTGTTTCCGTGGAATACCTCTATTTTAGCTCAATCGCGGGTCGTACATTTATTGAACGGTTATGCTGGATTTCAAAAAAAGCAGGGTATGAAGACGTAATAGTTTTATATGATGACAATTCTGATGGTTTAAAGAAATCACTCGTTAACGCACCAGGCCAGGTCTTCCCCTCTTTAGAGAAAGCCTCAGCCGGCTCTGATTCAATTTTTGTTTTTCTCAAACCGGATATTTTTCCAACAGCGGACTTTTTAAAAGATGTTCCTGTCCCGGACAAAAAAGATACTTTGTATTTAATGGGGGAGAACTCACCTGTAATGTCCATCGGCGTATCGGATATCTCCCGGTTGTCACAAATGTTAAGTTCCAAGCCAAATCTTGATTCGTTGCAGGAGACACTAAGTAAAAAGTATCCTTTTGTTACGTTTGATTTGGATAATAGAAAATTTTATACGATAGCGGACCATGGAGACATTTCCAATGTAGAAAAGAGTTTATACCACGGGCTGATAAAGGAAACAGACGGCTTCATGGCTCGTCATTTCAACCGGAAAATTTCATTGGCGATTACACGCCAACTAATAAATACTTCCTTAACTCCAAATCAAATGAGCCTGATTAGTATAGGGATCGGTCTGATAGGGGCGCTCCTTCTTTCTTTTCCAATTATCTCATTACAGGTTTTTGGCGCTTTACTTTTTCTTTTGCATTCAATTACGGATGGATGCGACGGCGAACTTGCCCGTTTGAAATATATGGAAAGCCGCTGGGGAGGATTGTTGGATTATTGGGGTGATAACATTGTTCATGCCGCCGTCTTTTTGGGTATTGGTCTTGCGTGGAAAAAGGCAACCGGCTTAATGATTGCGTTATGGTGCAGTGGTTTTGCCATAGCCGGGTCGCTTTTGACTGCGGGTCTGGTATATGCCATGACAATGAGGTCAGGGAAAGATGATGGGCCGGTCTATACTTCCACAAGCCGGAAGGGAAAAAAGGACAGGTGGGTTATTATCGCGGATTTTTTGTCCCGGCGAGATTTTATTTATCTTGTTGTGGTCCTTGCAATATTTGGAAAACTCCACTGGTTTCTTGTCCTCGCGGCAATCGGCGCGCCAGCATTCTTTCTATTTACCCTTTGGAACAATTTCAAATAGTTCAACCTTTTGTGCAGAGACAGGAGCTTTAATATTCTAAGGGGTCTTTGAGCCCGGCATCAAGGAACCCTTTTAACCTGAGGATACAGGAATCACATCTCCCGCAAGGGTTTCCGGATGAAAGGGGATCATAACAGGAATGGGTCAAGCTAAAATCAACACCGAGAGACACTCCTTTTTTTATAATTTCAGTCTTGCTCATATTGATTAAAGGAGTATGAATTTTAATTTTTGATTTTCCTTCCACACCGGCTTTCGTAGCGAGAGAGGCCATCTGTTGAAAGGCTTCTATGTATTCAGGACGGCAGTCAGGGTAACCGCTATAGTCAATGGCATTAACACCGATAAAAATATCCTCCGCCTTAATGCTTTCCGCCCAACCGAGAGCTAAAGATAAAAAAATAGTATTTCTGGCTGGCACGTAAGTGGGGGGAATGCCATGGGAGATATCTTTTTCATTACGATCTTTTAGTACGGGGATGGAATTAGTAAGAGCAGAACCGCCAAACTTTCTTAGATCAATATCGACTACCAGATGTTTTTCCGATTTGAATAATCGTGCTATTTTTGCTGCTTTTTCAAGCTCGAAGGAATGTCGCTGACCGTAATCAAAAGAGATCGTGTAGGTGTTATACCCCTCATTATTTGCTATAGCCAGAGTGGTGGTTGAATCAATGCCTCCACTGAGTAATACAACCGCCTTCAATCCCATTTATTTTTTTCTTTATGTTTTTCAATTTCTTTATCAAGTATTCTCAAATGTTTTCTATAATCCTGCATCATCATAGTGTACATTGCTCTGCAGCTATCATCATTGGCGTCTTCGAGTCCCTTTTTGCATATAGAAACGGCTTCGTTCAGATAATCAATCGCTTTTCGGATGTTGTTATTAAATTCATTGCTCATATTGAAGCGGAATATATCACAATGCGGTCTTTGGTCGCAACCACAATTCGGTACGGAAAACCGAATTGGACGGTTTCCGAAGGAAATCCGCCCAAAGGGTTGAGGTCATGGATGACTGATAATCACAATAAATGTAATCACGAAGAGAAAGTGATGGTTATAAAACAAATCCTTTAATGCCTTTGTTTAAGATCTTTGCATTAAAATAGACCCCACAAAATATAATCTGAGTTGACGCATTGTGAAAGTTTTTGTCGGTAAGCCGTTTGCGGGAAAATCGTATGCACGGTTTGATGGGGAGGGTTAGAATAGCTAATTGAGCTATTCTGCCTCTACTCTTTTGGTAAAAAAATACAATTGGTTTGAAAAAAACTTGAGTTAATATGCGCTTTGTGGTTTTTGCTGTTTGGGTATAGGGACCAATGTTTTTTTTGCATTGCTTATTTTAAATTATCTTTGTTGCTTTGTTTCGCTTGATACATAGCAGTGTCAGCTTTCTTTACCAGAATATCAGGTTCTTCACCGTCTTGAGGATAAAAGCTGGTTCCAATGCTGAGGCCAATGGTTATTTCATGACCGTTGATATTTAACGGTTTTTGAAAGGCTTCCAGAAATTTTTCTGTAACTGCTTGAGCGTCCTCTCTCGTCTTAATTTTTGGCAAAAGTAACATGAATTCGTCCCCTCCCATCCGGGAAAGAGTATCGCTCTCCCGCAAATACTCTTTCATTTTGCGTGGCACGGTTTGTAGAACTTTATCACCTGTTTCATGACCCAATGTGTCGTTGATCTCTTTGAAACGATCAAGGTCAATAAATATTACCGCAAAAATATGCTTGTCTCTTTTAGCGTTGGCGATCGCAACTAACAGGCGGTCATAAAAAGTAATACGATTAGGCAATCCGGTCAGTGAATCGTGGTAGGCCATATGTCGGATAAGCTCTTCCTGTTTTTTACGTTCCGTGATATCTCGGAATGTTGCTGTATAAAAGGTCTCTTTGCTTTCCTTCGCTTCCGTCACCACACCTTCCATCAGGAAAGTCGAGCCGTCTGCTCGCCGCCCAATCATTTCGCGGTATTCGCCCGCAGCAACTGTTCCAGAGAGGATCGAGTCTATCAACCGGGGTTCTGATTCTGGCGATCCGTCCTCTGTAGGTCCTATTAGAAGCGTGATTGGTCGGTTGCGTATTTGGGTTTCCCTGTAACCAAAAATTGTCTCGGCTGCAGGGTTTAAGGTAGTGATTAAGAGTCCTTCTTTTGAAAATGTAATAATGCCGTCCATGGCTGTTGTTACGATCGCCTTGATTCGAGCTGTTACTTTTTCAAGGGCCTCCATTACCCGGTTATACTGTGCCGCAATCTGTCCAACCTCTGTAAACGGTTCTTCAGGCGCCCGCAGACTCATATCTTGTGTTCTTAACTGCTGATCCATGACCGTAAAAAGTTCCACCAGTTCGGTGCTGGCGCCATGCTCCGAGACATTGAGGCCAATATGCTCGTCCTCTTGTGTCACCCGGAAAGGAGAAAATCGATTAATAATTCTCAAGATCAAATAAGTTGCCCCAAAGCTCCATACAAAACAAACAAAGATACCTAAAAACTGAACCCCAAGCTGCTCCCCGCGTGTCAGGTTTGTTCCCAAAAACTCTGATTTGCCGAATAAAGCAACGGCAAGGGTGCCCCAAATACCAGCCCCCAGGTGCACCGGTACAGCGTCGACAGCGTCATCAATTCGAAAATGTTGGAGTAACTTACTCACTCCCACCATCACAATCCCACCGATACCGCCGATAATCATTGCTGACAGGGAGGAGACAACGTGGACATTAGCAGTAACGGCGACAAGACCTGCTAAAGAACCGTTTATCGCAAAAGGCACATCAGCGCGCTTCCGTATTGTCCATCCTAATGCAAGTGCTGCCACCAAACCTGAAGAACCGGCAAGGACTGTATTGGCGATAATTTTTGACACCTGGTCATTCATGGCAAGGGTACTGCCGCCATTGAATCCAAACCAACCTAACCATAACAGGAGAACACCAAGGCTCGCCAGGGGGATGTTGGCACCCGGGATATATTGAGGAGCTCCATCCTTAGAAAAGCGGCCGGTACGAGGGCCAATTATAATCAGGACTGCCAGAGCAGCCCACCCACCCACACTATGAACAACACTCGAGCCGGCAAAGTCGACAAAGCCTCTTGCGCCTAACCAGCCGGTTGAAGAGCCTATGTCGGAGCTGTTCCAGACCCAATGGCCAAAAAGAGGATAGATTAGACCGGAGACCAGCGCTGCCGTGATCAGATATCCGCTGAATCGCACACGTTCTGCAGTTGCCCCGGAAAGAATGGTCACGGCTGTGCCGCAGAACATAACCTCAAACAAAAAGAAGACAGCAACCCATGCTCCTTCTTGACTTAAGTTTAACAGGAAACCGGTTGATCCGAGCCAGCCGCTTTTGGTCAGGCCAAACATAAAAGCATAACCAAAGGCCCAGAAGAGAATAGCGGTGAGACCAAAATCAGCCAGGTTTTTTATCGCCACGTTAATGTTGTTCTTGCTGCGTGTCAGTCCCGTTTCGAGGCAGAGGAACCCGGCCTGCATCAGGAACACCAGGGCGGCGCAAACCAAAACCCAGAGAATGTCGATAATCGGTCTGTCCATTTTACCTATTCCTTTCCCAAATGCAGTGAAAAATTTGTAATAATGCCTGCTTCAGGATGAACCTTTTTTTTGCTTTAAAATCTCATAAAACAATACAGCCGCTGCGCAGGAGACATTTAAGGAGTTTATATGGCCTGACCGGGGAATAGAAATAACCTCATCACAGTTTTTTTCTATTAGATGGCGAAATCCTTTTCCTTCCCCGCCTAATACCAGGGCAACCGGCCTTTTAAAATCACAGGCAAAGCAGGATTTTTTTGCATCTTGTTTTGCGCCGATTATCCAGAACCCTTTTTTTTTTAAAAGGAGGATGGTGTTGAGAGTGTTGGACACCCTGCTAATAAGAACATACTCCACTGCCCCTGCAGAACTCTTTGAGACTACCGGTGTCAAATCCGCGGCCCGGTTTTTAGGAATGATCACCCCTCTGATACCAAGGACTTCAGCTGACCGGGTAATGGCACCGAGGTTTCTCGGGTCTTCAAGGTGATCGAGCACAACCAAGGCGGGATTGGGCTCTTTTTTAAACGCTGCCTCAATCATCTCTTCAACAGAGACCAGTTCTTTATTTGAAACAATCCCTGCTATTCCCTGGTGTTTATCCCCGGGACAAATTTCTTGGAATGTTTTTAAATCGACAAATTTAAATTTAATTCCATGACTTTTTGCCAGTTGAATTATTTTATCAATCTCTTTGCTTTTTCTTCTGTTTGAGATAAAAATTTTTAAAATACGGCGCTGCCGGGATTTTAGCGCCTCTAATATTGGATTGATACCGTAAAGAATATCTGATTTGGGGTGTTTCATAGTGCTCAGGGCAAACGGATTTACATTTTAATCTTCCAAATGGTTCCTTCCGGTTTATCTTCCAGGACAACCTTTTTTTTATTTAGCCCTTCTCTTATTTTGTCGGCTTCTTTCCATTCCTTATTTTTTCTTGCTTCTGTTCTGGCGTTTATCATTTCTTCAATCTGATTTTTATTTAATCCAAGTTCAATTATTTTTTTTTCTTTGAAATTTTCTAGGAATCCGGATGGTTTTTCTAAAAATAGCCCAAGAACTTCCCCTATTGTTGAGATTGCTTTTTTCCCCTCGCCAAGCTTTTTCTTCAAACCCTCTACATCGTTGCATTTTTTTGTTTTCAATTGGTCTCTAATAGAATTAAGTTTTCTTAAAAATTCATTTAAATGGCCTAAAGCTAATGCCGTATTAAAATCATCATCCATAGCAGACTTGAATTTCTCCATGATGTCGCTATCCGGTTCAAACACGTTGTCAGGTAGCAGTTCATTCATAAAATCCAGTAATTCATAAAAACGATGGAGTACAATGCCTGCTTCATTCAGGTTTTTATTTGAAAAATCAATGGGACTTCTGTAATGATTGGAAAGTAAAAAGAGTCTGATTGCTTCAGGCGGATATTTTTCCATGACTTCACGGATTGTAAAAAAATTCCCAAGGGACTTGGACATCTTTTCCTTGTTTATATCCACAAATCCGTTATGAATCCAATAATTAATCGGTTTTTTCCCGGTTGCCCCCTGGGATTGGGCGATTTCATTTTCATGATGCGGAAAAATGAGGTCCTTTCCTCCACCATGAATATCAAAGATTTCACCAAGATACTTTTGTGACATGGCGGAACATTCTATATGCCAGCCGGGACGTCCCATACCCCATGGACTTTCCCACTCCGGTTCATCGGGCTTGCTTTCTTTCCATAAAGCAAAGTCGAGAGGGTTCTTTTTCTTTTCATCAATTTCTACTCTCACCCCTGATTGAAGCTCATCAATTTTTTTGCCTGAAAGTTTTCCATAACCCGGAAAACTTTCAACGGAATACATAACGTCCCCACCTGCCTGATAAGCGTGTCCTATATCTATTAACCGCTTAATCATATCAATCATTTCAGGGATATGTTCCGTAGCTTTCGGCTCATGGGTGGGAGTCTTAATCCCTATACTATTCATATCCTCATAAAAAGCTTTGATATATTTATTGGAAATTTCCTCACAGCTTGTTTTTTCTTTGTTTGCCCTATTGATAATTTTATCATCTACATCCGTAAAATTACGAACATAGATGACTTCGTAACCGATAAATTGCAGGTAACGGTATATAACGTCAAAAACTATGGAGGCCCTGGCGTGCCCGATGTGGCAGAGGTCGTACACAGTGACGCCACATACATACATTGTTACGCGGTCTTTAGCCAGTGGAGTAAAAATCTCCTTTTGTCTGCTGAGGGAATTGTAAATTTTTAAACTCATTATGTCTCCAGTTTAAAACGCAGAGTAGCAGCTAAAAATTAACTTTCCACAAAGCCACGAAGGAAAGGGGAAATAGAGAAAGAAGAGAGGCGGAGAATGTTGCAAAAGGCACGTAAAAAACAAGAACTAAGCCTCGCATAAGTCACAGTGCTTTGGACAAGGCACTGTAAAAGGAAGACCCAAACAGTGCCTAAAAAAGAAAAAACTAAATTGTGACTAAACAGCGCCTAAAAAAATTTTTTCTCCCATTCTCCTGAACCTTTTTCTGTCTTAGCAGCTTTGTTGCAAAAAAAAATCTTTAAATGGATTATTTTTTTCTCGGATCTGCAAAGCGCCACCGTGGATGTTTTTCCTTGATGTGATTTAAGAGTTCATCATAGCTATTAAAATATTTAGAAAAATCATAGTCACCGGTGTCTTCGCACGAATCAGTGTCGTGATTGCGGCAGACGGAAAATCTTTTGTCATAAATTTTGCAACGGTTGTCTTTTTTAAGAAATTTGCAGCGGGAGGCAAAATTAATGTGCCATATCTTCCGGTCAACATAAAAAGAAATATTTTTATGGGCAATTAACCATAAATTATATTCATGGTCTTTCCTAGTTTCCGGAGTATCTATTTCCATTGAAGTATATAAACAACATTTTGCAGGTTTACAGTTGTCACATTTTGAAGACATAATAATAACCTTTCGTATTTTTTTATGTTAGATGGGACAATATTTTAATGCTTCAGGTCTAGTTTTTCAAATATTTAATTGTAAACCTAAAAAATTATGCTACAGTTGATTTTTACCTATAATGAAGCATCCCTTCGTGATAATTGGTAAAAAAGGGAAAAAAGAATTAAGTTTGAATTTCATTTTCTTTTAATGCATAATAAGCAAATTCAATCTCATTCATAACGTAATAATTATTTTATGGCATTTAATTCAAAAAAAATTTTGGTTCCAGGTTTTCCCGTTGTTGTTAGTATTAAAAAAAAACCATTTGCGGGTGTTGTAGCTGGTGAATTTGAAGAGCGTGGATTTCTTGTTCGCGTGGCCCGTCCGGATCAAACCATACTCGGGTCAATGTTGGACAGCATTTGCATGGTGCAATGTCTTTCAGATGAGGGGCTGGCTTATAAATTTGAATGCAGGTTACTGAGCAAAAAAGTACCAAATATCGGTCTTTCATATCCTTCGGGAGAGCCGCAGGGGGTTAATGTAAGGAAGTATCCAAGAATTGCTGTTTCGTTCTGGACATCCATTCCGGAGCCCGTTACAGAAGGTGGAAAGACGTCATTAAAGCCGGTTGGAGAAGGGAGCATTGTGGATATGAATCAGGGCGGATGCAAGATTATGACAAATAGTAAGTATAAGTCTAATGATACGGTTTATCTTTCATTCGAATATCAAGAGGGAAAAGAACCCCTTGTTTTTAAAGGAAAAATCAGATTAGTTAGACCTGCGCCTCATGGTTTGATCTATTACGGTGTGCAGTATGATGATCCTAAGCCTGACTTTTTGAAAATAGTTCAATCCATCATTGAAAACCCACAACTTTGAGCTATGTATAAATTCTGGTTGTTCTATTCCCTATGCCGCAAAGGATCTCATATGGAATAGTGTTAGTTTTTTCGGACAGGTCTTTGGCCTGAATCTCTTTTCTACCCTGCTTACCTACTAAAACCACTTCGTCACCAACTGAAACATCGGAGATACCGGTTACGTCGATCATAGTTAAGTCCATGCAGACGCGGCCAACTTGCGGTGCTGATTTTCCATTAATCAATACGCTGGATTTATTGGAAAGAAGTCTCGCATACCCATCGGCATATCCGACCGGTATGGTTGCGATGACGCTGTCCCTTTTTGTTACAAAGGTTCCTCCGTAACTTATCGGTTTTCTTTTTTGAATATGGGATATTTGAATAATCCGGGTTTTCCAACTCAATACCGGTTCAATATCCAGATCATTTCGTTTGTCGTCAAAAGGAGAACTTCCGTAGAGGAGGATGCCGGGTCTTACCATATCAAAGTGTGATTCAGGGAAATCAATGATTCCGGCGCTGTTGGCGCAGTGAATGATCGGAAAAGAAATCCCGGTTGCCTTTAAGTCTTCAACAAGCGCATTTAAGGTTTTTATTTGTAAGTTTGTGAATGCCTTTTCATTTTTGCTAAAGGCTGATGCCAGGTGAGTCATTAATCCTTCAAAAACAAAAAATTCCGTTCCATTGTATTGACGCATAAAAGAAAAAGTTTCTTTCGGTTTAAACCCTAATCGCCCCATGCCGGTATCTACTTTTAAATGAACTTTTATCTTTTTTTTTTTTCTTTTAGCGTCTGCATGAAGAGCAGCGGCAACCTTTTTTGAATAAATGACTGTTGAGAAGTCGTAATTAAGAAAGATTTTTATTTGATCTTCTCTAATGCCACTCAGGATCAAAACAGGCAGTTTAATTCCAGCGTCTCTTAGTTCGACTGCTTCAGGAAGATTTGCCACGCCTAACATTTCTACTCCGTCCTTTTCTGCCTGACGGGCAATCATTACGGAACCATGACCATAGGCATTGGCCTTTATTACTGCCATTATTTGGGTGGGCGGTTTTAATTGGTTTTTTATGAAACGGAGGTTATGTGAAAAGGCTTTTAGATTAATCTCTGCGTAACTGCTCACTAAATTCCTTCGTCACTCATGTCAGCATAGTTTTCAAAACAGGGAAGCTCTTTAATAAATGTAGCTTTGAAGTGGCCGATTGGGCCGTTTCTTTGTTTACCGATAATAATTTCCGCTAATCCTGAATCCTCTGAATCAGGATTGTAAACTTCGTCCCGGTATATAAAAACGACTACATCCGCGTCTTGTTCTATGGAACCGGATTCTCTTAAATCCGAAAGTTGTGGTTTCTTTCTATCTCTACTTTCCACAGCTCGGCTTAACTGCGAAAGGGCGATAACAGGGACATCTAACTCTTTTGCCAGTTCTTTTAGAGAACGGGTTATTTCGGATATTTCAAGCTGCCTGCTTTCTATCCTGTTCCGACCCCGCATCAACTGAAGGTAGTCAATTATTATAAGGCCGAGGTTTTTATTCTGTTCTGCTTGCAGTCTTCTTGCTCTTGCCCGTATATCCAGAGCAGTCAAACCTGGAGAATCATCGACAAAAATAGGGGCCTCACCGAGTTTTCCAGCGGCGTTAGTTAAACTAGGCCAATCCGATTTTGCAAGGTATCCTGTCCTGATTTTATTTGAGCTTACCTTTCCTTCAGCGCACAACATCCTGATTCCCAATTGTTCTTTAGACATTTCAAGACTGAAGATTGCAACAGGAAGTTTTTCATTTACTCCTGCATGCCGGGCTATATCTATGGCAAATGTTGTTTTACCCATGCTGGGGCGTCCTGCGATGATAATCAGGTCTGAAGGTTGAAGCCCTGCAGTCAACTCATTAAATTTTTTAAAAACGGTTGGAACTCCGGTGATAAGTGTTTTTCTCTCAAAAAGTTTTTCAATCGACTCAAAACTTCCTTTTAATATCGTGTTAATGCTGTAAAAACTCTTTTTTATTTTTTTCCCCGCGATTTCGAAAATAGATTTTTCACTTTCATCAAGAAGAGCATTGACTTCAGTCTTGTCTTCATAACTTTTTTGAACAATTGTAGTAGCCGTGCCAATTAATTCTCTCAAGATTTTTTTTTCTCGAATCAACTTGCAATGGTAAGAAATTGCTGCTGCGGTTGGTACGGTTTCTTCCAGTTGACTGAGATACTCTACTCCGCCCACTGCATCGAGATCCTCATTTTTTCTTAGCCTATCCGAGAGTGTGAGAAGATCAATAGGTTCGTTTATTTCAAAAAGCTCAACCATTGCTTTAAATATTTTATAATGAGGGCCACGATAAAAGTCTTCAGCATGGATAATTTCCATAGCTCTTGGCAGGGCTTCACTGCTTTTAAAAATAGCGCCCAAGACTGATTGCTCGGCTTCTACGTTATGCGGTGGAAGCTTCTGAAGGGAAATATCACCAGCTGTTTTACTTGTAGCGATAGTTTTGCTCTTTGTAATGATGGCTTGAGGCATTTGACTTACTTTTAATAATGGAGGTTAAAGCCTGTTAATATTTTTATGGCTCTCAAAATGCAAAAGATGAATTGAGATGAAAAAAAGTATGATAGTGAATAGAAAAATATAGATTAAATCTACATTTGTTGGCAAGTAAAAAATGATAGGTTTATGAAATCATTCTTCTTTATCTATTTTAACACTTAATGTGCAGGGAACGTCCGGATGAATTTTAATGGAAACAGTAAAAGAGCCCAAACTTTTTATTGGGTCATCAAGTAATATTTTCTTTTTATCTATATTGAATCCTTTTGCATTTAAAAATTCAGCAATATCAAGGGAAGTCACAGAGCCAAAAATCTTGTCACTTTCCCCGGCTTTTCTTTTAAAGCAAATTTCTTCTGCCAATAATTGATTAACAATGGATTCTGCCTCTGTTTTGTCCTTTTCAAGCTTGGCCAGGATTACTTTTTTCTTTTGGTCAATAACCGACTTATTTTGGCCCGTGGCCTGAAGAGCCAGCCCTTTGGGAATCAAGTAGTTTCTTCCATAGCCATCAGCTACTTCTACCTCATCGCCGTAAGAGCCTAAATTTTTTACATCATTTTTTAAAATTACCTTCATGTTTCCTCCTGTTAAATTATATTGTGTTATTTTCGGAAAATTTTAATTTCCTGAAATCCGCCCATGTATCAAAAACTCCTATTAAAATTACAAAAAGCAGTAATAAAGGCTGGATAATTATGAGGCCGTAAATGATAATCTTTAAGAATAAAGGAAAAGTTTTTTTCTTCATATAAAATATAATAACAGCGATCCCCTGGAAAAAATAGACCATAAGGGAAATAATAAGGGAGTTCAGTCCAATAGTATTCAGGTCCTTCGCGGGAATGAGAAGCATTATGCCTGAAAAGATAAACAGCCAAATCAGGTATTCATTAGCAGACCACTTTTCAAGATCGGCGCTTTCGAAATAAATACTATTTCCAACATATTTATTCCAGACCATTTTTACCAGTACATAGTTTAGAAGAACTCCGATAGTGGAACTCACTATCATCCATGCAGGAATGGAGCCTATAAAAACCGATGCCAATTTTTCTGAATATAGCTTGATGTTATCAATTTCGCTGTTGGAGATTCCCATTTGGCGGTACGCATCCATAGAAGAGTTCATACTTTGCGTTATTTGCTCGGTCATAAAGGAACTCAGGTTTATGTCTTTAGCGAGGAGAAATAAATAAATTAATACTCCTCCCAACAGAAAAGAAGCCCCCACACTGTACAACACTATTTTATCAATAGAATAATTTCTGCGAATGGACTCTGCCATTATTACGGCGATAAGCCCGTATTCAGCAAAAAAGACAAGACTTATCTGAACATTTATAAAAAGGAATAATATGATTGCCACAATGATCGAACATATCAATCCTGTTCTTTGGCCTCGATAGAGATATGCCAAAATAATAGGAACAGGGCAGAAAATGCTGAATAGAATCCCCAGAGGAGGCAGAAAAATAGCTGCTGAAAAAAGAACCATTGATAAAATTGCAGGGAATGCAACCTCTCGAATATTAATGCTGCTGGTCGTATTCATAAACGCACGTTTTATAACAGTCAATAAAGTCTTTTATGGGTTTAGAGTCATGGCGCCTGAGTCAAGAAAAAGCAACATTTGACCCACGACCCTTGTCCCCTGACCCATATCCATAATTTTTCTTGTAGTAATTAATTCGTTTTGATTGTTGTGGACGGCTTATACTGCTTATGCGGTAAACGGCACCAGTGCAATATTGCGCGCTCTATTAACAGCTGTAGTTACCATGCGCTGATGTTTAGCGCAATTGCCGGAAATGCGTCTTGGGATAATCTTGCCTCTTTCTGAAATCATAGTGCGAAGAATTTTTACATCTTTATAGTCTACCCAATCCATTTTCTCAGTACAAAACCGGCATACTTTAGCAATCATGTAAGTTTTTGTTGATGGCCTTCTTCGTTTCTTATATTTCATTAAACCCCCGTAAATTGAACATGATTAAAACGGAACATCTCCTTCAGTTTCTTGTTTCATTTCTGGTTTTTGAACGTCAGAGTTACTCTTGCTTTCAAAAGCGCCACTATTTTTCGATGAGCTGGATAAAAACTGGATGTTGGTGGCTACTACTTCATGTTTACTTCTTTTTTGGCCCTGTTCTGTTTCCCATGAACGAAAACTAAGCCGTCCTTCAATATGGGCTGAACTGCCTTTATGCAAATATTCAGAACAATTCTCAGCCTGTTTTCCCCAAACCGTAATATCTATAAAACAAACTTCGTCTTTCCATTCATTGTCCTGCTTAAACTTTCGGTTTACGGCAATGCCAAAGCCGGCAACTGCAGACCCGTTAGCCGTATACCTCAATTCGGGGTCTCGTGTTAAATTTCCTAATAAAAATACCTTGTTAACTCCTGCCATGGTTCAGTCTCCTATATTGGCCTCTTTTGATTTTTTGCTGTTATTAGTTTTCTCTGATTCGTGATTGTTATCAGTAAGACTGTTAGGTTTTGAAACTTTAGAAGTTGTATCGGTGCCATTCTCCGGTAGAGGAACAAAATCAGTTTGTTTCTTGAAATCAGTAACTTTTATAGTTAGAAACTTGATAATATGCTCTGATAACCGGTAGAAATTTTCAAGGGGATTGATAAGTTTTGCCGGAGCCTCAAGTCTAATTAAGACGTAGTAACCATATTGTTTCTTTTTGACGGGGTAGGCTAATCGTTTTTTTTCCCAGCGCTCGGTTTCAAGAACTTTTCCTCCATTTTTTGTGATTAGTTCTTCAACCTTTTTTATAGTTTTATCTATCTCAGCGTCAGGTAGGTCTGGTGTGAGTATAAATATTGATTCGTATTTCAGATTATTTCACCTCCTCCCGGTCAAAGGCCCTAATTGAAAAATTAGAGCGAGGATTTTATTAAAGCTAAAAAGAATATTTCTTGTCATCTTTACATAGCCTGAGAAAGAAATCAAGGAAGATTTTAAGAAACTTAAATCCGTTTTACTCTGCAATGGAAATAATGAAATAGAAAAAATAATGGTTTTAATAAGTCGGGAGAGTGGGTTCTTGGTTAATGCATTTATTTCAATGTTTCCGGGAAAAAAAGCCGGTAGGAGTTAGGATAAAAGCCTTAATCTCAGTGTGTTGTAGAAGTTCTGGTAAGCTCAAGAAATTCTTTTACTGTTTTTACTACGTAATCAATTTCTTTTTCTTTTAATTCCGGGAACATTGGTAGAGATATAGTTTTTTGTGAAATTTCACTGCTTACCGGAAAATCTTCTGCCGAAAGGCCTAAATACTCGAAAGATTTCTGAAGATGGACCGGAATTGGATAATGGATGGAAGAAGATATGCTACGGCTATTTAAGAATTTCTGGCACCCTTTCCGATCGTTTACCAAAATCGTATAGAGGTGATATACGTGTTTGTTGTATGACTCTCTAAAAGGAGTTCCAAGGTTACAGTTGGAGAGAAGCTTATTGTACCGCTGTTCTGCATGTTTGATTCTCATGTTGTTCCATTGATCAATATACTTCAACTTCACTCTCACTATAGCAGCTTGAAGTGTGTCCAGCCTGCTGTTAAAGCCAATCAACTCATGGACATATTTTTGTTTGCTCCCGTGAACTCTCAACATTTTTATTTTTTCAGCAATTTCTTTATTGTTCGTAAAGACCATTCCGCCATCGCCATAGGCACCGAGATTTTTTGATGGGAAAAAACTTGTACAACCCGCATCTCCCAGGCTTCCCAGTTTTTTATTTTTATATTCTCCTCCAAAAGCCTGGGCAACATCTTCAATCACTTTTAACTGGAATTTTTTGGCAATTTCTAAAATAGGTTCCATCTCAGCTGCCTGCCCGTACATGTGAACAGGAATAATTGCTTTAGTCTTTTTTGAAATTTTCTCTTTAATTTTTACTGGATTAATATTAAATGTTTTGGGATCGATATCAACAAAAACCGGAGTAGCTCCGCAGTATGTGATAGCCTCACATGTGGCAATAAAAGTAAAAGGAGTGGTAATGACTTCATCTCCGGAACCGATACCGCAGGCCAAAAGAGCAAGGTGGAGGGCGTCTGTTCCAGAGGCGACACCAATAGCATAATTAACGTTCAAATACTGCGCCGCTTCTTTTTCAAGAGCATCTACATCAGGCCCTAATATAAACTGACCGCTATCCAGAACCCTATGAACTGCGGCATCAATTTCATTTTTAATGTTTTGATACTGGAGATTAATATCTACTAATTTTACATTCATAATACCTACAGGTTTTTATGCAGAAGTTCTTCAGATATCTTCTTGCCGATAGACCCTATTCCTTTAAGAGTGAATAAAAAGAAAAACTTATTTTCTGTTTGTTTGTCTCCGTTAATATGATTGTTTCGGTTTATAAAATCAAAAGAGACGTCCCAGCATTGTGCGGAATATTTTAAACTAAAATCATTTTCCACAAATTCGTTATTTAATTCGTCATAGCGGGCGCTGTATTTAGCCCTCCATCCTTTTTTTAAATCCAGTCCGAGTGACCCCAGGATAAAAGTGGACTGATCTCTTGTATAACGTCTTTCAAAATACAGGGACCAAAAACTTTCCGGCTGTATTCCTAATTCGACATTTGCGGTCTTTAAAAGACGATCATATACATCAAAAGTCCCATCAAAATTTAAGCGAAGGGGCGTCCAGATGTGACTGTCAATGTCCCAGCGAACATCGGAAAAAGGACGCCGCTCGGTTCCCGCGGATAACGTTTTCGTGGCTTCACGGAAATCATAGCTCTGGCTGAGTTCAAACCGTATGGCTTCTTCAGTAATAAAAGAATCTTTATCGAGCCTTAATTTTTTGAGAAATCGATTGGTTAAAGAATATTCCACAATGCTTAAGGGAGCAACATTATCTATGCCGTCAAAAACAATGATTTTATCTCGATCATCATTATCCATCTCAGGGATATACCTGTATATCACTCTCGGTTCAATAAGATGCTTCACTTTTGGTACAGCAGAATTATTATAGTTGAATATCTTAAAGAATTTCGGCCCTTCAAAAACCGTGACTATATCATATAATCCTCTTGAAAAGCTTCCGGTTTTATTTCCACTGATATCATTGCCTTCACTGTAGTATGTTTCTCTAATTCCGATTGTTGGGGTAAATGTCATCCAGGGTAAAGAGGTAAAAGGCAGTGACAACTGTGGATGAATGTCGAACCGCTGAACAATATTGCTCGTAGAACCGATTTTCCTGTCAAATCCAGTATAAGAAGATTCCATATTAAAATAGAAGGGTGTCTTACGTATTTTTTCTCTTTGGTTTCTGAAAGTGACTTGCGGCAAAAGACTGTACTTTTCTTCCCTGTCAAACTCAATACTCTTTCGATATCGGCTTAAAACTTCCAAAGAACGGTTCTCCCAGTTTTTTGATAAGTTCAAGTAAGAATCCGTAATCCGGCGTGTTCTGTCGCCTGTTAAATCACTATATTCCTTATCGTAGTTATTATCACTTAGCAGGTCTGCTTTTGCTGTAGCCATGACTCCAGAATCAAATTCCTGCTTATGATCTACATTCAATTTCCAAAATTCACGATCCGTATCTTTTTCTTTTAAATAAGTACCATTCCATTGACCTGCTATTTTTTGGGTTGGCGTATAACGGAATTCCAGGCCGGGACGAAAGCCCTTTTTGGATAAATAGTCGAGAGATGCCGTCGCATCCATCTGGTCGTTAATGGCCCAAAAAAAGCTATTATTCATAAAAAAACCATTTGCGTTGCTTGAACCTATATTTGGAAACAAAAATCCGCTGGCACGTTTTGTCTTCAACGGAATGACTCCATAGGGAAGATAAAAGAATGGGGTGTTTTTGATCCAGAACGAAGGGTTTTTTAGAATGGCGTATTCTTCGAGAGTCAAATCGGCATAGTCGCATTTAAAAATCCATGCCGGGTTATCCCCGAAACAAGTTGTCAGGCTCCCGTTATAAATTTTATAATGATCTTCACCTTCTTTTTTAATTCTCTCTCCCGTAAAAAAATATTCAGAATCAAAATGACCTTCTGCATTAAAAATTTCGCCTTTTTTTGAGTTCATGTTAAAAAAAGCTTTATCCCCTGTAATATTACTCGTTTTATCTTCTATTAAGACATGGCCGGAAGCCGCTCCTTTTCCGGTTTTTGAATTTACCTTGATTTTATCGGCTTCAACATGCATGTCTTTGTGGTAAACATTCACATTTCCTTTTCCAATAACCATATCCTTTTCGTCTGTCATCTCTAATTGATCAGCAGTAACTTCTATCGGTTCTTGAGCGAATCCCGGATGAGAAAACAAAAGCCCTAAGGAGGAGAATGTAAATAAACAAATTGTAATTTTAAATATTTTGACTGGTAATTTCAAAAAAAGCATCTTGGAAATTAAACCTAACATTTTGTTAAAACTTTAATCCTATTTAAGATAGAGCGGCAAAGCCGCAAACAAAAATCTTTCTAAAAAAAAATAAGGTTTTGCATAATTATAATTGTAATGAAAGTGTTTAGCGAACGCATTCCCCGTTAGTTGTGGCGGGGTTAGAGCGAACTTAAAAAAAATTATACCCTTCACTGAAGATTCCTTGTCACTTGCCGCAGGGAGTTTCAATAATTTTCTACTATTAATAAGTTATCGGACAAAACAGTAGTTTTCTAAACATCAGATTTTAAATACATTAAGGAATCGATAATAAAAAATATTTAACAGTAAATCAAATTTTTTAAGCAATTCTTCGAAGAATACTCAATAGTATCCTTAAAAGCGGAAGAGAATTTCATTGTCATTGCTATAATTCCATTGCATAATGCGTAAAATATATACGATTTTCCAGGACTTCGCTCGGAAAGAGTGAGCTGCAGCAACTCAGAATAAGTAAATTTGAAACCCGATATTTGAATTTTCACGTCTACAACTTTGATGCGTTGTGCATTTCATGGCTGAGCCATCATTATTAGGAATAAAGATAAAAAATGCGGGTTAAAGTAGGAATAGGTCAAGACAGCCACCGTTTAGCGGGAGACGACACTGACAGGCCTCTAATTATAGGTGGGGTTGAAATTCCCTCTGAATTGTCATTGCAGGGCAATAGTGACGCTGATCTTGTCCTCCATGCACTTTGTAATGCAATATCTGGTATCAGCGGCGAAATAATAATTGGGCCTTATGCTGATAAAATGTGTCGTGAACAGGGGATAACTGATAGTGCTTTATATGTTAAAGAAGCCCTGAAAACCTTAAAAAACTACAAAATTTCGCATGTGTCAATAGTGATAGAATGTCTTGTGCCTAAAATAGTTCCTCACATTGATCAAATGCGAGCTCGAATAGCTGAAATTCTTAATATAAAGACTGATGATGTAGGAATTACGGCTACAAGCGGCGAAGGCCTTACCTCATTCGGGCAGGGAAAAGGTATCCAGGTTTTCGTATCGGTTACTGCTATGGGGTAAAGATTTCAGGCCAAGATAATTTAGTAAAGATAGCAGAAAAAAACAACCGAGAATTAAGAACCTGCTTTTTCCTCTGATCCCCGGCCCCTAGCCTCTGAAATCTTCTTTATCAACTTTCTTAACAAAACTGCTTTTTGTTGTTCAGCGTTAATCTCGAGTGATTTTTTAAAATGAAAAGCTGCCTGAGAGGTGTTATCCATATGTTGTAAATAAACGAGTCCAAGATTGTTATGAACATTAAAATTATTTGGGTCAGACTTTAAAACTTTCCGGTACATCTCCACAGCTCTGCTAAAATTTTTCTTCATAACAAAAATATTTGCTATGGCGATTTTCGCCGTCAGATAATTGCTGTCCAGTTCAACTGTGCGAGAATAATATTTGAACGCTTTATCTAAATTTCCTGTTTTAATAAAAATATTTCCAATTGCAAAGTAAATTTTAGGAAAGGAGGGTTTAAACTTCCGGCAAATAAAATACGTGTCTAAAGCTTTCTTATGCTGTCCCTTTTTGTCATAAACATTCGCGAGATTAAAACAGGCTTCAAAGAAACCTTCCCCAAATAATTTTTCCTGTAGTTTAAAAGCCGCTGAATATTCTTCAATCGCATCATTGAGCATTCCCTTTAATTCATAAACCTTCCCGAGGTTGTAGTGTCCTATAGGGTAGTCGGGTTTGTATTTTAATGCTAATTTAAGATTTTTTATTGCCGGATCAAACTGCCCGAGCCTGCCATAGATTTTTCCGAGGTTATTATAAGACTTATACCCGGTCGGAGAAATAGCAATTGCTTTTTTTAAGGATTCAATCGCTTTTGTATAGCTTTTTTGATCACCATAGGCAAGGCCTTCTTTATCATAAGCTTCTGCAAGATTATTTAATGGTCTTGAGAGCTGTGGGGATTTCTCAGCCGCGTCAGACCACAGACTTTTTTCGTCCTTCCAGACAAAGTTACGTTTAACTGTTAAAATGGAAAATACTATAATTGGAAGGAAAACAAAAAGAATGAAATAGGTGAGTTGCTTAAAAGGTCTTTTTTTGTGTCTGATAATGAACTGGTTTAGATATAATGGAATTGTTAAGGTAAATCCTGCTAATGGAAGGTACAGGCGGTGTTCTGTTACCGTATCAAGCAATGGAAAAATGCTGGAGGTAGGGAGCAGAGTAATAAAAAACCAAAATATTCCAAATGCAATGAGACGGTTCTTTTTATAAAAATATATTCCGGTGAAAAGACATAAAACAATGATGCCTAAAGATAAAGCCACTCCAAAATCTGTTATTCCATTGGCAAGAGGAAAAGCAGGATCAATGTTCTGGTTAACAGGGAAGAAAATCATTTTAATATAATAAAAAACGATTACTTTGAATTCCGTTAGTAAGTAAATCGAACTGCTAATAATGTCTCTTGTAAAAGCAGCTACAAAATACAGTTTACGTTGGATTGGTTCAAGTAATTTAGAGAAAATACCGCTATCTGTAGAACCAATTTTTTCAAGATTTAGATATTTACTTAGAAATATTAAAATTAATGGACCCGTTATGACAATAGCTTGGAGAATAATTCCTACAAATTTGTTCTCAAAAAAATGTTTTAAAAAAATTGTTTTTAACGGAGTGAAAAACAAATAGAAAATTATAAACATAACAGGAGCGGTTAATATAATCGCTTTTGAGCCGAAACCCGCTGTCAAGAAAGCAATTGACAAAATATAAAATAACATCTTATATGGCAGGATTTGCCTGACACCTTTAATAAAAAACAAAAAAGAAGCCATGTAAAAACAAACAGCAAGAGATGTAGTCCGTCCAGTGATATAAGTAACCGCCTGTATATTCATAGGATGGACAGCAAACAGTAATGCGGATATTAATGGAATATTTAGTTTGCTTTTATTTATGCATTCTGATTTTAAAATTTTGTTAAATAGAAGAACTTCTTTTGTAAATAAAAAAATTAGCAAACAGGTTATTATGTGAACAGTCAGGTTTACAACATGAAAACCGAATACGTTAAATCCATTAAGGAAATGATTTAAGCGTAAGGTAGCAAGGACAATCGTTCGATTTGAAAGATTGGAAAGAGTACCGCTAACCGAAAAAGGTTGCTGAGTATATTCTTTGAATTCTTCGTTATGAAGAATATATCTGAAGTCATCAAAGTGGAAACTATTCTCAAAGGTATTAAAATAAGAAAGGAATGCAATAGAAAGGATAATCAAGACAGAGCAAATATTTCGACCATTTGTCATTAGACAACTAAAGCAAACTCCAAGGAGCCAAGAGGGTACTGCTCGAAAAATTGTAGTATAAGCTTTTGCAATAAAGAGGTCAAATCATTTTTTTGACATCATAAACCGGAAAATCTATTATTTTTGCGAGTGCTTAACATGAACATTAAAATAAAAATTGTTTCGTTTTTTATTGCTACTTTTTTTATAACCGGTTTTGCTCAGGGAAAAGATGGAAGCGAGCAAACTCATACTATCAAATTTGCCACTCTTGCGCCTGAAGGGTCTACCTGGATGAATGTTATGAGAGAGCTGGATAAGGAAATTCGAGAAAAGAGCAATAATCGCATGAAACTCAAAATTTATGCCGGCGGTGTCTCAGGGGATGAAAAAGATGTTATCAGAAAAATAAGGATAGGACAGCTTCATGCCGGTGGCTTTTCCGGTGTGGGAATGGGCCAAATACTGCCGGAAGTTAGGGTTCTGGACCTCCCTTTCCTGTTTAATAACCGGAAAGAAATTGACCATATTTATAATACTTATTTTGAATATTTCTCAAACCTCTTTCATCAAAAAGGATATACCCTGCTTGGTTGGGTAGAAGTGGGCCCGGTTCACATATTTTCCAATAAACCCATTACTACGATAAAGGACATGGCTGGGATAAAAATGTGGATGTGGGAAGGAGACCTATTGGCTAACGAAATGATTAAGGCATTAGGTCTCTCACCGTACCCTTTGTCTGTTACAGATGTGTTGATTTCTCTGCAAACAGGACTTATTGATACTGTTTATGGTTCTCCATTGGCCGCTATTTCTCTGCAATGGTTTACAAAAATAAAATATATCAGCATGTACCCTCTCGGCAATGCTTCGGGAGCGGTTTTGCTTTCCAACAAATTCTTTAATAAACTGCCTGCTGACTTCAAATCACTCCTGATGAATTTATCCAAAAAGCATTTTTCCCGTTTAATAGCCTTAACGCGAAAAGATAATGATAAGTCTATTAAAGTCATGGAAGAAGCAGGTATCACCCTGGTAAAAGAACCGGAAGGAATAGACCTAAAAGCATTTTCAAAAGCAGGGAAAATAGTAAGAGAGAATCTTGTAGAGAAGCTCTACTCAAGAGATCTTTTAGAAAAAATTATTTCATCTTTGAATTCTTTTAGAATCAAGAAATAGCAGCTAACGATTTAGAATTTGTAATTTGCAATCTAAAATTTGAAATTATAAATTAAACCCATGCGTCGGCCATTCAATCTCATCCAATTGACTCTCCAGTTTGACTCCTGTTTAGCCAGAATTGAAGAATTTCTTCTGATTTTGATCCTTTCCTTCATGGTTTTTTTTTCTTTCCTCCAGGTTATTTTTAGAAACATATTTTCCGAAGGAATCCCAGGGGCAGACATTTTTCTGCGACATCTGGTTCTATGGATAGCCTTTATTGGAGCTGCTTTAACAACTCGGTATGAAAAGCACATAAGTATAGACATTTTATCCCGTTTTTTTAACAATAAATTAAATGCTTTTCGAAAAATTTTAATTAACGTGATTTCCGGCTCAATTTGTTGCTATTTGACGCGGGCATCATGGGTATTCATGATAGATGAAAAAATGTCTGGTAGTGAATTATTCTCAGGTATTCCCACATGGTATTTTCTTATCGTGCTACCGTTTGCATTTACTATCATTACTTTTCGCTTTTATCTCAAAACGGTTTCAGGAGTACTGGAACTGTTGCAGGGGCCAGGGATCCGGGACCATGGATCAGAAAAGATTTAATGGTTTGTTTCTGACCATCCCGCCATGAACCCCGAACGCTTTATTAGTGTCGTCGAAGTTTTCGGTAAAAGAGAAATTAAAATGACTCTCTGGATTTTCATCCTTATCCTTCTAGCGCTTCTTGGAACTCCTCTTTTCATTATCATTTCCGCTATTGCTCTTTTGGCTTTTCACAGCATAGAGATTGACAGTTCCGCCATTATGATTGAAATGTACAGGATGGCCTCTGCCCCGACACTTCTGGCTATTCCACTCTTTACCTTTACCGGTTATCTGCTAGCAGAAAGTAGCGCTCCAAGACGGCTGATGAATTTAAACAGGGCATTATTCGGCCATTTAGCCGGTGGTACGTCAATAATTGTTCTTGTATCCTGCGCCTTCTTTACCGCTTTTACCGGCGCGTCAGGCGTAACCATCATTGCCTTGGGAGGACTTTTATTTCCAATTTTATTGAAAGAAAAATATCCTAATAAATTTTCCCTGGGTCTCATGACCTCATCAGGGAGTCTCGGTCTTCTATTTCCTCCAAGCCTGCCATTAATATTATACGGGTTGGTTTCTAAAACCAATGTGGATAAACTCTTTATTGCAGGAATTATCCCCGGTATATTGATGATTCTTATCCTTTCCGCTTACAGTATAAAAGTTGCACGAATCTCCAAACCTATAAAAAAAGCGTTTAATTTTAAAGAAGTCTTCATTGCTTCAAAAGAAGCTGGCTGGGAAATACCATTGCCTCTTATCATTTTAGTTGGAATATACGGCGGGATATTCACAGTAACAGAAGCCGCTGCCGTAGCCGCATTTTATACTTTGTTGACAGAAGTCGTGATTTATAAAGACCTTCATTTGTTTAAAGATGTTCCGCGCATCATGAAAGAGAGCATGATATTGATAGGAGGGATTCTTATTATCCTCGGAATGGCTATGGGCCTGACCAACTACCTTATTGATGAAGAGATCCCGATGAAAATCCTGGCCTTCATGAAAAATCATATTGACAGTCAATTAACCTTTCTAATGCTACTGAACATCTTTCTGCTGATCGTTGGCTGTATGATGGATATATTTTCCGCAATCATCGTGGTGGTTCCGTTGATTGTGCCTATTGCCCAAAGCTTTGGAGTGGATATGGTGCATCTCGGGATTATTTTTCTAACTAACCTGGAAATAGGTTATTCCACTCCACCGGTTGGGATTAATCTCTTTATAGCCAGTTCACGGTTTAACAAACCGGTTGTTGAACTGTACGGAGCAGTAATTCCATTTTTAGGTCTGCGCCTTATTGGCCTTATCATCATTACTTATTTCCCGTGGTTAAGTCTCGCACTTGTTCATTTTTTTAATTGATTGTATCCCCCATTGTAAATAAGGGAACAGGGGGTTGTTGTATTTTCGTGTGATTTGTAGTTAAAAATTATTATATCCCGCAAATATGTTGAAAGGCGCAGAAGGAACAGGTTTTGTGTCTCTTCAAAGCAGGTTCAAAGGGAATATCCGGGTTTACGATTTCATGAAGAAGTTTAAAAATTATATCTTGCAATATGGGAAAATAATTTAAAGCCTCTTCTTTTGATTGAAAGAGGGGCAGCTCGATCTTTTCATCTATTGCCATCCTGCCCAAAGTCAGAAATACTCCGTTTATACTATCAACAGTTTCTCCTGTTTTTGTCGTAAAGAGGGTTAAGTAGAAAGGAAGTTGAAGGCTACCGATCGAATCACTCCAGTTATTCCTGTCCGCAGGGTCGAGTTTATTGTAATTTATCTTCAGGTAGTGATCGTTTGATGAAGTCTTATAATCGATAATATAAATTCTCCCGTTTCTTTTTTCAATCCTGTCCAAACTACCTTTAAGGTTAAAAGAATGTATGGAAGTTTTGAGTTTATGTTCAAGCTCCATGAGCTCAACTTCATTTTTTTCAAGCAGAGGCATTTGATACTTTTCTAAAAACTCTTTCATCCTTTTTTTAACCTGAATATTTAATAGATACGCGGCGCCTGAAAGTTCTTTGCCAAAGTCTTCCTTAAAAAGGCTGTCTGCAAGTTCATCCATTTCATCAAAATTTATGTCCTTTTTATCCAATAGCCTGCCTTTTCTGTTTTGAAAATATGTTTTAAGGAGTTTGTGGACAAAGGTCCCTATCTCAAGCTTTTCAATTTCACCGGTAACTTGTTTCTTTTCCCCAAGATTTAGGACATACCGGTAGTAAAACATCATAGGGCATCTCAAGTAGATATCAAGCGAAGTGGCGCTATAGGTATGGTTCAACAAAAACGCTATTATCTCATTGGTTTTTCTTGCGGGAGCCGGGTCTTTGCTATGCAGCTTCACTTTATAGTTAATGGATTTTATATAATCTTTAGAGCTAGTTTTCTTGTCTTTTTTCTGTTTTTCCCAAATTAATTTTTCCACAAACCTGCTTTTTTCTTTTTTATTTTTTTCGACGAAAAATATATGTACCTCTTTTGCGCCCTGCACTAGGGTATCGAAATAATAGGCAAAAAGTTTTTCCCTGTCTCTGTATGTTGGAATACCCAGTATTTCCCTGACTTTATACGGGAGTAGAGAATCTTCCTTCGCGGTATTTGGTAGTACCCCTTCATTGGCGTCTAATAAAAAGACCCTCTTAAACTTCAGGTTTCTTGTCTCAAGGAATCCAAGAACCTGCAACCCCTTTACAGGCGTTCCTTCAAAGGGCGTTCTGCAGATCATGATGTATTTTCTGAAGAAATTAAAATAACCTGTTGTCTCGTTAAATGACATATCTCCTAAAAGAGAACCGGCTATGGAGTCGAAGGATTTAATGAATTCTTCGTAAAAAGGGTAGAAAAAAGGATGGAGCTTGGCGGTGCTGTTTTTGTAAATGTAAGTGAGGATTTCTGTACTTTTTAAGGCAAAATCTCTTATATTCTTAAAAGACTGGAACTTGCAAATAGTATTTCGGTGTATAACATTTAGATGTTCTTTCAGAATGTCTGCGCTAATATCTATATCGGCGTTTGTTCCCGTTAACTCTTTAAACATTCTTTCGAAGAATATTTTGTCTTCTTCTATTTCCTGTAGGCTGATAAATGATTTCGTTCTTTTATCGGCAAGTTTAGTTTCAAGAGAATGAAACATTATTCTCGAAACATCCGATCTTTTGTTAAAAAATATATTTTTTGTGTAAGGGTGAAGAATAAATTTCAGGTAATCGGGTGTATAGAACCGCTTCTCTTCCATTGAGATCAGCAGGTTTATGAGATTATTAAAAAAACCGAATACAGGTGTTCTGTGCAGGGGATAACCCATGGAAATGTTGTAATCGTCTTTATCCAGAAGTGCAAGGGTTTGGTGGAATAATGGAAATAATGTTTCGGAGGAGGGGAGGGCAAAAACGGTATTTTCACCGGGGATAATTTTTTTTTTCAGATCGGTTTTTATGATTCTGCTTAATCCAAAAACCTGGCCATGTGTGTCCGGGCTTTGATAAAAAAAGAAATCAGGTTCTTTATGCCCGGCTCCCTTTTTTTTTGTACTTGCATGTTCGGTCTTGTCATTGTTCAAATCCAACCCACGAAGTTTTTCTTCTAATCCTGCTCCCTCTTGAAAAATAAACAGGGAATTATCCCAACTTGAAATCTTCTTAAACAGGTTACGTTCGGAATGTGTGAGAGCGAAAAACCCGGCGAAAATTATTTTTTTAAGCCGTGATAAATCCATGCCACCAATTTTTTCAGCAACAGTCCTGTATCGTAACGATCTTGTGGAGTATTTTTGTCTTTTTAAGTTATCGTAAAATTCATCGTAAAAATACGATATTGATTGAAGTGTGCCAGCGGACTGTTCCGGAATTATCTTACTGGAGATATTTTCAATTTCTCTGACTCTTCGAGGTTCAGTCCCCTCGATATAAAGTTCTTCAACAGCGTTAAAAATTTTCAGGCCGATGGGAAAGAAACTGTCTGCCGTGATAAAACTGTTTCCTCCTAAAGGTTTTGAAGCCATTTTATGTAGCTTGAATAATATTGCAACGCTGTCTATCGGTTCCAACTTTTTTTCAAAAAGGCCGAGTTCTTTTTCATAAACATGATCAATAAATTCATCAATTGAAAAAATAATTGGAGGTATAAGGCTTCCCTTTTCTCTTTGAGCCAGGGCTTTTCTTATGAAATGGGAAGGCCTTTTACCGGGAAAAACAATTAAGTAATCTGAAAAGTCTTTTACGGAGCTATTAAGGTTGGAGATAGTTTCTTCAATCAGGCTGTGTGAATTGGGGAGAATTAAAGTATTCATTTTTTAACTTAATATTAACCGCAAAGACGGAGAGAACGCAAATAGTTCGACAAGCTCACCATGACAGTTTATCAGGCAATCCTGGCAACATCATGTTGCTCTTAAGCTGCTGAAGGATTCTGCGTCTTTTGGTTAATTGACTTCAAAAGATGTTTGTGCTTGAATGTGTTTGGTGAGAGCATTCCCTTGTGTCTTGCCCTCTAGCAGTGTGGTGCAGGGGTTGCTTCAGGGAGCTTGGATTAGCACAATGCGGATTAAGAATATGTTCAGTTCTGTTAATCAAAAACAGTATAAAAAACAGCATAAGTTTTTCCAAAAAGCATATGAAAAAGGTGATGCACAGTGGACAGGTGACGGATTGCCCAGTTCCGAGCTTGTAAAAACCATTAAAAAGATAAAGCCAAAGCTTAAACTTAAGCATGCCTTGGATATTGGGTCAGGGGAGGGGAGGCATTCCATTTTCCTGAGCAGGGAGGGTTTTAAAGTCCTAGGACTGGAGTACCAGGAACAAGCGATTAAACAGGCAAAGGGAAAAAAAAGGCGAGGACTTCTTTACGTGAGAGGGGATGTCTTTCGTATTCCCTTAAAACCTTCTTCATTTGATGTTCTCATTGATTTCGGTGTGTTTCACCACATCAGGCGAAAGGATACCGCCGTCTATCTTGACATGCTTCAATCTATGCTCGTACCAGGAGGGTACCTGATCCTTTCCTGCTTTTCCAGAAAATTCAAACACGCTAATGGCAAACTATACAAACGCGGCTATGTGGTACACAAAAACCATTATGACCGATTTTTGACTAAAGCTGAACTGCGTGGGGCATTCGGAAAACATTTTGACATATTAAAAATAAAAGAAGTGAAGACGGGTTTTTTGGACGGACTTTTCCAATTAAAAGAAACCGGTAGAAAATGACTTATACATTAGTAAAAAATAAAGTAAACCGAATAATGAACGACCGTATGTACACCGGGAAGCGGTACTTCGACCTTTTTATGATGGTACTCATAATTTTTTCAGTATCCACGTTGCTAATGGAACTGGAAAGCGGTCGAACGGAATTATGGCGAAAATTTAATGTCGCGGAAGATACCATTTTGGTTATTTTTATTATTGAATATCTCATGCGCCTCTGGGTTTGCAGTGATATCAGAAAAGATTTTAAAAAGACTTATCGGCTTCATCACGGGAACTTGCTGTTTAATGTTATAAATGGATTTTATGTGGTGACCCTAAACAAGCTCAGGTGGATGATCAAGCCAATGTCTGTCATTGATCTGTTAGCCATTCTTCCCATGTTTCGTGTGTTCCGGGCTTTCAGAATATTCCGGTTGTTGCGTCTTTTCAAGCTGGTGCGATACAGTCAAAGTATGGAAAGCCTTTTTATGATTTTCCGGGAAAACGCTTCAGAACTCGGGATGATATTAGCATTCATTTCTTTGATAGTAATTGTTTCCTCCACCTTTATTTTTATTTTAGAGAAGGGTGTTCCGACAGGGAGTTTTGAATCTCTAGGCGACGCCTTATGGTGGAGTTTTGTTACCATAACAACAGTAGGGTATGGCGACAAAGTGCCCTCCACGGATGTTGGCCGCGTCCTTGCTGTTTTTTTAATGCTAAGCGCGATTGTGGCAATAGCCTTGCCTTCCGGTGTTCTGGCATCCGCAATGACACAAAAATTTATTGCCATTAAAGAAGGGAGACTGAATATGAAAAAATTTAAGAACCATCTTGTTATTTGTGGCTGGAATAATTCGGCCGAGCAGTTGATGAAAGAGTTTGAAAAACACCATCAGAACCAGAAATGGGATGTGGTGGCTATAACCCTCAAATCAAGCGATGAGATCGATAATGACAGGGTAATATTAAAACGTGGAGATTTTACCAAGGAAGGGGTTTTAAACGATGTAAATATCGCAGACGCAAACAGTATAATTGTCGTTGCTGAAGAACTTCGGGGAATTAGTGACGAAAGCGTTGACGCGCGATCATTTTTAGCCTGTAATCTCATCCATAGTATAAACCCGGATGTTTACGTAATTGTCCAGCTTTTAAACACGGAAAACGCCAAACTTCTTAAAAACACAATTAAAGACATTGAAATCATTATTAGTGATGATATTACAGGAGGACTGCTGTCCAATTCCATTGTGAACCGTGGCACGTCCAAGCTGATTAACACTTTGCTCATTCAGAACCAGGAAAATATAAAAAAAATACCTTTAAAAAAGATAAAAGGGTCTTTCAAAACATTTAACGATCTTTTTTCTTTCTGTCGACTACCATCCTGTAACTGGCTTCCACTGGCGTTAGAGAGAAATGGAGAGCTGTTCATTAATCCAAAAGACGATTTTGAGCTGACGGATACAGACAACCTGTTTTGCATTCAGACGGAGATAGAGATGTAATTAATTTGGATCAAGTGGCATGGAACAAGAAAAAACAGCATTTTATTTATGACCCTTGCCTCTTGACCCCTGATTTTTTCTCCTGATCCCCAAAAAAATCTGTTAAATGTTTTTCGATATTTCCTTCATTTTTCCCTAATCCAATTTTCTCCATTTGCCGTTAATAATAATACAACGTCAGATTAATCTTAAAGGAGGGGAAAAATGAAATTAGTTAAAAATATTTTACAGCACAATATAAACAATTTCCGTCATTCTGTATCCCTGCATCACGAATTATACGTGAAAGGTATCGAATCCAGGACTGACTTGGCTGTAGGCTTGCTGAATTATGTAAAGGAAAGGTTCAAATTTTTTCACTGGACGTCTTCTAGCTTTTAAAAAGTGTTTAAAATGAGCTAAATGTGTTGAAAAATTTTCCTTAATTTTAGGCACTTTAGCTCACTTTACATTTTAGATATATATCATCTCTTTTGTTTCTCATTACACTCCCAAAAAAGTTTGACTCTCCTAAAATGCCTTTGTAGAATTATCCACCGCTGGAGCAACGACAACCCACTGTTTGAGCAATCTTGTAGATTGATCAAAAAAGTTTGGCGTTGGCAAGTAGCTTTCCGACAAATAAAAAAAATGAAAATAGTATTAAAAAAAATTTTTGTGATTTGTGGATTAATTTCTATATATTGTCTCATGCCGGGACTTTCTTTTTCGGCAGAGAAAAGCTGGAAATTGTTACCTTCCCGCACTTTGTTTGCTCCTCTTATAGCGGATCTTCGTGAACCGCAAACAGGTTTTTTTACCTTAGTAAATAAAAATCGGTACGCAGGAGCTATTGGCCAGTCTATTGATCTGTTTCAATGGAAACTTTCCAACAAGGAACGAATAAGTTGGGGGGTGCATGGCGCTGCTTATGCCCTGCTGGATTACGGCGGAAGATCGTTTCCTATGAGAGCGAACGACTGGCAGTATGGCACTTCTATAAGCCATTCTAAAAAGAAGTTTTCTCAACGACTGGAATTTACTCATGCCAGCGCTCACCTGGGAGATTCTCTTACTGATGAAAGAAACTGGATTGAATATAGTCGAGAATACTTTCGTCTCATTCTCTCTTATGATTACAACGATTCTATGAGGTTTTATGGAGGGGGAGGCGCTGTGGTTCATACTTTTCCTCATGTAAACCCAATTTTTTTTCAGGGTGGCGGCGAAGTTTTTTCATCCTCTAAAGATTTTCTTTCTCACCCGATAAGATTTTACGGAGCTTATGATGTGAAATATAAAGATGAAGCCGGTGGCGCATGGAATAATTCAGTGCAATTTGGAATTCAGTGGAAACCCTCTCGAAAGCAAACCCGCAAAGCCCTCCGATTGGGAATTCATTATTTTAACGGGAATAATGAGTTCGGACAGTTTTATCTTGAAAAAGATAGCTACTGGGGATTCGGAATTTATTTTGATTCTTAAGCGGGCAGTGGTCGCAGGCAAAAAAAATAACATCTACTTAGAAAAAATCCTGCTAAAGGTATTGTTTTTATGATAACTGACAACTGCCCCCTGACACCTGATAACTGAATTATTATGGTTATTGAATTAAAACAATTGGATGAATATAGATGGGAAATCCCTAAAGGAAGCGTGGAAGGAATGCGGGTTCCCGGTAAGATCTTTGCCGATAAGAAACTTATCGAATCGATAAAAAAAGATAATTCTGCTGTCCAGGTTGCCAACGGGGCAACTTTGCCTGGAATCGTTAAGGCGTCTATGGCAATGCCGGATATACACTTTGGATACGGTTTACCTATTGGCGGTGTAGTGGCGACAAATTTAAACGATGGGATTGTTTCTCCAGGCGGGACAGGCTATGACATTAACTGCGGTGTTCGATTGCTGCGAAGCAACCTGTACGAAAAGGATATAACAAAATGGCTGAAACCTCTGGTTCAAAACCTCTTTTATAAAATACCGACGGGAGTTGGATCCAGGGGAAAAATCCATTTGAGCCCGCGCGATGAAGAACAGGTGGCGGTTAAAGGCGCTGAATGGGCAGTGAAACAGGGTTACGGAGAAGAGGGAAATTTGGATTTTACTGAGGCAAGCGGTTGTCTTAAAGGGGCTGATCCCGGAAAAGTCAGCCGGCGCGCTTTTGAAAGAGGCAAAAAACAGATAGGAACGTTAGGATCGGGGAACCACTTTCTGGAAATTCAGGTGGTCGAAGAGATTTTCGACCAAGAAGCCGCGGTAGCAATGGGATTAGAGGAAAACCAGGTGACAGTGATGATCCATTCCGGTTCCCGTGGATTTGGACATCAAGTTTGTACCGATTATCTGGAGGTAATGAATAAAGCTATGCACCGTTACGGTATTAAGCTTCCTGACCGTCAGTTAGCCTGCGCTCCTTTTAAGTCAAAAGAAGGGGGAGACTATCAGGCGGCAATGAAAGCAGCCGCTAATTATGCCTGGGCCAACCGCCAGTGTTTGATGGGCTTGGCTGTTCAGACTTTTTTAGAAACATTAAGAATTAGTCCGTGTGACCTGAGTATGTCCCTGGTTTATGATGTGGCTCATAATATTATAAAAGTTGAAGAACATACGGTTGATGGGAAAAAGATGAAACTGGCAGTTCATAGAAAAGGAGCAACAAGAGCCTTTCCTCCCGGACATAAGGAACTACCCGAAGTGTATAAAAAAATAGGGCAGCCGGTGATTATCCCGGGTGATATGGGAAGAAATTCTTACGTCCTGGTTGGCACGGAAAAGGCGATGAAAGAAAGTTTTGGAAGCACATGTCATGGAGCCGGCCGTTGTCTTAGCCGTCACGCCGCAAAAAAAAAGGCTAGAGGAAGAGACATAGAACGGGAGTTGGAAGATAAAGGTATTTTTGTAAAAGCAACAGGAAAAGCAACCTTAAAGGAAGAAATGCCGGAAGCTTATAAAGATGTTACTGAAGTTGTGAACGTGGTTCATCACGCAGGGATATCTAAGAAAGTAGCCAAACTCAAACCAATAGGAGTTATTAAAGGGTAGAGGAGTCAGGGATAAGGAGCCAAAGTTTGGGAACTTATGGGTTTTCTGCTTCTAAAAAACATTATAACAATTTATTAATTACTTCTTTAAGCAAATGCAGGTCAACCGGTTTATTCAGATATTCAAAAGCGCCTAATTCCATAGTCTCAATATAAGAATCAATATCGCTATGACCCGTTAATATAATGGCCTTTATCTCCGGTAACTCTTTGCGGAGGGTTGACAATAATTCAATGCCGTTCATTTCCGGCATTTTGAGATCGGTAATAATCAGTTCGACTTTGTGTTTCTCAACAATTTCAAGAGCCGTTTTACCGTCCAAAGCAGTTAACAGATTAAACCTGCTGTCTTTAGACAAAAAATCGGAAAGAATTTTAATTAATACTTCGTCATTGTCAACAATAAGAATGTTTATTTTCATGGCGGGATATTATATCATAATCAAAAACTAAAACCTTCGCTGCTTCCAGGTTGAACCCATTCGTTTCTCAGGTCAGGTTTTGGGACCCACGTGCAATTTATCTCCAGGTATAACTTGGAGCGAGCAGGGATGCAAAAACTATGAGCAAAGGCACAACATACAAAGATTCCGGCGTAGATATTGATGCCGGCAATGAAAGTATTAAAAGGGTAAGGAAAAATATCCACTCTACCTTTAATTCTTCCGTTCTCACAGGGATCGGTACTTTTGGAGCAATGTACGATCTATCGGACATTATTAAAACTTACAAAAAACCTGTGCTTGTGCAAAGTATCGACAGTGTTGGTACCAAGCTTGTTGTTGCTAACATGGCAAATTTTCACAAAACTATCGGCATAGATATGGTTGCCCATAGCTGCAATGATGTCTTGTGTCAAGGGGCCAGGCCTATTACTTTTTTGGATTATATAGCAGTGGATAAATTAGATCCGAATCATATTCAAGACGTTGTTGATGGGATTTGCGAGGGTTGCAGGGAGGCTGATCTCCCTTTAACGGGTGGAGAATTAGCTGAACTGCCGGGAGTTTATAAGGAAGGCGAGTACGACCTTGTTGGTGCGGTTTCCGGAGTTGTGGAAAAAGATAAAATTATTGACGGTTTAAAAATAGCGCCGGGTGATGCTGTGCTGGGGTTGGCTTCCAGCGGACTCCACACCAATGGCTTTTCTCTGGCAAGAAATGTACTTTTCAATATAAAAAAGTTTAATGTAGATCAATACATGGAAGAGCTTGAATGCACCCTTGGGGAAGCGCTTTTGAAACCCCATATAAACTATACGAGGCCGGTTTTATCCCTCCTTGATGAATTTAATATTAAGGGAATAGCTCATATAACCGGTGGGGGACTTGTGAATAATCTCCCCAGGGTACTGCCGGAAAATTGTCAGGTAATGGTTTCAAAAGACTCCTGGAAAATACCGGCCATTTTTCAATTAATACAGCGGTTTGGAAATGTGCCGGAAGATGATATGTTCAAAACTTTTAATATGGGTATAGGACTGGTTTTAATGGTGAATCAAAATGAAGCAAATGCAATTGCAAACAAGCTCAATTCACAAGGTTTTCCAGTAACGACAATTGGTAAAGTAAAAGAAGGGAAGAAAGAAGTCGTTATTAGTGAAAGTGCTTAGCTAGCACATTCAAATATTTGAAAATTGAAAATTTCCATATTGAACTCGCCCATCTTGTTGAAACCGGATATCATAGCCGGGAAATTCTTCTTTTAATTTTTTTACATTCTCTTTTTTATTCCCAAGAAATGTTGATAGCTCAGATGGGTGGACAGAAAATGTAAAAGTTTTGGATGTTAAATGTTTTTTAATGGAAGTATAAATACGATCATAAAGAATACTTGATAAAACCAGTTCCCTGAACGCGGAATGGAAAGGCCCGGCAACAATTGTTCCCGGTTTTAATAATGTTTCAGTTGGTTGAAGACCCATTCTGATAACAGGGATATGGTTGTATTGAAAGAGCAAGAGCATTTTTTTACAGATACTAACGGCCTGTTTGAGGGAGAGGGGGGTAAATTCTTTTTTTAAGTAGAGTTTTTCAAGTAATGTGTTCTTAATTACCACCGTAGGATAAATCCGTAAAAAATCAGGCTTAATTTTACATACCTGTTCAGATGTATTCATGATTTTTTCTTCCGTATCTCCCGGCAGGCCCGGCATTAATTGAATCCCCAATTCCAATCCATTCTCTTTTATGAGCCTCGCTGATTCTTCTACTTTTTGCGATCTGTATTCACGTTGAGACAGTTTCAATACATCGTCATCCAGAGACTGGACGCCTAATTCAATCGTTTTTACGGAGAAAGATTTTAAGAGATCGAGATTTTGTTGGTTTATATAATCTGGACGGGTTGATAAACGAATGCCCTGAACTTTTTTATTTTTCAAATAGGGGACGATTGTTTTGAGATAATTTCTCTGCGTGTCAAAAGAGAGCCCTGTAAAAGTACCTCCATAAAATGCGACCTGTGCAGAACGACGAGGTTTTGAACGAAAAGAAGCCGTCTTCAAATGTTCGTCAATAATACTTGCGACATCATTGGGTGTCGGTAAAGACCGTTGTCCGATTGAAATATTCTGATCGCAATATATGCACTGGTTTGGACAACCGTAATTAGGAATAAAAACAGGAATAATAAAAGGTTTCATTTTAGTCTTAAGAAAATAAATTTGACACTGATTTGCACTGATTAACTAAGATTATAATATTTTTTAAAGAGAATCAAATATCATGATCCGTGCAACAGGTTTTCCATAGCTGCATTAACAGGAGTTGGTTTTTGCCACGAAGGTCACGAAGAAAAAAAATGAGGGTTGTATCCCCTCTTGAGAGGGGTGGACGCATAGCCACGCTAAGCGGGGCATAGCGGATGGGGTGTGTAATCCTGTCCCCTGATCCCTGACACCTGAACTTGGTCCCCGGCACCTGATCACTGGACAGAATAATCGAGATGTGGCCCTTAATCCTTTTATACTTTAATCCTTCTGCTTACCAATTTTTTCCTTATACTATGTATCTCTTGAACAGTTTTGTTGCTTAGCTTTAAAGTTTCTTTAAGAATATGATTGTCCACAATATTGAGCACATTCTTTATATTTTTCTTTCTTTCAAAAATACTTTCAAAATTTCTAAATTCTCTTTTAGACACATTTATGTATGGCAAAGGTAAAGACTTGAATTCATTTGGAGTTAGCTCTAAAACTCCACCACCGTAAAATCTTCCACTAAGTTCAGCAAATGTCAAAGTCAACGAGTTATAAAAAGAATACGCAATGCTATTAACATCATATCCAGTGTGAGCAGATATCCTGTAAGCAGAATCAGTAACCAAAGTTTTTGTTTTATTTACTAACAGCTTTGGATATAAATGGCATCTTTTGAAAAAGAAAGCATCGGGCTTCCATATTGAAGGAACTCTATACCATTTATCTCTTTTTTGACATTTAAAACGTTTTTCAATATCACTCTCTAATCCTTCCTGCAAGTACTGTTGAATAGAGTCTGAAAAATAATCTTCATTTTTGTCAGGAAAACAGAGAAGATAGCAGGGCTTTCCTGAATTTTTTAAATCATCAAAATCTCTTTCATCAAAATCTACTTTACCATTTACAAATAAACCTTTCTGTATAATAGGACGGCATACAGATTTTAGCTTGTATTTCTTTGCAGTTTTTTCGGTAACTATAAAATATTTATTAGCCGCTGTTACAATACCTGTAGCTGAATTGCAATAATCGTCTACCGACTTAAGGTTATTAGCAATATCAAAGAGCAAAGACATTTCGTCCTCAGTTAATATGTGGTTTGACCATTTCAGGGGTTTTTCTTTCAAATAATTGCCCTTCTTTAGGCAATATTTGCCTTCATACAAATCTTCCGCGCAATCAATTTGAGAAAAGAAAAGACCTTTTTTCTTGCTTTTTTTATACCCAAAAAGTAAAACCGTGTCTTGTTCAATATTGCAAAAAATTATCTTTGAAAATGTGAATATCTCAACTCGCTCGAATATTTTGACTAACAATTCACGTAATTCCTCCGCAAACTTTACCTGCAATAACTCAAAAGGCAACACAAACGCCAGAACACCGTCTGCTGAAAGTTTAAGTACGCTACCAGCAAGAAAAGAAGTCCATATGTTATTGATTGACTTATCAGCAAGGTTTGCATCTTTATGGATTAACTTACACTTACTTTCTTGTTTGTCAGAGAGGAGTTTTTTTACAATATAAGGGGGGTTGCCTATTACGAGATCATATTTAATTTTATCTTGATCAGAAAAAAAGAGAAAATCCTTATTATAGATTTTTAGAGGAAAATCATTGTTTGTTATGCTTTTGCGGACTGTTTGGAAAGCTCTTCTATCAAGTTCTACCGCATCTAAAGCAAATGAAAAGTCTTTTTTTGCTGCAATCCTTTTTTGCAGTGATTTTATAAAAGCGCCTTCTCCGAAACTCGGTTCTAATATCTTGATTTTACGCTGACAACGGGTAAATGACTTAGTTGCATGGCCAACCATAAAATCTGATAATCCAGGGGGAGTGTAGTAGGAACCGCTTTTTTTTTGTTTCATTGAATTTCTTCTCGAAAGATATTTATATGATGGCGAAAGGCTTTGTAAAGTTCTATTTGTTTACTTTGAAGTCGTTTTAGTTTTTTATCTTTATTACTAAAGTTAGCACTTTCTTTATCTATGTCTTCGATAAGGCTGTCGATTTTATCAATCTTCCAAGCCCATTCATGTCTTATTAACCACAATTTCAATTTCCCATGCATATACTTACCAAGTGGTGTGTTAGCAATAATTTGACCTTTATCGTTTCTCGATAAATGTTTTTCATAATCATCTGAACAAGGATCAATATAACCTTTGTCATTTATAACAGATACGCTAGATTTACTTGAAACCCAGTCGTCACCCTTGAATATATTACAGTATGAACAGGAGTAGACAAGATTACTATACCTACATTTATATTCTGGAAACTTGCTGCCGGGGGCGAAGTGATCTATGTGAAAACCCCTTTCGCCTCCTGAATAAAAATGGCTATCATCACAATAACCGCATCTTTTATGAAAATCATCTCTTAGATATTTCTTGTATTTTTTATAATTTTTAAAGATTTTTTTACAAGTTCTTCTGGGAGTTTCTCTTCTTACAGGTTCCATTACTTTCCCTTTTTCAATTCACTTATTATCTCACTTGTATTTTTTATCAATTCATCAAGTTTTTTTAGACCAGTTGATTCTTTTAACCTTTTTGGTAATGAAGATTTTTTGTTTGTCGATTGTTCAATGAAATGATCAAGCTCTAATAGACGCTCTTCTTCTTTTGCATTTAGTTTCTTTGATTTGCTTTTATTAAGCAGCTTTTTAAGTTCTTTTTCGCCGTCCTCTATTCGCTTTAAATAATGTTCGATTTGAGTGCGAATTTTTTCCTTGAATATTGTTTTCTCTTTTTCATCATGAGTGGTTATAATTCTTTTAGAGTATACAAAGTTAACATCCTTAGATGACTCTATCGCTTCTGTCTCCTTTTGAGTCAAAATAAAGCAGGGGAAAAGCGCTTTTTTTGAAAGTATTTCTTCAACTAAATCAACCCCATCGTAAGGGATATTGGGTTTGCCTTTCTTTTTATACACTGATAACAAATGGTCAACAATAACCGCCCTGGTATTCAGTTGGAACAAATCTTCAACCATTTCATGAATATCCGCTTTAGGCAGTAACGCAATCGTATCAAAATCACTCCCCATAAATTCCTGAAAATCTAATAATTCTCCTTTTTCATCATCAATATAAGCAATTTTATACTTTCCCATTATTATTCCTTTGATATTTTAATGGCAGTTTTATGTTTATTGAAAACCCTTTTCTGTCTAATAACAGTTGCACTTCACCGCCATTTTCTTCTGTGATCGACTTTACCAACCACATACCCAGACCGGTGCCAGTATCCTTACCAGTTTTGTCCTTTTTTGTTGTAAATAAGGCTTCAAAGATACGATCAGGCTCTACAATGTCTTTAGATAAGCCAGGGCCGGAATCTTCATAAGTGATAAGTATAATATTATCTTTGCTCGACAAACTAATCATTATATCTCTATCAGCAGGAGCGTCTTTCCTTTGAAATGCGTCCAATGAATTTATTAAGAGGTTATTAAATATGCAGTCCAAGTCGATTTCAAATGCCCTGATCGTATTCTCGGTTAACTTATCATTACTAATATTAATCTCACAACCCCTGTTTTCAATTATTGTTTTCCAACTCTCTTTAAACTCTTTAAAATAGTTTGGTAAATTAATATTTTTCCTGAGGCGTTTATCCTTTCTTATAGTATTGAGAGAATAATTAAGCCATTGCTTTAATTTTTCATCCTGTTTTTTTGTATATTCAAGTCTTATATATGGGTTTAAATGTTCAGGTTCGTTTTTACATTGCTCTTTTGTTACATATTTACTAAACAGTCTTTTAATAATATCCACCCTTGAAACCAACTTGCTTTCCAAGCTCATGAGTTCATGGGTAAAAGAGGCAATGGTAATGCCACTGCTTGCAAAAACTTGCAGTAATCTTTGCTCTGCCTTTAGTTCCTCTATTTCGTCTTTCTGGTCTAATATCGCAACTCCCATAGTTTCTTCTTTTGTCTGTGGTTCTCTTTTTGGTCCATCACCATCCTGTTGAAGTTTTTTGGCAATTTCTCTTGCTATATCATAGGCTTTTGCCTTTGTTTCTTCTGATTTATTTGTTTCTTTGTAATATTCACTCAATTCTCGTGCAATACAACTTCTGTCACGCTCAAACTCAGAAATTATTCCTAAAATCAGGTTTTTAAAAATATCAAATATTCTACTGTCCTGTAAACCTTCCCTGCTTGATTTATCCTCAAAATTTATATTCGCTAACCTTGAGATATTGATTACTCCTGCCACATTATTGGGGCGTACCTTATAACCACCCCCTTTTTTAGCCACCCCAGCAGGACTTTTAGCTATCCTTTCCCCAAGACCAAGCCAGTCTTCCCATGAGCTACCTGTTTCACCATAAGGTCTAACTCGAAAATTATCTCTAAACAACTTTATTCCACCGAAGTCAGATAACCAGCTTCTTCTATTATTTCGATTAAAATCTCTATACAAGAACTTTTTCTTGTCTTTTTTAGTGGAAATAACTTTCATAAAATATAAGGTAAAATCAAATGGGCCTATTTGCTCAAGCATTTTATCTTTATTAATATCCTTTAAACCAGGCAATAATTGAGCGAGGGTTTTTTTAATAACAAAAGATTTTTTTTTAAAAACTTTTCTGTCATAAGGGAACCTCCTCATTGCACTTCTTTTAAAAAGTGCATCCGTAAATTTTGATAAATCATATTCATTTCTATTAATTGTAATAGTAGCTAAATTGTTTTCGTCTATATTTGCACTTATTTTATAGTCAAAGTCATCGCACGTTGCAGGCTCAACTTTTCCATATTTTTCGGGTTCAAGAGAACTGAATAGATGAATGTCAAACACCTTTCCTTCTCTTGGTGGAATTAATACTTCAAGATTTGAATAGAGTTTTTTTACTGTATCTGAATCCCATTCATCTGATAATTGAGAAATTTCAATAATTGTCCCTTTTGAAAATTTAATACTATTTGAAATTCTTGCTGAACTCTTAACATCAGTTAGAATTTTTATTACATTCTTTTCTATATTTAAATCTACATCGTCCAGTAATTCAGCTGAAATATCGTCAAGGGTGCTGTTGTCTTTTTCAAAATCATGCCAGTTTACACGCCATAAGTATCCAATATCTTTTTTAGCTCTTGTAAATAAATCACACTTTGTTCCCAAACGGTCAAGTGCAAAACGCCCTATCCCTTTTGCCCCTGTTCTTATCCTGCCCCTACTTGTCCTGATTTCTTTTTGTTTAATGTCAGTCCCAATTGTCATCCAATGCTTTTCAATAATTTTCTTCGTCATGCCATCACCATTATCTATGATGAAAATTTTGCATATTTTATTAAAAATATCTTTTAATATCTTTTTCTTATCTTCATTTTTTTCCGGCCTTAAATGGTAAAGTTGCGTTTTCTTATCAAAAGCATAGGAAGAGGTTAATAAATCAACATTTTCTGTAGTATTTTTTTTGACCTTTTGGAAATCACTTTGTGGCAGGATATGGGGTATTTCTATAAATTTATTGTCAAAATAGATTATGCAATTATCAGCATCCGCATCATAACAGTTCTTGACTAACTCAATGATAGCAGCTTCAGCATTAGCGACGTTTTCACGTCCAATAAGTCTTGCCGTTCTTGCGGATACTTTAAATGGAATTTTTGCCAATTGACATCTCCATGTTCAGTTACATTTTTAATAATTCAAGCATAACAATATTGAAAGATCAACTTTTCTTTATCAATTGTACTCTTGAGTAGTGTTCTTGATTTAAAGGGGGCACCCATTAGCAGGCTGTCGGAGAGCAGAAAATCAAAAAAAATCGACCATTGAAAATAAAAGAGTTACTGGTTCAAAACCTTTTTCGTTACAGTTTGATTGTTAAGAAAGATAAATCGATAAGACGGAGTTAGTAAACGGGCTTGCGAAGATTTTATTGCTTTATGTTAAGGCTTTCCAGGGCTTCTTTGGCGGCTTCCTGCTCCCCTTCTTTCTTGTTTTTACCTTTTCCTTTGCCGACAATTTTGCCGCTGATAGAAACAGTCACTTCAAAGATTTTATCGTGGTCCGGTCCGGTCTCTTTTTCCACTTTATAATCAGGTATGGCGATTTTTTTTGCCTGAGCGTGTTCCTGGAGCTCACTCTTGAAATCCCGGTAACTGCTGGTATTGGCAAGATGATGCAGGTCTGTTTTGAACAAGGGAAGGATGATTCTTGCAGTCTTCTTTAATCCTCCATCGAGGTAAATAGCCGCTACTATTGCTTCAAAGGTATTGGCAAGAATGGAGTTTTTGTTGTGGCCTCCGGACAGGGACTCCCCTTTTCCGAGTTGGATATTCTCACCTAAATTAAGTGAGCGCGAAATTTTTGAAAGGTTGATTTCATTGACCAAAGCCGCCCTTATCTTTGACAGGTCTCCTTCCATCCTGTTCTTAAAATTTTTTAATGAGTATTCTCCTATGATCAAATCCAGTACAGAATCTCCAAGAAATTCAAGACGCTCATTGTCTTTATACTTACGGTTATTTTCGTTTACAAAAGATTTGTGCGTCAGAGCTTGATTCAGGAGTGTGATATTTTTAAAAGGGTAACCAAGCTTTTTTTGGCATGTTATTAATTTGGTTTTCCTGTCTTTTGAGATCATGATCTTAAAGCAGGGGTATTGAATCACACACAGTCGGTTAAAATCCCCGAGCTTGCTGCTAATTTTTAAATAAGGTTTTTATTTTATACCCCGATTGCAACGGGGTAGTTTATTCAAATTTTTTGAAAATAATGGCAGCGTTTGTGCCGCCGAACCCAAACGAATTGGAAACGGCTATATTAACTTCAGCAGTTCTGGCCTTATTTGGAACGTAATCCAGGTCGCATTCAGGGTCTTTGTTTTCATAATTTATAGTAGGAGGTATCGTTCCTGTTTCTATAGTCTTAACAGCGAAAACACCTTCCACTCCTCCTGCCGCACCGAGCAGATGACCAATCATTGATTTGGTAGAGCTTACAGCAAGTTTATAGGCATGATTTCCAAAAACGGTTTTGATGGCTGCGGTCTCCAGACTATCTGCCATAGTGGATGTTGCGTGGGCATTGATATAGTCGACTTCTTCCGGTTGTAGTCCGGCGCTGTCAAGCGTCATTTTTAAGCATCTTGCGGCTCCTTCTCCGCCGGGAGAAGGAGAAGTTATATGGTAGGCGTCCGCATTTAGACCATAGCCTATTACTTCCGCATATATTTTGGCGTTTCTTT
>Ga0208638_1000096_pt1 | contig 73135 bp, 59 predicted proteins | sample ETNtaG_34_FD_185753 | JGI IMG/M metagenome (GOLD analysis project Ga0208638, IMG submission 185753) | Marine microbial and viral communities from oxygen minimum zone, Eastern Pacific Ocean - ETNP201306SV51 (SPAdes) (version 2) | ecosystem: Environmental > Aquatic > Marine > Oceanic ...
AAGGCGTTTTTATAAAGAACAATGTCCTTTTTTCCTTTTTCCATTGTAATGGCTACTATATCAAATCGGCAGTCACGGTTTTCAATACAATGTTTTCCAAGATAGTGACAAGCGCTTCTCTTTATTTTACTCTGTTTATGTTTTGTCACTGCGAACTCGGGAGGAATGTGTTCCCTTGAACTCCGGGTTTTGATTTCAATGAACGTCAGGATGTCTCCCTCCAGTGCAATAATATCTATTTCTCCAAATTTACAATGGTAATTTCTATCTAATATCTTATATCCATTTTTTTTTAAATAATTAGCCGCAACCTTCTCACCCTTTTTTCCAGTGATCAAATGCGCGTTTTGGTGAGCACGGCCAATTCTTTTTTTTAGAATAAAATCACTGAGAGTTTTTAATAAGGGTTTACTTTTGGAGCTGGTACTGGAGGTAATAGTTTTTTTCCCCATTAGATAAAGACTTTTCCTCGTATTTTGTGGTGATTGGATAAGATTTTTTTTCAGAGTATTGTAATCGACCTGCCAGATTCTTAAAGCCGGGTTTGCCCTCAAAAGAGACAAACATCTCCATGAGATAGTCTTTCGAATCTGTGGCTAAATAAATTTTACCTTTATTTACCAGTTTTGAATAGAGTAATTGGGCAAAATTAACATTAACCAGTCGTCTCTTTTTGTGCCTTTTTTTAGGCCATGGATCAGGAAAGTTAATAAATACTTCAACCAACTCGTTATCCCGGATTGAATCAGCAAGGACTTTTTTTACATTCGCGTAAATAATAATGATATTTTTTGTGCTGGATTTTTTTATTCTATTTGCTAAAGAGCGTATTCCTTTGTGATATAGCTCAATACCGATAAAATCAGCATCAGGCTCCACCTGTGCTTTATCGAATATGAAAGTCCCGTTCCCAAAACCAATTTCAAGCTTCAGAGGTCTTTTTGAATCGGGGAATAATGACCTTATATCGATCTTCCCATTGCTTCCATCAAAAACAGGGTATTCAAAGATTATCATTAGTAATTATCTAAACTAGGAGGATTTTATTGCCTGCTCCAAGTTGGACCATTTGGGCAGCCTTTCTTTAGCTTTAAATGTTTGTAGCCGGAATAAAATTTTCTTTCTCTAAATATTCATTACTTATCAAATAGGACTCATTTAAACCAATTTTTTTGCAAATTTCATCAACTTTTCGTAAATTGCCCACTAATGCTCTAATTTTAACTTCAACACCTATCCGCTCGTTAAGTATAAAATCTATTTCTTCGCCATTTCTTTTTTGATAGTAGTTGACCTTGCCAAACTTTATTAAGTTATTGAGAACACAGTTTTTAAACAGACGCTCCTCAGGGTTTTTTGCAAGAAGATTTGCCATTCCATGATCACAGAAATAAACCTTTTTAGTTCCACTTATCTCTCGATTAACGTTGTGCGATAATGGTGAAACAAGTCTTATAAAATAGGTCTTTTTTAAAAATTCAAGATAACTATATATAGTTATTCTTGAGACACCAATTTCTGAGGAAAGTCCGGAGATGTCAAGTTTCTCTCCATTTCGGTGTGCAAGGAGCAGGATTAAATCCCTGAAAGAGTTAATTTTACTAAAATCAGCCAAATTTTTAACGTCTTTTTCAAAATAGGACTTGAAAATATCTTTTAATTTCAAAATTTTATCTTTGTTTTGCTCTGCTAAAACAACTTCAGGAAAGCCCCCATACTCAAGATATTCATCATAGAACTCTCTTGCACTTTCGTAAAAGATATGGTTCTTATTTTTATCCTGTTGACCTAAAGATGGTCCAAATTTTCCTTTTGTGTCTTTGAATAGTAGAAATTCTTCAAATACTAATGGGAAAAGCTCAAAAATAAATTTTTTTCCAATTAAATTTTCAGGAAAAAGGTTTTTTACATAAAAACTGCTCGAACCGCTGAGGAAAAATTTAATCTTGTAAAGATCATACAAATATTTTATAGCTCTTACCACTTCCGGTTTGGCCTGAATTCCATCCAGAAAAACATACATTTTACTTTTAATATTCAAGCCAGATTCTTTTAAATTTGCAAGAATATTGACGTATTTTTTTTCTTCAAAAATGCGCTGATCAAGTGGATTTTCAAGATCAATAAAGATTTTATTGCTGCTTGGAATTTTTTCAAAGAGAAGCAAAAAAAGAGTGGTTTTTCCTACACGTCGCATGCCCGTGAGGACAATAATTTCCCTGGTACTTAAATGTTTTTCCAATGTTTCCAAAAGTTTTCTGGGGTATAACATTCATGTAGTTTATTTCTTCGTGCCAAATATGTCAAGTAATAGTTTACAATATTTGTAGATAAAAAGACCATCTCCATAGGCAATTTTTTGACATGTTAATAAGTTTTTGCATGTTTGCATTGTAACATACTGATTATTAATGCTTTATAATGATTTTTTTTTATCGGTTTGTCAGGAATGTTCTGGGGTAGTTTTTTGATTTAGGGAAAGACTTTGGACAATCTCAAAATTTAACATTTGACTTCTATCTAAAAAGAACTGTAATCAGAGAATTAGGAGATTAAAAAGAATTAAGGATAAAATCCGTTACATCCATGACATGGCAAAAGATGACCGTCATTCTATTGGTACTCTGATTCAATTGTCAGCATCAATTGAGTGGAAGATATTCCATTGCGAGGAATCTTGATTTCTTTATCTCCTGCGCTACAAAAAGAGGCAAAAAAATGGATAAAAAATTGGACGAGATAAAGACTTCTCCGCCAAATTTAGAAGATAATAGTGCCTTTTTTATCCTGAGTATCCTCTAATCCAGTCTAATCTTTTATTAGGGGCTGTTAATAATGACGAAGTTATTATTTTTATAGCCTCTTATGCCGGTATTTTTAAAAGAGCATCCAAGATCATCTCTGGTTTTAAGTCATAAAGACAATTCAAATGTTCGAGAGGGCATTCGCGCTTAAAACATGGACTACAGGATAAACTTAAATATAAAATATGTGCTTTGTCGGTTAACGGTGGTGTGTTTTTTGGATCTGACGAACCATAGATAGCTATAGTATGCTTTCCTAATGCTGCTGCTATATGCATCAAACCGGAATCGTTGGAGACGACGGCTTTAGTTAAAGACATCATGTCAATAGATTCTGTAAGACTTGTTTTTCCGGCCAGGTCCAAGCAGTAATTTTGCGTCATTCTCTGTATTTCATCTGTGACAGCAATATCTTTTTCCGATCCGAACAACCAGACATGCCACCCATCTTTAAGTTTTTCATTAGCTACTTCAGCGAAATATTCAGCAGGCCAGCGTTTTGATGACCCGTATTCTGCACCCGGACAAAGTCCTAATATTGGTGACTTTGGGACTTGCTCACCCAACCGTGCAAGGATTGCAGAAATATTTTGAGGTTCAACCATGAGGGAAGGGAAGGGCACTTCAAATTGCATCCCCTCACCAGGTTCCAGAGCTAAGGAAATAAATCGATCTACCGTACGTGGCATTGTCTCTTTATTTAGTTTTCTAATATCATTTAACAGTCCCCAGCGCATTTCTCCCAAATAACCGGTCCTACGTTTGGCACGGGCAATAAATGGAATAATAGCGGACTTAAAAGAACGGGGTAATATGATGGCATGGTCGTATTGTTGTTTTCGCAAATCATAGCTGATACGCCTTCGAAAACCTAGCAATAATTTTCCATGTGCTGGCGGCAAAGGGATAGTGTTATTCACTTCAGGAATACGAGATAAGAGAGGAGCTGTCCAGTCAGGGGCAATGACATCAATCTCGGCACGCTGATTCCGTGTCTTAATAAATTTAAAAAGAGACTGGGCAATTACCATATCTCCGATCCATGATGGACCAACAACCAGGATTTTAATCGGATTATTAATCAATTTACAAAAATCTGTTTGATGTTTTGGGAAGTTTTCCGGACATAGTCAGATGACAGAGAGAAAAGTCAAACCTGACCGGATCTGCAGGATCAATTAGCTTCAGAGTGTCAGTAATTTCTCTCGCCATCTTCCATGACGGATTCTTTCTTTTTGATAATGAAAGATAATTTGCCGCTCTCGATATATGGATGTCTAGGGGGATGATGAGTTTGGAGGGGGGAATCTCATTCCAAATCCCAAAATCTACTTCGTCTCCATTTCTTACCATCCATCTTAGGAACAAGTTTAATCTTTTGCAGGGGCTTCCTTTTGCAGGAGACGGGAAAAGAAACAAATAGCTTCTGGGAAAAACCTTTTTGCCATAAACAGGTGTTGGATCTATAGAGCAAAAAAAATGGGACATCCGCGACAAAGTAATTTTAAGGTCACCCTGTGATTTTTGATAAAAGGAGTAAAACATTTGTTTTAAAGAACCATATTCCCTGCAAATTATGTGCATTCCATAGATCATGCAGGCAATGTCTATCCCACGAGTCATTCGGTAGTTCAGCTTTTTAAACTTGTGCCGTTCACGCTTCGGAGAAAATTTAATTACGTATTGGTATGGATTGCCTCCCATTGTTGCTAATATACTTTCTATAACCGGCTTAAAAAGATTAATTCGACCATAAGCGAGAGAGGAAGCAATTAATCCGACTACTTCAATGTCTCGCGGGTTTTTATATTTGTGGAGAAACTCAACGGGGTCCCGCGTAATGTATTTTTTGAAATCAACCTGATAATATAGTTTCTCTAAAGTATTTGTGAGTTTTATTTTATGAGTTTTTTTCATTCTATTTTACTTTATATTTTTTTGATATAATAATAGAATTTCAGAAAACATTACAAGATCTGTGTGAATGGATAAAGGACAAAAATTTAAAAAGCTGATTCAATCCCGCAGAGGAATCATATTTGATTTTGACGGTCTTCTTGTGGATTCAGAACCTTTTCATTATAAGGCTTACAATGCGATTTTTCAGGAACACGGACATACGATAAACCCTGATGAGTATTGGGTTGAGTTTACGTCCAAAGGAAAGGGCGCGCAAGGAGAAATCGACAGATATGAATTAAAAGGATTAGATCCCAGGGAAATTCGCAAAAAAAAATTCATTCTCTATTCTGAGTTTTGCAAAAATGGGGATATATGTTTTTTCCCTTTGGCAGAAAGACTTATTCGCTCGGCTGAATCAGCTGGATTCAAATTGGCCATTGCCTCCGGATCAAGAAATGAAGATATTAATACAATATTGGATTTAAACGGATACGGAAATACTTTTCACCTTATTATGGGAAAAGAATCCGCGCAGAGAGAGAAACCGGCTCCGGACATCTTTATAAAAACAGCAAAAATGCTTGAAATAGAGCCGGACAAACTCGTTGTTTTAGAAGATGCTGAAAAAGGGCTTAAAGCGAGCAAAGAAGCCGGCATTCCCTGCATAATTGTTCGGAATAAATTAAATCAAAACTTGGAATTTCAGGATGCGGATTTTGTGTGCGAAAACTTGGAAGAAGTGGCAGAGGCAATTGAAGGCGTATAGATTTCAAGCAGGCAGTTAATTAACGTCGAATGTAGAATTTAATATTTCAAAGTTCGATATTCAATCTTTGATGTCAAAAATTTTGACAGTTCCCTAATCGGAATTGTCTTTTTTCTCCGATCGAGGAGCCATATTTCCCAGCATGTCAGCCAATCGCCTGCCTAAAATGAAGCTGATGTTAAAATTGAGTTTGGCTATGATACGGGGAAAGAACTTGAGGTCTTTACTAAGCTTCTGGTAATCGAATCTCAGCGCTTCTACAGGCGTTAACGCTCGCACGTTGGCAGTTCTATTTGTAGCAGCAATATAACTGATTTCCCCAAAAATATCACCGGCCTTCAATATAGTAAGGCTCTTCTCATCACTTCCAATTTTCCGTGATATCTCCACTTTTCCGGATAGAATAAGGTACATGCTCCTTCCAACTGTTCCCTGCTCTACCAGCAAAGTCCCTTCCTTGAACTCGTGTGTTTCTGAGATAAGGATAGCCTTACGCATCTGGTAGTCAGTCATGCCCTGAAAAAGAGCGCTTTTTTTAAGGATCTCTTTCTGCATGGATAAGGCCAGTATTTGGTGCAGCCCAACCAAGCGGATCCGTGACATGATAATGGGTGTGATCAAAAGATTGGCGAAGAGCGCGAAAAGCATAGTGGCCGCGGACATAGCGCCAAATTGAGCAATTACAGTGAAATTGGATAAAATGAGAATACCGAACCCCAGTGACAGAGCCAGGCTGGTGGCTACCATTGGAGTGGCCTCTTCCTCAACTGTAGCATGAACCGCCTTTTCATAATTCGAGGTTCGCCTGCAAAGATCGTTGTAGTTGGAAAATAGATGAATGGTTCCGTCTATAGCGATTCCAATAGCGATAACCGCTACCATTGCAGTTCCAGGGTTTAAGGGTATCTCCAAAAGCCCCATGACGCCGAACATCAGAATGATAGGGATCATGTTAGGTATGAGAGCTATGAACCCGCCCTTAAACGAAGTAAACATGATCGACATTATCAAAAAAATCACGAAAAGCAAAATTCCCAGGGATTTGATCTGGGCTGCCAGGAGGCTTTCGGCGGCGGCATTGATCATTAGGTTTTCACCGACAACATAAGCCTTTATTTCGCTTCCAACAATTTCCGATACCACTCCCTTTAACTCATTCACGTATCGGTTTAGTGTATTGGAATCGCTAACGTTATGTCGAACAACGATATTGGCACGGCGAAAATCATGGCTTACGTAGCCATCCAGATCCTGGCGGTGAAAGAAGAGCAGGTATTGAGCTACGAGATCACGTTTTTCCGGTGGTTTAAAGTACTTTGGATCACCCCCGTGGAATTCACGGTTGACAAGAGACAGATGATCGGCCATGGATATACTTTGATCAAATATCTTCTGCTTCTCCAGGAACTTTTGGATAGCGACTAGCTTTTCGATGTTCTTCGGATATTGAAATGCCTTGTCCTTGGTAGATTCCAGGGTGATGAAGAATACCTTAATTCCGGACAGGTCCCTGTGAATCTTATTGGTGTCAAGGATGAGAGGTTGATCCTCCTGGAAGTATGACAAAGGATCGTTTGTCACGTAAAGTTTGGAGGCATGAAAAAGAAAGAAGGCGCATAGGATTGACGTTATTACGAGGATCGACTTGGGAAAGCGACGGTTAGTAAAACCGAACATACTAACGAACAACCCGGGCACTCCACCGATAGTCCCCTTTCTATCCCGAAAAATCCGGGCAGTACGTGGTCCCATTAAGGACAAAACCAAAGGAACAAACAGTATAGTGATTAAACCGTTTGCTATAATCGCAATAGTGGATGATATGGCAAAATCTTTGATGAGACCGATGTTGCTAAACATATTGCTTGCGAAACCTATCACAGTGGTGAGGATGGTCAGTAGCAGTGGTATCCCCATATGTTTCATCATGAAGCGTGTGGCAAAAGTGCGGTGATCCTTGTCCGCCCTGGATACTCCGGATAAATAGGAAGAGATCATATGAATGTCCTCAGTTGAGCCAATGACCACCACAAGGGAAGGTAACATAGCGCTAAGAATGTTAAGGGGAATACCGATCCAGCCCATTATTCCAAAAGTCCATGCGATGCTCAGTATCGATGTTGCAACGGGCACCATAGCGGCAAACAAGCTGCGAAGAAAAAAGATAATTGCTAGCACGAGCACAAATGCTGACAATGGCCCCAACAGTGTAAGATCATTGAAAAGAGTAGCTTTGAGGTCCGCATTGACTCGTGGAGATCCCACTTGAAAAACTTCCTGGAAAACTGATCGGGCTGGCGCAAGGACACGTTCCAGCGCTTCATTAACCTTGAGGTCGAAGTTCTTGTCGCTGTAGTCCTCACGTACCGAAACCAACAACGCCGTCACGGTACCATCCCGAGAAATAAAATTATTTAGAATTAGGGGATTGTAAAGCGCGTTGGCTCGGGCTTGATCAATCGTTGCCTGGTCATTTGGCGCTTCTGTCAATAAAACCCGGGAATCGATCTTTCCCTCAGTGCCGCGAATGCTACGCAAATTGAAAAGATCAACAACACGCTCGACAAAATCGAGCCCCTCCAGTGTGTAATGTAAATCCTCAAGGGCAGCCAACTTGCTCGGAGTCCAGAGTTTAGCATCACGAATGTATACGATGGTTCGGTTGTCCGAGCCGAACTCCTGTACTATTCGGTCATAGATAGGTACCTCAGGGTTGCTTTGGGGAATCAGGTTGTTGAAGCCGGTATCCACGCGGAGTTTGGGGATACCAAGTCCTGTGGCAAGCGTAATCAATACTAAAAATAAAAAAGTGATCAGGCGGTGATTCACACCAATCATAATAAATCGAAAAAACATAGTCGGTTCCATAAATTATTTTTTACTAAAATCTGCCTGCTGGTCTTGTCTGGGTTCCTTCTCAGGGGCAATCGGCAGATCGTCATCATTCTCCGTTGAAGGTCGGGAGATATCCTGCAATAAACGCTTTTTTTTACCCAGAATATGTCGGTTCTCCAGAAGCCAGGTAGAGGTAAACATTTCCGCCGGAACGTAATCATGGGAAAATATCCGTCGGTTAACTTTGATTAACGTTTTATGCCGCTCCTTCTGATTTTCCATCAGGATCATATTTGCACGCCACATGTCTCCATCTACTTTTTTAAGATCGTGTTTGGTTTCGCGCTTTAAAAATCGTCCACGACGGTCAAAATAATCAGTACGGACAATAAAAAAAATATCTGGTTGAATGAAATGTCGGCGCAGGCTATAGCCCGTAGTCTGCTCAATCTTCTTGTTCTGAGGAAAGGCTTCAACTACATAATAATCGATGTTGTTGATCTTCTGATCAGCTACACGGACATAACGAAAATCTGATAAAACCTCCACCGTTAGATCCTCGATGGCAAAGTCAGTACCCAGAAAAAAGCCGCCTTTGCTATTCTCAAAATTAAATTTCAACTCTTTCCCTAATGCAGGCAAATATATCCTGCTTTCTCCTTCAGTTGAGCTTTGATTAATTGCCAACAATGCGACTCCGTTAACTTCAAGCGGGTTGTCAAAGACCAAAAGATATTTGACTGTTTCATCCTTTTCCACCCGGGAGAATCGACGCATTTTCTTGACATCCCGGTTTCCAGCATTGTCCATGAGGATCATGGTCTGTTCTTCAAAAACGTAAGGGAACATTTCGTGGCGTTTAAAAACATCATTCATGATGTGACGTCCTGTTCTCTTTTCATCGGCCTGAACATATTTGGAAAAGGCTGGAAATGAAAGAAAAGCAAGGGCCAGGACGATTCCGGTCAAAAGGGTTTTCATCCACCTGGCCAAAATCAAAACCACCTTCTGTCTCGGTATCCTACAACAGTTCATGCATCAAGACCCCCCGTTAATGTTTTTTAAGATTTCCTTACTAATAATTTGACTTAACTCACCCATAAGCGAACTCATGACTGAAACGGTCTGTTCGAAGTCTGATTCAGTATGAATCTTCTCACTTGTCAGATCAGTAATTTGAATTGCCATGGGATTTCGATCCCTGCCTCGCGATAAACGCCACTGCGTGGAAAGTCGTACCTTATCATCGGAATCTCTCTCAAACTGCATGACCTCCAATTCAACACGAAAGTCAGAAGGGGTTGGGGGACGATGGGGTGATATCGCGACATGTGTAGTGGAAAGAAGTTGAGAAAAGTTATTGGCGAGAACCCGCATCATATTCTTCCGCAGGTTACCTCCCCATTGATGGAATTCCGCGAGTTTCAATTGGTTTCCACTGCTCCGGGTGACGATCTGTGGTCTTTCCAGATACTGTGGTAAGCGAATAGAAGCAACCTCCACGGACAAAGAGTCTTTCCGCTTGGTCTCGCTCACAAGGCTGGCGCCGGAATCAATTGGGTTAAGAATGTAGAACCTGGTGCTCGGGGTGTCCGTCGTAACACAGCCGGATAAGAAGTTCCCCGCGAGTATTAAAACTAAAAACAGACCTGTTTGTAAAAATGAATGTAGCATTATTTCTCTCCTGGGGGTTTTTTACCAAATATAATAGAGTTGGGATTTCGCTCTAACAAATCCACAAGTATACGGATCGAACGGGCTGTCTCAGCCAACTCCTCGGTCAACTGATTCAATTTAAACTGAAGGGGTGAATCGGGTTTGAGAACCTTGTCGACCAAACCAAGAGTGGCCCGGACATCTTCCAATGCTTGATGGCCCGACCCAAGGGCTTTTTCCAGGTTCACAGCAATCGGTTCTGAACGCTTATCAAATTGGTGCAAGATACCTGTCAATGAATGCAGCGATTTCTTCAGATTGCTTATCGATTCTTGGATTTCTTGAGAGTTAATCAGTTTATTTGCTCCTTTAATAGTATCCTTGACGTCCTGAGAGTTGATCAGTTCGTTTGCTCCTTTTATGGCCCCCTTAAGTTCCGGCCCACTTATTAGCCTGTTGGCATGCTGGAGAGAACCAAGGAGTTCCTCGCCGATCTTGTCCAAATCCACTTTTTCTACCTTGGCGAGAATACTTTTCACAGAGTTGGTTATCTGCTCAAAATTAGCCGGTGGAATAGTTGGCAACTCAGGGTAGGGTCCCTCTTCGTTTGATAGTTGGATAGGGGTATCAGGATGCATGCCTAACTCTATTAAAAGTTGTCCGGTCAGGAGGCTGCCTGTTTGTAAACGGGCTCGCAAGCCACGATCAACCAGATTTTTCAAGGTCTCGTATGGTGATGAGACTTCAATATCCTCTCGTTCAATTATTCGTTGGGGCTCTATCTCTATTAGTACTGGAATCCGGAATGAAGCGTCGCGTCTGTCAAATTCAAGTCTAACGTCCAGTACCGATCCGACTTTGATCCCCTTGAACTCAACAGGAGCACCCACGTTAAGGCCCCGAATGGAGTCCTTAAAAAAAAGAATGAAAATAATTTTTTTGATAAAGGACTTCTCCTGGATGTTCTCGAAACTGTCATGGAGAGTGAATACCAGACCTTCAACATCTTTCTTCACACGTTCCAGAGTAATTGGAGTATCAAAGGCGATCCCACCGAAGATAATAGATTGGAAAGATTCCGAGCGAACTTTGATCCCTTCTGTTCCCACCTCAACATCAACACCGCTAACATTCCAGAAACGTGTGTTACTCGAAACAAGTTCGTCGTATGGGGCCTTGATGAAGGCGTGGATAAAAACGCTCTTTCGGTCGGTTCCAAGTTCATAACCGACAACCTCACCGGCTAAGACGCCCTGATAGTAGACGGGTGAGCCAGTGTCGATAGAGCCAAGTTTCTTGGACAGAAGCACGATCTTCTTTCCCGGAACATCGGCCTTAAATACCGGCGCCACCTCCATTCCGACAAAATTTTTATGAGGTGCCCCGTGACCCGGCTCGATTTCTATATAAACACCTGAAAGCAAAGTGCTTAAGTTTGATACCCCTCGCAAGCTGAAGCGGGGCTTGACCACCCAAAAGCGGGTGTCCCGCCGAAGGAACAGCGCCGCCTCTTTGTCGATGCTGGCCTTCAGGATAACATTGGAGAAGTCCTTGCTGAAATGAACCGAGTCTACTACGCCAATCTCAATTTCCTTGTACTTGATCTTGGTCTTGCCAGCCTCGATTCCTTCCGCGGAATTGAAAGTGATAGTAATCACTGGTCCTTTTTCTGAAAGGGTCTTGACGATGAGCCAACCTCCAATAATGGCAGTGATCAGGGGAACCAGCCACACCATAGAAGGTCCGGATTTCGTTTTAATCTCCGGTGAGGCAGCTTCCGAGGTTAGCTCTGGATCAGTGGTATTCATTATTTAATTCTTCCAATATTGTCCCAAATTAGCCTGGGGTCAAAAGTATGCGCGGCAAGCATCGTGGCAACAACCACAGCGCCAAAAAATGTTGCTCCTATACCGGGCAGAATGGTTGTCAAAAAACCAAATTTGACCAATGCTATCAGCATGGCAAGCAGGTAGATATCTACCATCGACCAGGCGCCCACTACTTCGGTGACGCGATAGAGGACAGTCCGGTCTCGCGGTCGCCACGAAGATTTTTTCTTAACAGAAATCATGAGAAAGCTCAATACAACGAGCTTCATAATTGGGACTACAACGCTGGCAATGAAAACAATCATACCAAGTGGCCACATTCCCCCTTCAATCAGGTGAATAACTCCGCTCATAATGGTATTCGGATCTCCTTTGCCAAATCGCATTACTGTCATTACCGGGAATACGTTAGCCGGGATCATGAGCATGGAAGCAGTAAAGAGAAGCGCCCATGTCCGTATGAGGCTGTTGGTTTTACGGCTGTGGAGGGAGCTTTCGCAGCGGGGGCAGTCGGCATGACCGTGGCTGTCAAGGTTTTTTTTGGGAACAAGCAGGGCGCATGTATGGCAGCTAATCAGGTTCTGTTCGGCCGCAGTCGTTCCAAATCCGTTCCCCGATGGTCTGAACTTCATGCGTGGCCAGATCACAGAAACATCCAGGTTAGAGTTGGCTGCAGACGATACCACCAGAAGTACAGCAAATAAATACAGGGAAATACCCGGGATGACAGTCGCAAGATCACGCAACTTTATCATGGATAGCAAAAGCCCAAGCATAAAGACCCCGAGCAGGCTCCACGGCGTCAAATTCTGAACTAACCGATAAACCGAGGCCATTCTCCAAGGCCGATATCCAAACTTTAATGGAAGAAGGATATAAAGCATTCCGCCGAATGTCAGAAAGGGAAAAAGAAAGCTCGTTAGAAACACCAGGAGGCCCACCTCGCCCATACCCATATGGTAAAATGTCATGATACTGGAGGTAAAAAGGGTTTCTTCTATGCGTCCACTTGCTTTTAGAGAAATAAAGGGATAGACATTGACCATAATGAAGAGCATGAAAGTTGCCAGATTTAATGCCAGAGCTTTTTCAAGACTGTTTGGAATGTTTTGATACAGGAGCGCTCCACATCGGGAGCAAAGAGCTTTCCCATCGGCTGGAACAGGTTGGATATTATGGAGAAAATCGCATTCGTGGCAGGCAATCAATCCGCCTTCGCTCTTGTCAGACTGGCTGGAATATAGTGAGCTTTTTTTTAAATTCATCAAATGATTGTTTTAAAAATTTAAAATCAGAATTATAAACATTTGATAATTAAAAATCAATTCAAAACTAAGCTAATTCACCGTGCATAATTCTTCTTGATATTGGTACAAAAAATCTGCTATAAATTATTTGTTTGCGTTTCTCTAAAAAATTTTTTAAAAAAACCTAAATTTATGAAGACCATCTCTAAATGCAATAAATGTAAGGCACCGATTTTTTTTAACCGTGTCATTGATTCATTCGGCAATTCAGTTGTGTCCCTCAACTGCTGGAATGGCCATTACGAATGGATAGATATAGAAAATATAGAATTTGAAGAAGATCTAAAGGTTAAAAAGGCCAGCAAGGGTCTAATCCTTCATATAAGCTTTCGCAGTGCAACGAAATAAACTTTGTAACAAGTCTTTTGCTTCAACCCCCGCTCTGTCTATGGAAACTGAAAAAGGGACCGTCGAGGTCGGTACTTGTGCTTTAATGCTAAATTAAAAGGGGCGAATCCTGAAAGGAGACGGGGTGTGTTAAAAATGTTAAATATCTCAGTAGCACCTCGATCAATCGAGGTGCCTGAGAAAGGTCGCAATTATAACTGTTTTAAAAGTTTTTCTTTAATGGATTTCCAGAAATCCCACGCCTGCCGCAGCACCAAATCCTTTGGTAGCTTCCAGCGCTATAGGTTGTAAAGCGATATGATCGCTTCCACCACCTACAAGGGCGTCCACTCCGGCGCCTAAACCAATAGAAACGTTTACCTTTCCGCCAATATACTTTCCAGCAAGGGATTTGCTTCCAGCTTTAAGATTCCCAACAGCTAAAACAGCAAAATGCATTCTAGCTTTTTTCAACGACTCAAGATCTAAACCGAGCTCAATGCCGGTCTTACCTCTGTATTTTTCTTTACCCCCTGAAGCGTCCTTAAATATACATTTTATAGGGTATTGAGAATGGATAAGGATATTAACTTTTTTTCCACTTTTAATGCATTTTAGTATTCCTATTTTTACATATTCATCAGCGGCATGAGATACAGAAGACCATACAAAAACAGCTAAGCAAAAAGAAAACATTGTAACAATTTTTTTTAACATTAGATTTCTCCCTGACATGGATTTAAAATAATTTATTTAATCCCACTCTGTGGGTATAATTCCCCAAAGCTTGTTGTGAACATCTTAAGAAGGTTCTAATCTGATACTCCGACCGCTTGCTGTGGAGCAGTTAGTAAATTATTTGTTTACCGTTTTTTTCTTTTACCTCCTTCCTAATTTTTAAAGCGGTAAATTTTAACATTAAAAAATAAAAAAGAACAAGGGAAAAAATAGTATGTTGAAACGTAAAATCCAAAAAAAAATGAAAACCACACCTTCAGTAGCAATAAATTAGCTGAAGCATTCCTCTAAAGCTTTTTACTTGCTTTTATTCAATGAGTTCAATATATTGTTTGCTTGAAAGTATTTAGCAAGCGAATTCCACATACCTTGCAAATTGTATAACAATGCCTTTTTAGAAAGTTTTCAATCAACCTTTTGATTTATCAGGCACTGCTTGGTTATTTTTTTAGGCACTGTTTGGATCTTCCTTTTACAGTGCCTTATGCAAAGCACAGTGCTTTATGCAAAGTTTAGCTTAGCAAATTACTTTTGATTGAGGCCCTCCCTGGCCCCAACCCTTCGGGCGGTTTTTTATACCGAAGTGTGGTTGCGGCCTCTTGGCCGCTTCATGGATATTTAGGAGATTAGATGAGCTTAAAAGGAAAAGGATGGAAATTTGGAGCAAATATTGATACGGATGCGATTATTCCAGCACGGTATTTAAATACATCAGACCCAAAGGAGCTTGCAAAACATTGCATGGAAGATGCTGATCCTCAATTCATTCAAAAAATGAACAAAGGAGATATTATTGTGGCGGGAAAAAATTTTGGATGCGGTTCTTCGCGGGAACACGCCCCGATCGCTATTAAAGAAGCTGGGATTTCCTGTGTTATAGCAAAAACATTCGCGAGGATTTTTTACAGAAATTCCTTTAACATGGGGCTTCCAATATTTGAGAGCACAGAAGCATCAGAAAAAATTGAGGCAGGAGATCAAATCGAAGTGGACATCAATACCGGTATCATAAAAAATATTACGAAAAAACAGACATACAAAACCCAGTCAATCCCGCCGTTTATGCAGCAATTGATAGATGACGGAGGACTGATTAATCACATCAAAAAGAAACTTTAAACCACTGACTCAGCTATCTCCGCCTCCTTGCGCCCGAAGGAAGTACCCTTGGGGTACGGTAAAAACGACGTATTGGTGAATCAATAGACTCTGCTGACAGCAGATTGCTTCTACTCCCTGCTTCCCGGCCCCCTGACGCCCGATTCGGGGTTTTAATAAATCTATAAAAATGATAAACTAACACCCTTTTGTTGCCGTATAAATATATATTTATAAGGGGAAAAACTTTTTGAATAAAAAACATCAAATTGTCATATTGCCTGGGGATGGTATTGGGCCTGAGGTGGTTGACGAAGGGTTAAAAATATTGTCTGCTGTGGCGAAGAAATTTGGTTTTTCTTTTGATCTTAAGGAAGGAACTATCGGAGGCGCTGCCATTGATAAATTCGGTGAGCCTTTGCCCCAATCTTCTCTTGAGCTTGCAATAAAAGCGGATGCGGTTGTTTTGGGAGCTGTTGGAGGACCAAAATGGGAAGGCCTCGATTATGAAATCAGACCGGAAAGAGCTCTTCTAGGCCTAAGAGACAAGTTAGAACTATATGCGAATCTACGTCCCGCTAAAGTTTTTTCCACACTCGTTGACGCTTCAAGTTTAAAAAAAGAAATCATTGAAAATACGAATATTATGATTGTAAGAGAACTGGTTGGAGGCATTTACTTTGGAAAACCGAAAGGAGTGGAAAAATTAGAAGATGGAAATGAGAAGGGGATTAATACTCTTGTTTATACAACCCCGGAAATAAAAAGAATCGCAAAAATAGCTTTTGAAGTCGCTTCCAAGCGAAAGAAAAAGGTCCTTTCTGTGGATAAAGCGAATGTGCTGGAAAGTACTGAACTCTGGCGAAAAGTGGTAACAGAAGTCCACGCTGATTATCAAGACATAGAACTTTCTCACATGTACGTGGATAATTGCGCTATGCAGTTGATAAAAGATCCGAAACAGTTTGATGTTATTGTAACAACTAACATGTTTGGGGATATTTTAAGTGATGAAGCCGCCATGCTGACCGGTTCTATTGGCATGCTTCCATCAGCAAGTTTAGGAGGAAACAATGGAATGTATGAGCCTATTCATGGAAGCGCGCCGGATATCGCTGGTCAGGATATAGCAAATCCAATAGCTACTATCATGTCTATTGCTATGATGTTCAAATATTCTTTTGGTTTGGATGAGGCATCTGAGCTAATTGAAAGTGCTGTCGAGAAAATACTGCAAAATGGTTTTAGAACCAAAGATATTATGGATAACTGCGGCAAACTCGTGGGGACAAAGGAAATGGGTGACTTGATTTTGAAAGAAATAGAGGAGACATAGATACAAAGGCACGAAGATACTAAGGAAAAAGATAATCTGTGCCTTTTAGTCTTAGTGTCTAAATTTACTGACCAATGACTATTAAAAAGAAGGAAAAATATAATATTGCTGTTGCAGGTGCAACAGGGGCTGTAGGAAATGCCATGATTGAGATACTCGAAGAGCGCAATTTTTCGGTGGGTAATCTATTGTTGCTCGCGTCGGAACGATCTGAGGGAAAACTATTGAAGTTTCATGGTGAATCGATTGCAGTCCAAACATTGACCCATGACTCATTTGAAGGGATTGATATCGCGCTCTTTTCCGCGGGCGCGGCAAGAAGTAAGGAATTTGCTCCTTCGGCTGTTAAGGCAGGCACTGTGGTTGTCGATAACAGTAGCGCGTTTCGTATGGAGGATGAGGTGCCGTTAGTAGTGCCGGAAGTAAATCCTGAAAAAATTAAAGAGCATCATGGGATTATCGCAAACCCAAACTGTTCTACTATTCAAATGGTTGTGGCTTTAAAACCGATTTATGATAAAGTCGGCATCAAAAGAATTGTTGTTTCCACTTATCAGGCAGTATCAGGCTCAGGGAAAAAGGCAATCGAAGAGCTTTCCATTCAAACTCAAGATGTTTTAAATTCCAAACCCGTGATTTGTTCTGTTTATCCGCATCAAATAGCTTTCAACTGTTTGCCGCATATCGATGTTTTTCTGGAAAACGGATACACAAAAGAAGAAGTAAAAATGATTGATGAAACAAAAAAAATTATGGGTGATGAAGCTATTTCTGTAACAGCTACGACGGTACGGGTTCCAGTTTACTCTGGACATTCTGAGTCAGTGAATATTGAGACAAAAGATAAAATTTCTGGTGACGAAATCAAAAACCTTCTGTCTAACGCTCCAGGCATAAAAGTTCTTGATTATCCTGAGAAATCGGAATATCCTGTAGCTATTGAAGTTACCGGAAAAGATGAGGTCTTTGTAGGGAGAATCCGGGAAGATAATTCTATAGAAAAAGGGATAAATCTCTGGATCGTTTCGGATAATATCCGAAAAGGTGCTGCTTTAAATGCGGTGCAAATTGCGGAATACCTGGTTAGCTCAGATAAATAATTTTTCCTGAAATTATATGATGCGAAAAAGGAAATTCGGAAAGACAAAGAAAACAGTTTCTTTCATGGAAGAACTGATAGAAAAAGTTGTATCAACATCCGATCCGGATTCTGTTGATTTTGTAAAAAGACATCAAAATATTTTTAAAACCAATTTTCTGTCAAACTATTATTATAAAAAAGTTAATTTTAGTCTTGATGACTTAATAGATGAAGATGAATATCAAATATTATCAGGAAGGCGCATTTATTTTAAAGAAGGCCTTACCCATCTGAAGCTGCTTCTCTTAACATCCTCAGAAAATGAGATTAAAAGTTTTTATAAAAAGATAGAAGATAAACAAATTATCAATCCTGATAATCCTGACCATTCTGAAGTTGCGGACATATTAAACCGGTATCTTTCGAATCCAAAAGATGAGAAATTCAAACCTTCTCCTAAAGTCAATTTGGAATTATTGGAAAATTTAAAGCAAATGACAGCTGATAGTATGAAAAAAAACTACAAAACATTAACTAACTTGAAAAAAGAATATCGTCATTACACGGGAAAGGTCAAAACCTCGTCCGTTCAGTTTAAAAATAAGCTAAAAGAAAAGTATGTGGTTGAGAGCGAAGTTTATAAGATGAATGAAGAAAATAAAAGAATTGATGCCATGAAAAAGTCAGCATTTGACGGAAAGAAAAGATTACGCAACCTGAAAAGAAGAATAGATTTATATTCCAAATATATTGACCTTGAACGAAAAGAGAAGGTGATACTGGAATTTGCCCCAAAAGCTTCGGGAAAAGAAGAAGTAAAATATAAAGAGTTATTGGAGAGTTTTAGAGATCAGAAGATTGAGGTAAAAAGCATTTGGGAGAAAATACAAAAGTATTCAAATAACAGAAGCGATGTTAATAAAAAATATTCAAATATATCAGAAGCTCTTTCACAATTAGAACGCAGTCTTGAAAATGATGTTTCTTACAAGGACAGCTTAATAAAAAAAATAAAATCATTAACTTCATATGCTAAGTCTCTTGATCTTGAACAGCGGGAAATGAATGAAAAAAAGGAAGGCAAATCAGATGTTTTTTTAAATGAATGTAGTAAAGAAAAAAATAAATACATGCAGTTGGTTGTGATTTATAAGAAACAAAAAACTGAAGTAAATCGCACCTCGGAAGAAATTCAAAAGTTCGCCAGTATAAAAAATGAGATTCATAAAAAATACTCGGACATATCGGTCGAACTGCTACAGCTCGATCACAATCTGAAAAATGATATTTCTTATAAAGATAGTCTGACAAAGGAAATAAAGTCACTGACTTCCAAGATTAAGGACCAGCAATCTGAATTGCAGTATATGGATAAAATGTCTGATTCATGCCAGAGCTTGGAATCATGTCTCCTCATAGAGGTAAACCGTTCGAAAAGGTCTTTAGAAACGCAAAGTAAGATTTTAGGGAGACACAAATCAAGTAATGGTTATATTCGGCATGATTTTGATTTTAATAAAAATAAATATGAAAAGTATTTTTCTGACGTTAGTCTGGAAACGGAAAGGCTCTGTGAAGAGCTTGGTTCAATTCATAAAAAAAATAAAAAAATATTAAAATAGGGGGATAACCTCGCAAACGAGATATTAAAGGATAAAAAATGGTTTGAAGATGTAAAAAGTGAGTTGACAGATAATTTTTTGCCTCAAAGAGCTGTGAAGCTTCGAAAAAAAATATCAAGAAATGGGACGCTGTTATTAAAAAAAAGGAATAGTATTGATGAATTTGAAAAAGCCCTAATCAGTGCCAATGAGAAAAAAAATACTAAACTGTTTTCATTGAAAGAAAGAGGAGATCAACACCATTCATTAATTTCTAAATGGCAGATATTTCTTGAATTGACCAAAGAAAAGGTTCTTGATAACGAAAACCTATTAACGGGTGTTTATGAAAAATTAATCGATTTGAGAATCGATTTAGCAACAATTTATGAATTGTTTGAAATTTCTTGTGTGTACAATGATAAAGTTTTAAAAGCGATCCTTGATGTCCATGAGAATATTGAGGGCATGCTTAATAATATTTTACTTGAAATACAGAGCGCGAGGAAATCTTTAGAAAGTGAGGAAAAAAATTTAAATATTTATTTAAAAGAACAACAAGGTATTGAAGAAAAATATAAAGAATTATGCTACAAGTTTCATGGAGCATGCATAGGCAGGGGAGACATAGATATTCTTATCTATCAAAATGACGTTTTAGAAAAAAAATTAAATAAGCTCTGTTTGGGAGATACGTTAAGTAATAACACGCGGGTGTTTGCCTTTGAAATTCCAAATCAAGCTGAACACTTTAAAGATGCTTTGAATGGCAGATCAGACAATATTAAGCCCAGAAAAAAAATGTTTGATTTCATGCCCCAATTGGAAACCATTGGGTCTTTCCCTCTTTTTCAAACAGGAACGGTAGTTTTTTTAATATTAAGTTTTTTTTCTTATCTTCTGGTATATAACACAAATAAAATTTACGATAATGAAAAAAGTTTGCAGGCATTTAATCTTAAAACGGATGGTGCGGATAATGATAAATTAAGCGATGATTTGGATACTTTATCAAATGTACCGGACTTCAAAGAAAAAATTAATCTATTTGATAAAAATAGCTCTGAAAAACGCCTGAATTTAGAAAAAGTAAATGCATTTCCTGGTAATTTTCTAAATATCCTTCCCCCTCCATTAGTTCCAGAATTAAATCAGGAAGCCATCGTAAATGATGGCAAAGAAACGGAAAGAATAAGTGGGCTCTGGGCTAATTATTCAGATATCTTTGATGACCTTCGTTTTGATAGCCCAATGAATGCGTTTCGACTTTTTGAAATAATGATGAACAGACAAGCGGTAGACCTTACTCTTATGGATAGTATTCAGCTCCTTTACTCAATAAGGAGAGTGTTGAATTCGGAAGAAGGACTTTTCTTTGACAGGCTGTTTCATGACTTTGTTAAATTCGGTTACGAGAAGAAGGTGGCTGCTAGAAATGTTCTTCATAATAATAGGCTTTTAGAAAAAATTTATAATAAAAACGTTCATTACATATTTAAAGGAAAGCTAAGGCCTATTGCAATGCTTGAGGAAATGTCTATAAAAGATTTTGAAAAAATACTGGTTCCATATATCATTACGAACTATAAAGCATTTGCCAGGGTTAAAAATATTTCTGTTCCTGAAAATATTAATATTTATGCTAAAAACTTAGCGCAGGATATCTATATTTGTGCAAAAAAGTTTCGTGTGCCGGTTACTTCCTTACTTACAATTGCTCATCAGGAATCTTTTTTTATAAATCTGCTTGGAGATAGCGGTAAATCAGCAAGCCCATTTCAAATCTATCAACCTACAAAACAGATTATTTTAAAAAATATGAGGCGGGATGGATTTAAGGTACCTGACAAGGTTTCCAATCTCGAAAATCATGTGACCTTTGCCGCTTTTATTGCTGCTTATCATTTTTCAAATCTTATTAAGAATTATGCCCATCCAATAATAGACCCCATTTCGCATCAACCGACAGCGCTGATAGTAAATTTAAGGAAAAGCACTAAATTCTATAATGGTGGGAAGTATTATGATAAAAATATACAAATGAAGCAGAAAAAACTGCATAGCTATTTAAAATATAAAACTGGTAAGGTGCCTGTGGCTTCATAGACTAATAACATCTTTTTTGGAGGTTATTAACCATGGATAAGAAAAAAACGGTTGAAGAAAATAAAACTGATGTTGATACAAATCAGTCCACAGATATTTCGGAATTCAAGGATGTTCTTAAAGCTGCCACACAGGAAAGAAAGAATTTGCAAATTCTTCTTGAATTTCTCGATAAAAAGGGAGATGAGTTTTCTGAAAAAAAGGTCCTGATGGGAAAAGTAGAAAAAGCTTTACCTCAAATGGATAACCATTTAGCAGAATTCGAGAAAAAATTTGACGAAATCCGAAAAGTTGAAACTAAGATGAAGGAGATTCAAACAGTATCTAAAGAAGTAAGTTCTATGTATAACACAACCAGGCGTGACGTCGATAGCTTAAACATGCTGTCCGAACATGTAAATCGGAAAATTAAAGATTTGACACAACAGAGAACGTTGGTCGAGAAGGCCAATGAAGAAGCCGGACGTCTCAATGTGTTAATCTGGGACATGGAATCAAAAATGAAGAAACTGAGTGAAGAAAACAAGCTGGTTAAAAAATCAGAAAAAAATGTTGGAAAATTGGAAAGTATGTTAGACAACATTTCCGGTCAGGTGCAGGAAGTTGTTTCGTATAAACAATTAATGAAAGGTACTGCGCAGGAGATTGGGGAACTTAAAAGCCTGGCAAGCGAAATTGAACTGAAAAGCCATGATATGAGACGGGATAGAGATGATATTGAAGCGATTAGTGGAGAATTGGAAAAATTGCAGGAGCTTTTTGGTCACCTAAAGATGGAAACCAATGAATTACTGAAAAAGCAGGTTGTTGTCGCAGAGACAAAAAAAATGTTGGATACTTTTTCAATGGAAATAGCTGAAGTAAAAATAGAATCAAAAAATGTAGCTATTAAAAACGAAATGATAAAAAAAATCAGTAACAGGCTTAGAGACCTTGATACTCAAGCCATAGATGTTGAATCAAAAATTCAACAGATTAAAGATGAAAAATCTGTTGTGGATAAAATTGAAGATAGAATAAACAGGCTTAATTCTTTTATGGTTAATAATCTTGGAAACAAGATGAAAATTTTAAAAGAGGAAATGAAAGTTATTGACAGTGTAAAGCAAGTCATGGATAGGTTTAATACGCTGGCTGAAGAGGGAGAAAAAAGAATCGCTCATTTCGATCAATCTCTAAAAATAATTGAAGCAATAGAGACCAGACTGAAAAAAATTAATGAGATAAATGATGGAACAAATATAAAATTAGAGGAAATTTTGATAAAGGAACAAACTATTCATCAAATTGAAAAGAAAATCTCTGACTTGAGCAATATGGTTATTAGTATTGACGTTAAAATGGAAAACCAGTTGCAGCGGAAATCGTTGGTAGAGAGTTTGGAAAAGAAATTGGACGGTTTAAATTATCATTTAGGTGAAACAGATATTAAGATGAAAAGTATTTCAAAGAAAATCAGTTTTCTCGAACAGGCAGATAAAAAAATAGAAGATTTAAAGAATTTGGTAAAGGAAATTGATGAAAAAATTCTTGATGCCGCAAAAGAGAAGATGTCTGTTGATGACCAGGAAAGAAGAATGAATCATCTTTCATCTAAACTCAATATTATTGAAGACGGTGTGAATATTAAATTAAGAGAAATTCAGGAAGGACAGACAGAGTTAGGTAAAATCGGGATGTATAAAGAAGATTTTGAAAAATCTGTTTCATTGTTTGATGTGAAAATGGAGGAGATTAATGAAAAGTCTAATCAGGTAAAGCTAACCGGTCAAAAAATCAATGAACTGGATGATGTGGTCAAGGGCCTTGATCTTAAAATAGACACTCTGAAAGAATATGAAGAAAATATGAATTTGGCTGAGAAAAAGATGTCCTCCCTGTCTTATATGATGGATACTATATCAAATAAAATGGCTTACATAAATGAAAAAGAAGAGATGCTTAAAAATGCGTATAAAGAACTCAGTACCCTAAATGTTTTAATTCAAGAAATGAAAACTGAAAAGGATAAGATTCTTAAAGAAAATGTAAAAATGGAAAAAGCTAACACTAATATGGGTGAATTAAATAAAATTATTGAAGATGCTGATTCAAGGATTCATCAACTTACTGGTAAGATCAACTTAATTTCAAAACTGGAAAAACGTATAAATGATCTTAATTTAATAGCTGAAGATGTTAATGTTAAAATTAAAAACATGAAGAATGAAGAGTACATAATAAACAGAGCTGGAAATCAAATTGCGGAATTAAAGTTTTTGTTGGGAAAGTTGGAAAAAGAATAAAGGTAAAAGTTAAAACAGAAGCCGAACTTGTTTTACACATAATTACACGAACGCTGGAAGTACTTGGCGAGTGAACCCTCCCGGCTTTTGCCGCGGAAAGCTTCAAAAACATAGAGTATCTTCGGTATGGGTAAAATTGGAGTTATAGGAGGAAGCGGTCTCTATGAAATGGAGGCCCTTAAAAATAAAGAATCTGTTAAGATTGATACCCCGTTTGGTTCTCCTTCTGATAAATACATCACCGGAAGCCTAAATTCAAAAGAAGTGGTTTTTTTACCGAGACATGGCTGCGGACATAGTATCTTACCTTCCGAATTAAATTTTAAAGCCAATATTTACGGGATGAAAGTCCTTGGTGTGGATCGAATCCTTTCTGTAAGCGCTGTGGGTAGTTTAAAAAAGGAAATCGTTCCCGGAGATATTGTCATCCCATTTCAATTCTACGATCATACGAGGTTCAGACCAAGTACATTTTTTGGTAATGGTATTGTCGGTCATTTGCCTTTTGGTGATCCTATTTGTCTCGATACCGCCCACGTTGTCTTCAAGGCAGCCCAAAAAGCAGGAGCTAAAGTGCACAAAGGAGGGACCTACATTTGTATTGAAGGACCTCAATTTTCAACACGAGCAGAATCCAATATTTATAGGACCTGGGGAATGGATATTATTGGAATGACTAATGTCAATGAGGCTAAGTTGGCGCGAGAAGCAGAAATTTGTTATACGACTATTGCGCTTTCAACAGACTATGATTGCTGGTACGAAGAAGAGGAGAGTGTAACCGCTGAATCGGTAATAGAGGTAATTAAAAAGAATGTTCAAATGGCTCGGGAAATTATAGCTGAAAGCGTTGCTATGATGCCTGAAAAAAGAAAATGTCCATGTGTAAATATATTGGAAAATGCTGTTATGACAGACCCGAATATTATTCCGGATGAGATTAAAAAAAATTTAAAACCTGTTATTGGAAAGTACATTAAATGACCACAAAATCAGAAACGTTATTTTGTGAAGCACAAAAATTTATTCCCGGCGGGGTAAACAGCCCTGTCAGAGCATTTAAAGCAGTTGATATGTCTCCGCTTTTTATTAAAAAGGCTTCAGGTTCAAAGATCACTGATGCGGATGATAATGAATACATAGATTATGTTGGATCATGGGGGCCTCTTATACTTGGACACACGCACCCTGAGGTAGTTGCAGCTCTTGAAAACGCGTTATCAAACGGCACCAGCTATGGCGCGCCAACTGAAATTGAAACCCAATTGGCCAAACTGGTTATTCAGGCGGTTCCATCTATTGAAATTGTAAGGATGGTAAATTCAGGGACCGAAGCATCCATGAGCGCTATCAGGTTAGCTCGTGGATATACCGGTAGAAAAAAAATAATCAAATTTGAAGGATGCTACCATGGGCATGTTGATTGTTTGCTGGTTAAGGCTGGATCGGGAGCTTCTACTCTTGGAATTCCGGACAGTCCCGGCATTACTGAAGATCTGGCCAGGCTGACAATTACGCTACCTTTTAATGACATTGAGAAGGTGAATGAATGTTTTCAAAAAGAAGGGGACCAGATTGCCTGCATAATCCTGGAGCCTGTTGCCGGCAATATGGGTGTTATCCCTCCTGAAAAAGGATTTCTTGAAGGTTTAAAAAAAATTACAGAACAATACAAATCGATTTTAATATTCGATGAAGTTATGACAGGTTTCCGAGTGGCTTTTGGCGGAGCACAGGAACTTTACGGGATTACTCCGGACTTGACTTGCCTGGGAAAAATTATTGGAGGAGGTCTTCCGGTTGGGGCCTATGGAGGTAAAAAGGAAATAATGAACCAGATTGCTCCCTTGGGGCCTGTATATCAGGCAGGGACATTATCAGGAAATCCATTAGCCATGACAGCGGGTATAGCGACTTTAAACCTGATTTCAAAAAACGGGTTTTATGAAGACCTCGATCAAAAAGCGGAGTATCTTTGTTCCGAATTGAAATCTCTTGCAGAAGAGAAAGGGCTTCCTGTCTATTTTACAAGAGTAGGTTCGATGTTTTCTTCGTTCTTTACAAACTATCAGGTAAAAAACTACGATGATGCAAAAAAATCGAATCTCACTATGTTTACAAAACATTTTCAAAATATGCTGAATAACGGCATCTATCTTGCCCCATCCCAGTTTGAAGCCGGTTTTATGTCTTCAGCTCATTCGCGCGAAGATTTAGACAAAACACTTGACGTAGCTCGAAAATCGTTTCAAAGTGTATAGGAGAAAAGTAATAATTCACCGCGGAGGTCGCAGGGTGGTAGGGCCACAACCAAAATTACAACCCCCTGTATCCCCCTTTTAAAAGGGGGATACAGGGGAGAGAATTCCCCTCTAACAAGAGGGGTGTCCCACCGGGACGGGGTGTGTTAAAAAACTTTACTAAGCCTTGCATAAGGCGCTGTATAAGGTAAAAAACAAACAATGACTAAACTGCGACTAAACACCGCCTAAAATAACACAGTTTTAAAAGTTTGCAGCGCTGAGTACACAAAGCGTTTTATTCGGTTAAATGTTTTTTATAAAATTATGAGCGAAATAGTACGAATTCACGGTAGAGAAATAATTGATTCCAGAGGCAATCCTACTGTAGAGGTAGATATGACTCTTGAAAGCGGTGTTTCAGGTAGAGCGTCTGTACCATCCGGCGCGTCAACCGGGTCACGGGAAGCATTAGAACTGCGTGATAAGGATAAAAAATATTTTCACGGTAAAGGTGTGAGAAAAGCGGTGGACAATATAAATAATATAATTGCACCTGAACTCCTTGGGAAAAACGCTTCTGATCAAACCTTAATTGATCAATTAATGATTGATCTGGATGGTACTGAAAACAAATCCAAATTAGGTGCTAATGCTATTTTAGGCGTGTCTTTAGCAGCCGCGAAAGCAGCCGCTATGGATTGTGATAAGCCTCTGTATCGATATATTGGAGGAGATAATGCGAATGAATTACCCGTTCCGATGATTAATATAATTAATGGCGGGAGCCATGCCGACAACAATGTGGATATTCAGGAATTTATGATTATGCCTGTAGGAGCCAAAAGTATAAAATCAGCCATAAGAATAGGAGCGGAGATATTCCATACATTAAAAAAAGTGCTAAATAAAAAAGGCTACAATACAGCGGTTGGAGATGAAGGTGGCTTTGCGCCTGATCTAAAATCAAATGTCGAAGCTGTGGAAGTTATCCTTGAAGCCGTTGTACAGGCTGGTTATTCGGCAGGACAGGATGTTTTTATAGCATTAGACGCCGCTGCAAGTGAATTTTATAAAGATGGGAAATATATATTGTCTGCCGAACCCTCACCCGATAGATCTTCTCAGGAAATGATTGCGTTTTATGAGGACTGGGTCAGGCAATACCCGATTCTATCCATAGAGGACCCCCTGGCGGAAGATGACTGGGAAGGCTGGAAAGAGTTGACAAATCGGCTAGGGAAAAAAATCCAGGTGGTAGGAGATGATATTTTTGTAACAAATACAAAGATTATTAAAAAAGGAATTGAACAGAAAATAGCAAACTCTGTTTTAATAAAACTTAACCAGATTGGGACACTGACAGAGACACTGGCCGCAGTAGAGATGACAAAAAAGGCAGGTTGCACGGTTGTAGTATCGCATCGTTCTGGTGAGACAGAAGACTCAACCATTGCAGATCTATCAGTCGCTGTTAGCTCGGGTCAAATAAAAACCGGTTCCATGTCAAGAACTGATCGCGTGGCAAAATACAACCAGCTGATAAGAATCGAAGAAGAATTGGGAGATTCATCCGTTTACAAAGGGAAAGAAGTATTTTATAGTATTACCCTATAAAAACTTGTTTTTTTTTGGGGAAGTTTTTTGTTGGTTCTCCAGAGCGGAAGCTCTATTTGGTTGCGGCGCCTCGCCGCTTTATAATCTTTTACAAGATGAATAAAAAATTATTGACCTTAAATAAAGTTATAATAGCGGTTTGCTTAGTGGCATTTGTTTCCCTTTTTTCTTTTGCTGTCTTTAATAAAAAGGGAATATTAAGGACCACGGACTTAAGCCGTAAATTAGATGATATTAAAATCAGCATCAGTCGTCTGGAAAATGAAAACCGGGTGCTGGTAGAGGCAATACATTCATATAAGTCGGAAGATTTTCAAATAGAAAAAATAGCTCGGGAAGACCTGGGGATGGCAAAAGAAAACGAAATCGTAATTAAAATTGTTACAGAAAAAAAATCTCCGTCCAACCTGTAACCTTACCTGTAAGAAGACGAACTTCAGTCTCATGTTTCTTTCATTATCATTTATCATCAGCCTCAATAAGCAAATCCAATGCTGATATGCGATTTAACATGACTTGTGAGTTTCCTGAGGAGCCATACGCAAATCCAAAGTTGCTATGTGTGTTTACATAATCCGGCTTTATCCGTATGCTTTTCTTAAATTCATTCTTTGCCTCTTGAAAGTTTTCTACTGCTTGATATGTCAACCCCAGTTCATAATGTGCCTCAGCATCATCCGGTCTGATTGCTATAGTTTTTTTTAATTCTTTTATTGCTTCTGTATATTTTTCTTCTTTTTTATATATCAACCCGAGGGCATGATGCGCCTCAGCGTGATCGGAATTGTTTTTTAAAGTTTCCTTAAATTTTTTAATCGCTTCCTCATTGTTTCCCGCGTCCCAATAGGTCAAACCAATATTATAATAAGCCTCCGCGTGTTCAGGCATAAGCTTTGTGGTTTCTTTGAATTCTTGAATCGCATCTTGAGTTTTTTCGTCATCCCAATACATTACTCCGAGTTTAAAATGGGCCTCAGCAAGAGTATGGCTGAATTCTCTATTATCCGGTTTTATATTCAGGGCCTTCTTGAATTCATCAATTGCTTTTCGCATGCTCCCTGCTTTTGCATATACTTGTCCCAGCTTAATGTATGTAAATGAATCATCTGGTTTCAGGGTTATGACCTCATTAAATTCTTTGATAGCTCTATCGTAATTATCTTGATCAAAATACATGGATCCAACTTTGAAATGAGCATCTGCCAGGTTTTCAAGCGCGGCTGGATATTCCGGGATAATCCTTAGAGCTTTCCTGTATTCTCTAATTGCATCTTGATTGTTCCCTGCTTCTTCATGCATTTGTCCAAGATTAACGCGTGCCTCCGCGTAATCCGGTTTTAATCTTATGGCTTCTTTGTACTCGTCAAACGCTTCTTCAGAGTGTCCTCTCAAGTCATACACCGTTCCAAGGTTATGATGCGGCTCTGCATAATCAGGCTTAATGTTGATAGCTTCTTTATATTCCAAAATCGCTTCACGGTACCTCCCTGCTCGTTTATACGCCAATCCAATCCTGTTATGGATTTCCGCGATACTAAAGTGAGCTACTGAGTCGTCAGGTTCTATCCTTTTGGCTTCTTTATACTCTCTAATTGCCTCCCGGTAATTTTCTGCTTCTTCATAGGCCACTCCAAGATCATAGTGTGCCTCCGCGTTATCCGGGCTTAATCTTATTACTTCTTTGTACTCGTTGATGGTATCTTCATATTTTCCTAACGTGTCATACGCACTTCCAAGATTATAGTGCGCCTCTACATAATCCGGGTTGATCTTTAAAGCTTCTTTGTAGTGATCAATCGCCTTATCGTAGTTTCCGACCCAGGTGTAAGCTGATCCAATAGAATTATGGGCCTCTGCATCGCCGGATCTTAATCTTATGACTTCTTTATATGCTTTAATTGCATATATATAGTTTCCTACTTCTTCATACGCCTTTCCAAGCGAACTGTGAGCTTCTGCGTCATCCGGGTTTTTCTCTAATATTTTTTTTAATTGTAAGATTTTTCTTTGTTGGATAGGGGGATTTTCTGATTCAGCATAGCCTGAATTTATAAGCGCAAAGATAAATACAGTTAACAGGAGTATGCATGTAAGTGAGCGGAGCCTCATGATTGTACTTATAAGGAGAGTAAAAGATTTAAAAAGGAACAACTTCATGGTTTTATCTTCCAAAGATCTTCTTTTTTGATAATACCATATTCATGATTTAATTCAATATGAAATGAAGTTACTCTTCGTGCGCTTCGTGCTCTTCGTGGTGAGGCTTGCATAAGGCGCTGTACTCTGCATAAGGTACTGTGCTTTGCATAAGCCGCTGTAAAAAAACAAAAACTAAGCCTTGCATAAGGCGTTGTAAAAGGCAAAAACTAAACAATGTCTAAACAGCGGGGCTAAAAAAGAAAGAGCTAAGCCCTGCATAAGTTGTAGTAAAATAAAAAAGCAAACTACAACTAAACAGTGCCTAAACTTCATTTTAATTGCAACTTGCCACGTTATGATATAATATAAAAATTACTTACTAAATATTTTAAATACAATAGTATTTTTAAAGGGAGAAAAATTATGGAAAGAACAGTTGCATTTTCACGAGACCATGTAGCGGAAGAACAAAAAAGGTTTATTCTTAGAGTCTACAACTGGATGACCTCTGGACTCTGTGTTACGGGTTTTGTCGCATATTACGTTTCTCAGAGTGAATACCTGCTCGGAATGATCATGGGCAATCCTCTCATATTTTATGGACTCATTATTGCTGAACTGGGATTGGTGTTTTATCTCGCGTCCGCGGTAATGAAGATGAGCGCTCAAACGGCAATGATGACATTCCTTGGTTATGCCGCTCTGAACGGTCTAACTTTTTCTTTCATCTTTATTGTTTATACACAGTCTTCCATCGCGTCGGCATTTCTCGTTACGGCAGGCACTTTTGGGGCCATGAGTGTTTACGGGTACACTACGAAAAAAGATCTTACCTCCTGGGGCGGGTTCTTATTCATGGGACTCATCGGAATAATCATAGCCTCGTTTGTTAATATGTTTCTGCAAAGCTCAATGATTTATTGGCTGACCACTTATGCCGGAGTACTGGTCTTTGTCGGCTTGACAGCTTATGACACGCAAAAGATCAAGGAGATGAATATATTGGGAAACGAAGGGACTGACGAAGACACCAAAGAAGCGATCTCCGGCGCGCTCAGGCTTTATCTTGATTTTATTAACCTGTTCCTGATGATCCTGAGGCTAACGGGTGGCGGCAGAAGCGATTAAAAAAAATATCTATCTTGCCTCTACATCCCCAAGACGGGTATCTATTCTTAAGGAACTGTTGGATCCATTCCAACTGTCCTTTAAAAGTGTAAGCCCCACATTTGAAGAAGTTATAAACGGTTACCCACCCAAAGAACTTGTTGCTGTTAACGCGAAGGGGAAAGTAACAACCCTCAAATCCAATATAGATAACGGATCATTACTTATCGGTGCTGATACAGTTGTTTCTATCGGAAATGACATTATAGGAAAGCCTGAGAACAGAAATACGGCGAGGGAGTCGTTAAAAAAACTGAGCGGCAGGAGCCACTCTGTTTTTACCGGAGTAGCGGTTTTAGACACAGCATCCAAAAAGCTCTTTGAAGGTTATGAAGAAACAATTGTAACTTTCCATGAATTGAAGGACGAAGATATCGAATCATATGTTTCCACCTCAGAACCTCTGGATAAAGCCGGGGCATACGGGATTCAGGGTCTTGGTGAAATGTTTGTAAAAAAAATTGACGGCGAGTATTCAAATGTCGTGGGATTACCCGAGAAGTTGACATTGTCCCTGTTAAAACAAGCCGGACTGTATCCTCATTAAAAAATATGTTCGCACAAGCTTCGTACGCTTACTTCCATGAGCAAATCTGCGACCCCAAGAATTTTACCGTAGGTCTATCCTGAGCAATCTCGAAGTAATCGAGAAGCTAATTCAAGTCTTCGAGGTACTCATCTGTGGCGAATCTGTAAAGCCACGCTCAGCGGGGCGAAGCAAATTTGTTTTTTCAGCCTCACGATTTCCTCAAGATGTTTAAACTCTCATGTTCATCCTGTTATCCTGTCAAATATCCTCAATTAGAAGTGCCCAAACTCATCTCCAAACAAATGTACTTGCAAAGGGAATCCTTTATTAATAAAATAACAACCAAATCTCATTATAACTCTGTGTGCTTAATACGATTTAACAAATATTACAATTTGGTAAGGAAAACAGAATTCAAGTCTTCTTATCTACTCCTCCTTGGGCGAAGCTAATTTCCGACTGCATATTTTCTGTTAGGTAGACTGTTTACTTAATATTAATGTTAGAGATTATTAAATAAGAAATGAAATCGGCTAATTTCAGTAAAATAGTTGTCATTCAGTCACTAGGTGAAAACGATTTCCATACAGGTATCAAACTTCATGAGGATATCGACGTATTAAATGTAGCATATGATAAAGGACTAAAAGTTGAATTCGTTGACGTCTTAGACAAAGTGGGCTTAATAAAATGCTTGGAGGATCAAATCGTAGATGCACAAGTCTCCGGATTTCGACCGCTTCTACACATTGAAGCACATGGAAGTGCTGAGAAGGATGGACTAGTTCTAAAAAATGGATTTATAAGTTGGCAAGAATTGAAAGAACCTTTAACTAAACTTAATGAATTAACAAAGTGTCATCTCATAGTAGTGTTTGCAGCTTGTTATGGTGCTCATTTCTTAAGTTGTCTTAGTGTGATTGACCGTGCTCCTTGCTGGGCTGCAATCGGACCCAAAAAAACATTATCGGCTGAGTCGATATTAAGTAGCTTCACTGCTTTTTATAGAGAAATACTTGAAACAGGGAAAGGTGGAAAAGCTGTACGCTTATTGAACGAAACACTTACCAAAGTAGAAACTCCATACCTTTTTATACCTGCCGAGTCATTTTTCACTAAAGTATATCAAGGATATTTGTCTATTTATTGTTCACCTGAAGCCTTAAATAATAGAGCAAGAAAGATGTCAAGAAAGCTTAAAAAAATAGGAGCGGTAAAGCAGCCAGGAAAAGGCCATTTAAAACGAATGTTAAAAAGTACCCAGGAAGGTTCATTTCTTAAATATAAGAGACATTTTTTTATGATGGATATATATCCTGAGAATGAGTTGCGGTTTACTGTTGAATACCCAGATATTGTGGCGTAAATATATCTCTAACCATACGCTGCACCGGACATCGAGTAGCGGGTCTCAATTTCTGAAGAACCACTGCTATCGTAGTTTTACGTATTATATAGATTATTTTGGTTTTGGTCGTGGCAGGCGAGCATGGCGTTATACATAAAAAGTGATACCTATGAAAATTATACATCTTGAATTTAAAGACCAGGATTATAAGGATGAATTACTCAGCCATCTTCGTGGCCAAATCTTCCACATTACAACGATAAAAACATTCGACGATATTAAGAAAACCAATTTTATTTTCCACAATAAAGACAGTAAATTTTCTATTAACACAGGTTCTTTAAAAAGTTTCGGAAGAAAAAGGGGCTATGTATGCCTATTTGACTTGAGAGAGAAAGAGGAAACGGTAATACAAGAAGCATTGGATAAATATTATTTCTTAGGCCCAAACTGGTTTGCTGAATATCATGAAGATTACTATGAGTTTAATTTAGCGTATCTTATTATGAACTCACGGTTCTATAATAAAATAGTTCCTACTGTAGAAGCTAAAAAGATATGCCGTGAGTCTCGCAATTATGAGCAATATATCCCTGAGGCAGAATGTTGGTATCCAGATGATATGCCAATAAATTCTATTAATAGGACTTTATTAGTCAAAATCTGGAAAAGTGCACCTCCAAAGGAGTCACCTGCTTATGCATTTCACAAATTAATACTTGAAGATAAAAGATGATGATTCATTTTTTCCAACCTCTCTTTTCATGCTCATTCTTCGCATCAAAAGAGACTCAGTTGTGTATATTGAGTCCTGCATTTGCAAAAAACGCAAAAGCATGAATTTCTATTATAGATTATCGTTTTGCAGAGATTTATCAGTATTAAAAGATTTAAATATATTCTTGTATAACATGTTGCTTCACCTGACCGCGAGCAGCGAGTCTTTTTCCAAAAGGGCTACTGCTGACAATGTTTTTTGGTTTATAAACAGTTAATTTTCAATTTGCTCGTGTCAGGTGAGCACGGCGTTAGCATCAATTTAGAGCTTCCCATATGAACAATCAAAATTGGTGGGATACAGAGCCCCAAGGTGCAAAAGATAATACTTGTGTCTATTGTGGACTTGAAACTTCAGCAGACTCTGAAAACTTAGAACATGTAATTCCTGAATCACTAGGAAATACCGAAACTCTCTATCGCGGCGCGGTATGCAACAAATGCAACCAACGACTTGGTGAAAATGTTGATTCGAAGTTCTTCCTAGAACCTTTGTTTGCTGTAGGCCAAGTTGCAACAAAAACGCCTGGAAAAAAAGGAATTAGAGACGAGATAGGAAACCATGTCAAACGCCAAACAGATGAGTCTGTTAGCCTGAGTGGGAACTGTGGAGTAGAAAATCAATATGTTGTTTCTCGCGCTCTCGCTAAATGTGCTGTTAATATACTTACCAAGGTCTATGGTTCTAATATTGTTCGCAATAGGGTGTCAGACCTTATTTCTTACGTAAAAGCACCAAAGAATAAATCTGATGTTTGGCCTTTTGCCGCTCTATATTCACTCAATGCGAAAATTACAGTTGCGTTTTGGTATAAGGAAATTGTGCTTGATGACCAGATGGTTCTGGTTGTCATGTTTAGCTGCCCAAGCGGATTATTTGCGATTCCTTGCGACAGGATTTCTATCGATCATTCAAGAAAATTGATGGACTTAATTAACGCTGACGTTCAGGAAAAGGAAAACGAAAAGAACGAAAATCTTGTGAATACCGTAGAATTTTGGGCACAGAGAAATGATTCATGCTAACAAACGCATGCAGTCGGACAAAATGGACGCTATGCGCCCATTTTGCCGCTGATGCGGGGCGTTAGGATTTTTAAAAGAGGGTGATATGAAAAAACATTGGTTTCAAATAGTTTTAGGAATGGTTACAGGCTTTGCTGCAACACTAGCTTTCTACTATCAGGTTTCTGAAAACCGTTATATTCAATACAAACTTGAGGACAAAGTTATTGAGAACTCCTATAGGGCAGAGAAGCTACAGATGGAATTAGAAAAGTTTTTAAATAAAAAGATCGCAGAAGCTCCCCAAAAACTTGAGGGAGCTTCATTGAATGAAAAATTTTCTAAATTAGAAAGTAAAATTACTGCTATCGAGCAGCAAACAATTGGTTTACGTCAAGCTATTAACCCATCAAAGCCAGAAGAAATTTTAACAATCGCTCGATTAACGGATGAAGTAAATTTAATTAGAAAAGATATAAGTAATCTTGACAATAAGCTCTCTAACCAACAAAAGGGATTCCAGGAATCTGTTTTGCGAGAAATCAAATCTTCAAGTGATTCCACTACCTTAATTTTAATAGTTATAGTTCCCCTTGTTCTTAATTTTTTATATACGGTTTGGAAGGACATAAAAGCCGAAAAAAAATAAAGCAAATAACCCTAACAATGAGCTTTACCTGATTGCGAGCAATGGGTCGTCGTTTCATAAGATCCACTGCTAATAAAGTTTTTTAGTATTACTAGGTTGACCTTACTTTTGCTCGCACCAGGTAAGCTTGTTCGTTAGGCTGAGTTTAGATCATATAAAAAATATGGAACTACATAATCCTTCTCATGTTTCTCTTCCAGCATTAAAAATCAATAAAACCAGAGAAAGACAATCTTTAGAAGATGATACAACTGTTAATAATTTAATTAGATCAAATCTTTTATTAGATAAAAATTTCAATTTACTTCATCAAAGTATTTTAAAAAAAAGCAAAGCCTTACTTCAACTTATAAAGCTTGCAAACAATGATGTTATAGAAGAATCATCTTTACATGACAAATATTTTGATTGGAAATACCTTCAAACTCAAGAACTTTCATTAATTACTCACCTTACCTTTAAAGGAGCAGGTCATAAATTAAAAAAGAATCAAAAAAAAGACTTTGAAGAACTAAAAACTAAAGTTAGAAAAGGTGGATGCTCAAATATAAAACGGAAAATGGAAACTATCTCAAGGGATATCCAGAATGAAATGAGTGCATTTGAATCAAAACGAAAAGTTGAATTATCTATATTATCTTCCACTACTGCCCATCTGTGCAAAAAATGTATCCAAATTCTTTCACTTAATAAATTTAAAAGATGCACATGCTATTGTGGTGAAAAAATTGTTAGTATTTCTCAAGTAAAGCAACTTCCTATACATCACTTAAATGAACGAATAATTAAGTTTTTAGAGCTAAATTATTGGTTTGAACATGGAGCGGACTATATTTTAAGAAGAAAAAATTACCAAACCCTTGTTGGTTATCATGTTTTAGGACATTCGGGAGTATGGCATGAAATAGATAACATTGCAGAATCCAAAAATGAAAACTATAGGTTTTTTGGAGAGTGTAAAAATGCTGATGTAAAAGTAAATGATATTTTTATTTTTTCAGGGAAAATGGCAGATATTGGATGTACTCGAGGTTATGTCTTTACAACTTCAGGAAGCACTTCTAAAGAGATAAACAGATTAGCTCGTTCAAGAAACATATCAATCATATCAAATATTCTAAAGAAAAATGAAAAGGATTTATTGAAAGAATTAAAAGATGCCTAACAAAAGCATTAAACTAACGAAAACCGCTAGTTTTTTTATCTACAATGTGCTGCTCACAAGTTTATACAAGGCACAAGTTCCATCTACAGTGTTTTCGTAGCTTATGCAAATCGTTATATGTCTCATTGCCAAAAAATATCAACTGATAGGAATTAAATTATTTAGGGAAATACATGGAAAAATTGACTAGAGAAAATTGCAACATAGAAGTAGGGTTTGTCTTCAAATCAAAAAACAAAGAGTATGAATTAAAAGGGAAAATTGGCGACGGTGCAGTAGGTTTAGTAAGAAAAGCTATAGACAAAAAGACAGGAAAAACTGTAGCAGTCAAATTTTTTGCACCTGATCCCAAATACATTGATATTGAAGCATTTGAGGATGTTGCAAGACGTTTTAAAAGAGAAGGCATTAGAGGAGCAAAGTTAGAGCATGAAAATCTTGTGAAAATAATTGCCTATGAAGAAAATGAAAATGGAAGTTGCTTTTCAAAAGGCAGCGTAATGAACCCATTTATTATTATGGAATATGTTCAAGGAAAAACTTTAGAGTCCTTGATAAAAAAACCATCAAGACCTGATCAACCTTATCTGACTCAGCAGAACCTGTTAATTGCCATAGAAGTTACAAAAGCAATAAAGTATTTGCATGATCGTAAAATTACACATCGAGATATTAAACCTGCAAACGTGTTTTTGTCTTCAAACCAACTTGGCATTATTCCTAACATAGTGAAATTAGGTGACTTTGGTGTTACCAAATGGGGGGATTTTATTACCACATTGACTTCTGGAACCCTCACCGCTTTGAACCAACAAGGATTGGGAACACTAAAATATATGTCTCCTGAACAAGCAGTAAAACCTAAGGAGGTTACAGTACGCTCAGATATGTTTTCATTAGGTATAACATTATATGAACTATTTACAGGGAAAGTATTACCAAGTGCTCATCATGTATTTGAAATCATGAATGCCAGAATGAGCAGAGATGCTATCTCAGGAAAGCTTTATTCACTAGGAATAAAATGCACTCCAACTGAAGAAGATCTTTTCTCAATAATTTTAGATATGTTTATGAGGGGGGCTACAGGACGTCCTACTTCTTCAAAATTTCTAGGTAATATGGAATTTTACTATGAAAAGTTATTTGAAGAACCAGAGTAAAAGACCAACCAAACTGATGAAAAAGGGGCAAGTCCACTCTTAGCTGGATTACGAGAAAAGAATAGAAGATAGGATCAGGTCTTGAAAGATAAGATTCTTTTTTATACCCGTCCCATTTATTACTTGCTTCGCTTCGTAAAAAATGGGACTTGGTTACTTATTTGTATCCTGCATTTGCAAAAAACGCAAAAGCAGGGTTTATTTAAGAACTGCTATCAAAGATTTAAAGCATAAAACATATAACCATACGCTCTACCTGATTGCGAGCAATGGGTCGTCGTTTCATAAGCCCCACTGCTACCATGTTTTTTGTATTACAAGGTTTTTTCTACTTTGCTCGCACCAGGTAAGCTTTTTCGTTATGATTTCTTATGTTTAAATAATGAGTTTTTAATCCCGACAACAGTCAAGCCGTAAATAACTCCACTAAGCATCCCCATTAAAACATCTAATGGATAATGCACACCGAGATAAACCCGAAAAGGGGTCAAGTCCACTCTTGACTGCAATAGAAAAAATCATGATTATAAAACAAGCTAAGCTATCAAATAACAATTAAAACCTAACCATTTATTCGACCTAACACCAAACAGCGAGTCTCCGTTTCTAAGATCCACTGCTGTTAGAGTTTCATTAATTACAATATTTATTTGCCTTTGCTCACTGCCTGTGACCAAGGGCGTTATATTTTAGGAGGGTAAAATAATGGACGAAGATAAAGTGAGTGGATCTCTCTTTGTTGAAGACTCCACATCACTAAATAAATCTGAAAAAAGACATCGTTGTGCAGGCGTAATAGGAATTATTTCTTTGATTGCAACTATAGTTGCTGCTGTTTTAATAATTACCAACATTTGGACATGGAAAATGCTCTATGTATTAATTGCTACATGGGCTATCCTCCCTCCTTCTTGGTTTTGGTATGAGTACTTTTATATTTATCGAGAGTACGGTAAGAAAGGAACACTAGAACTATACAAATATGGTCAGCAAGTTTCAGGTGCTGTTTGGGCAGGAGTATTGGTTGTTTTATTTGCGATAGCTTCATCAGATAATTTAAAAGTACAAGGAAAAGAAGAGTCGATAAAGATTGCTCATGAACTATTAGAAAGCTTAGATAAGCTTGACGAGAAAAAGATAAACCAAATAAAAAAACTATTAGAATAATATATTGAAAAGTAGAAATGGGGTTAATTTCTGCATGACTGCATGTTAAAAAAAATCATAATGGGTTCCGTCCCATCTATTACTTGCTTCGCTTCGTAAAAAATGGGACTCGGTTATTTAATTTTGTGTCCTGCATTTGCAAAAAACACAAAAGCAGGAATTATTTAAGAACTGCTATTAAAGATTTAAAACATAAAACACATAACAATTGCGTAGACCTAACGTGGATCAATGCTCTGCGTGTTACATGCAACCGTTTTTGCCACGTAGGTCACGCACGGCGTTATGATTTCTTAAGTTTAAATAATGAGTTTTTTATCCTGACAACAGTCAAACCGTAAACAGCTCCACTAAACATCCCCATTAAAACATCTAATGGATAATGCACGCCCAGATAAACCCGGGAATAGCAAACAAGAATAACCACAAAAGCCATATAGAATATTAGTTTTCTATATTCATAACAGACTACTGTGCTTATGGCGGCAGAATTAGCGGCATGGGCGGATGGCAGGGAAAAAGAATCTGAACAGCCAACCAGTAAATGGACACCTTCCAGAGCGTTACAGGGTCTTAGTCTACCCAGAAAAGGTTTGAAAAAATTACTGGTTAAATGTTCACTTATTCCCAGAGCTAATAAAACCATTAGAAATACGGTAGAAGCCTTTTTCCGGTCCTTAATAAAGAAATAAACAAATCCTGCAAGGATAAAAGGATACCAGAACTTTTTGTTGGAAATCAGGGGCATTAAAATATCAAAAAAAACATTCTGTGCGTCACGGTTAATGAAGAAAAAAAGATATGTGTCTATTGCGTTCAAAGTATTGTCCTCTTTGATTTGTTTTCCAGTAAATCAATTATAATTCAAAGTACAGGAATTTCAATGTAGAGATTTTTCGGTCTCCTTTCTTCCTTCAACTAGGCTCATGACAGGCTTGTCAGAATGACAGAAGAGAAGTGTTATGCCGAGCCCTTCGCTTGTCATTCTAAGCGAGGCGAAGAATCTCTTTCTTTGACTCAGGATAAACTACGCGAAGAACCTAACCTGATGGTAAAATTGACTTATTAAACCACAAGGAGGTTAAAAATTCAATTTCAAGCCCTGATGGGTCATTGTAAATGGAATTTTAATAAAGCCATGCTATATGGTAATCTATTCTTATGAACAAGGATGATAAGCCAAAGAGTGAAGCGGAAGAAGTGCCTGATATAAAATTTATTGAGGCCTTGAACGACCTTGTTGAAAACGTTCCTCACAGGAAGGGAGCAAAGAAATATTCCCTTCTTTTATCAATTCGATCCTACTATAAAATTGACGATGACCTTCACACTATTATCTCAATCCCCCATGATGATCTTGTAAAAGAGATTTACTTTTCCGGTAAAAAAACTGAAGCCGTAACTCCCAGTCAGATAAAAGGTAAAAGAAAAAACTTTAGTTCCCTCAAATCTTCCTTGAATAAAAACCTTCGTGCAATGGCCGAAGAAGGGATAAATCCTTTAGGAATTATTGTTGGGAAGTCTAATATCTTTAATATTTCAGCAGCTGTAGAACTGAAAGGTGAAGATGGGTCTATTGAAAAAGATCTATCTTCAGAATTGAGCAACATCCTCTCAAATGCAGGAGTTGATCTGAAAGGAGATATGGCGGAAAAACTTAACGAGGTTGTCCATAATCAGTTCGTATTGCATAAGAAAGGACTTGAGAAGTTCAGGGAGAAGAAGGCAACTGAGAAGGCAAATAAACAACTAAAAAAGAAATTAAAGGCATTGAATAGTGAGACCTCTTCGCTGAAAAAGGAATTGAGTGAATTAAAAGAAAGTATTTCTTTTAAAGAGACTGGTCCGGCGGACACGTCAATAGAAGAAAAAACAGATAAAGAGATTATTGAGGATGTTGAGAAAACAATCGCGTCATCTATACAGACTGGGATCGAAAGTGACATGAAAGCCTTAACTGAAAGAGATCGGGACCTTGCAGATAAAGAAAAGATATTATCGGAAAAAGAGAGGGAAATTTTAAAGCTTCAAAGAGAAATATCAAAAAAAGATATTTCATTCAGAGAAGAGATTAAGAAGGAAAGGGAGCGTGTTGAAGAACGTTTTCGGGAGGAAAGAGAATCTCTTCAAAAAAATATTGATGAGAACTCTGCGGCACAACAGGAACTGCTGGAGGAAAAAGACCGGTTAGTCGATGAACAGATAAAAATACGGGATGATTATGATGTGGAGCTGGATCGTCTTCATAAAGAGAAAGCTGATGAAGAGAAATCCGGGCAAAAAGACTGGAATAAACAAACACAAAGCATGAGCTCGCTGTTGAAAAATGAAAAGGAGTTTCAAAAAGAAAGAGACTATCAAAGACGAGGATTCGCGAAGAAAGAAGAAAATATTCAGAAAATGGCCGCTGAACAGATTTTAGCCAGTATGGAAATAAATGATGCGCGGACATCTCTGGAAAAAGAAAAAGAGGAATTCAGGCTAGGGCTGAAAAAGAAACTTGATGAAGAAAAAGAACGTCTCACTAAGAGGATGGAGGAAGAGCTTGAAATTATAAAAAAGGAACAGAATCAAATTCAAAAGGAAAAGGAAGATCTTAATAAAGAACAGAAAGCGCTTGGAGAAAAAGAAAAGCTGATCCCGGCTGAAATTGAAAAAATCGTTAGCCGGAAAGTTGCCGAGAGAGAAGCAAAACTTGCTGATAAGGAAAAAAGATTAGAGGGATTAAAAAATAATATTGAAAAGGAAGAAAAACTGCTGCTGGAAGAAAAAACAAAATTAGTCGATCAAATTAAATCCGGATTGGGCGGTAAAACATCCCTCTTAAAATTAAAAGAACTCGTTAAAAACCAGGAAAAAATGCTGTCCGAGAAACAATCAATCAGGGAATCGGAGGATACATTGCAACGGAAACTGGCGGAAGAAATTAAATCTGAAAGAAAAGCCGCTACAGAAGAAATAGAGCAGAAAAAAGAAGCGTTAAGGAATGAAGAAAAGAGACTGAACGGATTGAGAGAGCAACTGAATGAAAAAGCAGCTAAAGTTAACGAAGATAAAAATAAGGCCAGTAAGGAATTGATAGAAAAATATGGAAAGATGATTGCAAAAAAAGAAGAAGAATTTAATGAAAAGGAAGCGGAATGCAGTAAAAAGATAATGGAGCTGAATAATAAAGAAGCAGAAATCTCAAAAAAACAGGAAGCTCTGCTGGAAAGTGAAAAAGAACAGACTATGCAGATGGACGAGAAAGAGACGGAAGTTTTTAAAATGATGGAAGAACAGATTGCTCAAAAGGAGAAACTTATAAACGCTGCGAAGAATTTAACAAAAAAATCAGCCCGTATGGAAGAAAATTATAATAATAAGATAAAGCAGGTTAAAAAAGTGTATCAGCAAAAGCTTGAGTTATTAGAGAAAAAGAACGCCGCTGTTTCTGAAAAAGAAACAAAGTATAGAGAAGATGAGATGGCTGCCATGGAAAAAGCTAAAACAATTAATGAGGAATACTCGGAACTGTCGGGACCGAAAAAAGAAGAAATGGAAATGAGAGAAACCGAACTGATGGAACGGGAAAACTCGCTTGATTTAAAAAGAGAAGAGTTGCAGCAAGCAAGAGAAGAGTTTGAGAAAAGAAGAACTCAATCGCTTAAGGAATATGAAAACAAAATAGCAGGAGTAGGTAAAGAGGTTAATGAAAAAGTCCGGGCATCTATTGAAAAATTAGTAGAGAAAAAAGGGCTAAATAAGGGAGAGTTAGCAGCAGCATTTTCCAGAGGACCTGGAACGTTTGCAGAAGATGAGAAACAGCAAAAACCCGTTCAAGAACAACAAACGTCTGAAGTACAGAAAGACACTATGTCTGATGATCAGTTTTTTAAGGACCTTGAGGAAAAACTGGCATCTACTGTCGCGGCGGATATTGGAAAAAATGTGAAGGCCCTAACAGAGAAAGATCATGAACTGGTAAAGAAAGAAAATAATTTAACAGAAAAAGAAAATAAAATTCTACAGCTTCAAAAAGAAATGTCGGAAAAAGAAATGACGTTTAAAGAGGAATTAAAGAAAGAGAAAGAAGCTCTTGAAAACCGGTTCCGGGAAGAAAAGGATATCATTCAGAAAAATGTTGATGGCCTAATGCAGGAGGGCAAGGATTTAAGAATAGAAAAAGACGAAATACTGAATGAAAGAATGAAATCCCAGGATAAGTTTGATGAGGAACTGGAACGATTGCGAAATGAAAATATTGAAAAAGAGAAAACTAATCAAAAAGAATGGAAAGACCTGACAGGTAATATGGTTGGCCTGATAAAGGAGCAGAAAGAATTCCATAAGGAACGGGATTATCAGAGACGGGGATTCGTTAAAAAGGAAGAAAATATTCAAAAGATGGCGGCCGATCAGATAATGGCCGACATGGAAATAAACGAAGTGAGATCGAAACTGGAAAAGGAAAAAGAAGAGTTCAGGCAGGAGCAAAAAAAGAAATATGAGGAAGAAAGACAAACGCTTAGAAAAGAAATGCAGAATGAGTTTGAAAACTTTAAGAAAGATCAGGAGCAATTGCAGAAGGGAAAAGAGGCTCTTTTAAAGAAACAAAAAGATATCATGGAAAAGGAAAAGGTTTTGTCCAGTGTGGTTGAAAAAATGGTGAATCAAAAACTTTTCGATCAGAAGGCGGAACTGGAAAAAAAAGAAAAGCGTGTTGATCAGTTGCAGAAGAACCTGGGAAAGGAAGAAAAGCTGCTGATGGAAGAAAAATCCAAACTGGTAAACGAAATTAAAGCCGGTCTTGGAGGAAAAACATCCTTGCTCAAATTGAAAGACCTGGTAAAGCAGCAGGAAAAAATGCTCTCCTTGAAACAGACTCTCCGGGAAACGGATGAATCGGAGCGACAGAGAGCAGTGGAGGAAATAGAGAACCAGAAAAAAACAGCTGAGGAAGAGATGGCATCGAATAAAAAAATGCTAAAAGATGAAGAAAAAAGACTGGAAAATTTAAGAATGCAACTGAATGAAAAGGAAAATATCCTGTCAGAAAAGAAAAATAGAGCTGTTAGTGAGATGACTAAGAAATACGCGGACATGATTTCAAAAAAAGAGAAAGAATTTGAAGAAAAAGAAAAGGAATGGCAAAAAAAGATGACGGGGCTTAATGAAAGAGAATCGGATTTCTTGAAAAAACAGGAGAAGCAACTGGAACATCAAAAAGAACTTAGCAATGAAATGGCGGAAAAAGAAGAAGATGCCTTTAAATTAATGCAGGAAAATATAGCCAAGAATGAAGAACTTATTAAATTAGGAAAGCAGTTATCTCAAAAAGAAGAGGTTTTGGAACAGAATTTCAAGCAACAAATGAACCGGGTTAAGGCGGGTTATCAGGAGAAGGTTAACTTATTGGAAAAAAAGAGCGCTTTTATTTCCGATAATGAAGCAAAAATTAAAGAAGATGAAGAAGATCTTATGGCTAAATCGGAAAAGATTTCTGAAGAACACCTAGAGAAGCTAAAACCAAAACAGGAGGAATTAGAAAAAAAAGAATCTCTGCTCAAGCAAGAAGCCATTGATCTAAATCAGCAAAGAGAAGAAATGCAAAAAATGCGACAGGAGTTTGAGAGTTCGCGAAATAAGGTTTTCCAGGATTACAAAGACAAGGTGGCCAGTATAGACAGAGTGATTGATAAGAAAGTACAGGATTCTGTGCGAAAAATGATGGAAAGTGTTAGATCAACGGGAAGAGGAGATACTAAGGAGACATTTAAAGGAGAACCTGCAGCTGGTCAGCCTGGGACGGAAAAGGAAGGGATGGCCACGAGTGAAGCTCAGGAAGGCGCAACAAAGAAGGTTTCTGAAATGTCTTCTTCCGGGGAAGAAAGTGTTAGATTAACGGGACGAGGAGATGCCAGCGATCTATTAAAAAGAGAACCTGCAGTTGCTTTACCGCAGATGGAAAAAGAAGGGATAGCCGGGAGTGAAGCTCCGGGAGAAGCAACAATGAGAGCTACTGAAATGTCTTCTTCCGGGAAAGGAAATGTTAAATCTGAGGGACGAGGAGATGGCAGCGAGATTATAGAAGGGGAAGCAACAAGCAGCTTGTCGGGTGCGGGAGGGGAAAGGATGGCTACGAGTGAAACTCCAGGAGGTGCAACAAAGAAAGCTTCTGAAATGTCTTCTTCCGGGGAAGGTAGCGCCGGTGATTTTGGAGATGAAATGGAATTAGCCGCACCTCCTAAGTTTGAAAGAGTGCTTACCCAGGATTATAGTCTAAGCATTACTATACCGCCTGGAGAGTTCCTTATGGGTTGTGATGATGTCCCTCAATCAGACCCGCGCCATAAAGTAATAATTGAAAAGGCTTTCAGAGTCAGCAAATACCCTATTACTATTATCCAATTTCTTCAATTTGTAAAGGAGACGGGTTACTTTACAAGCGTTGAAAAAAAACAGGTTTGCGGAGTCACGGTTGGTGGTGGAGATCAGGTTAGAAGGAGCCATAATAATAAGGTGGTTGAGTTTATTCTAAGGGGCCCTGTGACAATTGATAATGAACATGCGACCTGGAAACAGCCATTTGGTCTAAAAAATATTTTTGAACAGAAATTCAACCATCCTGTTACTATGATTACTTGGTGGGACTGTATGGCTTATTGCGATTGGCTGTCTAAAAAATCGGGAACGAAATGCCGTCTTCCTACTGAAAAAGAATGGGAGTATGTGGCATCTAATAGAGGACAATTAAAACCGGGAGAGTTTTACTGGAGACACGAGGAAAGCCTGGAAAAACATTGCAACGCACAAAACAGTTTCGTAGGTGATACTACTCCTGTAGATCAATTTTTAGAAAATAAAACTGTTGATGGAGTACGCGATATGCTTGGCAACGTCTGGGAGTGGACATTGGATGCTTATTACGATTACTCCGGGTCTCCTGATAGGGATGATGTCAGGCAGGAATATAAAGTTGTTCGGGGAGGGTCCTATGCTATGGATAGGGAAAAAATAAATACCTTTATTAGAAGGTCTTATAAAATGATGTACGCCTCTTCGAACATCGGCTTCAGGGTTGTCAGCGAAGAATAGTTTTTTCGACAGGATAACAACAGGATTATTAACACTGAAATTTTTTTTATTAGGTGCCTACCGTATCCTTAACGGTTATCCATCAACCGGTCTTGGTTTTCGATTCTCATCCAGTGCCACGTAAACAATTGTTGCCTCGGTAACCTTTATTACGCATTTCTCTATACTGTCACGTTCAGCGTATGCGATTACCTTGATTGTCATCGATGTGCGACCTACTTTTAGTATTTCGGCATAACAGCTCACTAGGTCGCCCACAAAAACCGGTTTTTTAAACTCGAAATTGTTTACTGCCACTGTTGCTACACGACCACCGGAACGTTTCATGGCGGCTACTGCTCCAGCAGTATCGACATGGGAGATTATCCAGCCGCCAAAAATATCTCCGGTAGGGTTCGCATCCTTCGGCATCGCAAGCACTCGGATTGCAGGTGTACTATTTTTTGGCAATTCATCATTACAGTCGCTCATAAATGTACCTTTTATATTTTAGCTTATAGATTATCATAAAGCTGAGAGGTGCTGCAAAGAAAAGTGATTTGCCACAAAACTGAAGATTCCCGGTAGTTTATTGTAGTGAACTACAGTTACGGTAGCATTCTAACGCGGTTGGGTCGGCTAAAGCCTCTTTATTTTTAGGATCTCTTCCCTGTACTACTTCTAATACGCCCAACTCAACTTTTTTACCGCTAATAGTATAGGGAATTTTCTCAACCGGAAAAATAACAGCGGGAACATGACGGGGAGTTGCCCCGGAACGAATGGTTTTTTTTATCTTTACTGTAAGTTCATCAGAAAAGGAAATGCCGCTCGACAATTTTACAAAGAGCACAATCCTTACATCTCCCTTCCATGGTTGACCAATGACTATACTATCTTCCACCTCGGGAAGAGATTCAACAAGGCGATAAATTTCCGCTGTTCCTATGCGAACACCGGCAGGATTAAGAGTGGTGTCCGAGCGACCATAAACCACTATTCCTCCTGCAGTACCCTGCGATTCTGTTAAAGCAATATAATCTCCATGAAGCCACACCCCGGACACGCGGTCAAAGTATGCTTTTTTGTAGCGGGTAAAGTATTTGTCGTTCCAAAAGAAAATTGGCATAGATGGAAAAGGTTTTTTGCAGACCAGTTCACCTTTTTCACCTTTAACTGACTGCCCGTTGGTATCAAAAGATGCCACATCCATTCCAAGGCCAAAGCACTGAATTTCCCCCCTATAAACCGGCAACACCGGATTTCCGAGAAAAAAACAGGAGATAATATCGGTCCCTCCACTTATAGAGCTTAACTGAACATTTGATTTTACGTTACGATATGTCCAATCGAAATCCTCAGGAAGCAGGGGCGACCCTGTAGAAAGAATGAGCCTTAGTTTTTTTAATAAAAATTTGTTTTTAGGAATTATATTCCTGCTTCTGCAGACACCAAGAAATTTTGCGCTTGTTCCTAAATGAGTGATTTTCTCGTCATCAGCTAATTTCCATAGTACCTTAAGATCAGGGTGCGAAGGCGAGCCGTCAAAGAGGGTAACCGTTGCCCCCACAAAAAGAGAAGAGACAAGCCAATTCCACATCATCCAACCACAGGTAGTAAAATAGATTATATTGTCATCCCGGTTTAAATCCGAATGGAGCATAAGTTCTTTTGCGTGTTGTAAAAGCGTGCCTCCTGCCCCATGAACAATACATTTTGGAATACCGGTTGTTCCTGAACTGTACATTATGTATAGAGGATGGTTAAAAGGGAATCGGAGGAAGGTAAGAGTTTTTGCGGATGGATCTAAAAAATTATTCCAGGTTATCACTTTTTCCTTTAAGCCGGGAAGTTCTGAGGGATGATCTTTAACAAATGGTATAATTACGACTTTTTCAATTTCAGGAATCGATTGGACTATTTTTTCTATTTTCTCTAAACAATCAAATTTTTTTCCATTGTAAATATACGCGTTTACTGTAAAAAGAACGCGCGGCTTGATTTGACCAAACCTGTCCAATACACCTCTCACTCCAAAGTCGGGGGAACATGAAGACCAGGCTGCCCCCAAGCTTGTAACGGCTAACATGGAAATCACTGCCTCAGAAGCGTTTGGGAGGAAACCGGCAATGCAGTCTTCAGGGTGAACGCCCATTTTCCGCAAGCTTGAAGCTACTTGAGAGACGGTAGTAAACAGTTTTTTATAAGAGTAACGGAGAGTTCTTCTTGATTCAGTAATGGAAACCAAGGCTGTTTGATTGTCTCTGAAACGGAGAAGGTTTTCCGCGAAGTTCAGCTTTATCTCAGGAAAGAAGTGACCACCGGGAGTAATTGGTTCCTTCTTATCGGGATGAATTACAGGATCTTCCAGACCTTGATAAATAATCCCGCTGAACTTCAGCATCTCCTTCCAGAAATCTTCAAAATGATCAACCGACCACCTGTGCAGTTCATTGTAGTCCTGCATCCCCATCTTTTTCATAAATTGAAACATTTGAGTTTTCTGAAGATAATCTTTATCAGGAGACCAGATGGGTTTTTGTTTAATCATGAGAGTTATCCTAATGTTGCAAAAAACGAAATCGGTCGATTACTCTCACTCAGAATGACACACGGGAGGTTTTAGATTGTCATCCCTTCACTTTGTTCAGGACAGGTCTGAGTCCTTTGGTTGTCATACTGAGCGAAGCGAAGAATCTCCGCAATTGGCTCACTCCGCGCTTCCCCTCCTTGGTAAGGAAGGGATTGATGGGAAATTCAGTTACTATTTGAAATTTCATAGTGTTTCTAGGCATACAGCAGTAGCTTCTCCACCGCCAATACAGATTCCGGCAACACCGCGTTTTTTCCCAAAATCTTTTAAGGCTGAAATCAGGGTAATTACTATCCTTGTTCCGGAAGCGCCGATAGGATGGCCGAGCGCGATAGCACCACCAAAGACATTAAGCTTGTCATGAGAAATTTTTAAATTCCTCATGGCTGAAATGGCTACAACAGCAAAAGCTTCGTTGACCTCAAAGAGGTCGACATCATCAAGATCCCATGAAACCTTTTTCATTGCCTGCGATATAGCGGTTGCCGGTGCAGTTGTAAACCACTCTGGTTTTTGCGCGTGAGTTCCATAAGATATCAACTTTGCCAGAGGTTTTATCCCAAGTTCTTTCGCTTTTTCTAAAGAAGTTAAAACAATTGCGGCAGCGCCGTCATTAATAGTAGAGGCATTTGCGGCGGTTACTGATCCTTTTTTGCCAAAAGCCGGTTTCAATAAAGGGATTTTTTTAAATTTTACTTTGGACGGGCCATCATCGGTCTTAACCATGACATCTCCTTTAGGACTTTTCACAGTTACAGGTGTGATTTCGTTATCAAACTTCCCTTTTTTCTGAGCAGCCTGGGCTCGACGGAAACTTTCTGCCGCATATTCGTCCTGCTCTTTACGTGAAATTCCCTTTTCAGAAGCGCACAAATCTCCGCAATTTCCCATATGAGTATTGTTGTAAGGGTCCCATAATCCATCATGGATCATAGAATCAATAAGCGCCTGGTTTCCCATTTTAAATTCGGCGCGCGCTCCAAGCAAAAGATAAGGCGCGAGACTCATGCTCTCCATCCCTCCAGCAACGACTATATCACTATCACCAAGAAGAATTGACTGCATGCCAAGCATTATAGCCTTCATTCCGCTTCCACAGACTTTATTAATTGTCATCGCGGGGACCGAGTTTGGGATTCCCGAGTAGATGCTTGCCTGCCTCGCGGGGGCCTGCCCCTCACCTGCCTGCAAAACATTCCCCATTATCACTTCAGATACCTGTTCCGGTTTTATCTTTGCGCGCTCAAGAGAGGCTTTGATTGCAATTGATCCCAGACATGGCGCAGGAATGGAAGCTAAGGAACCAAGAAATGCTCCAAAAGGTGTTCTTGCCATTCCTATAACAACTACTTCTCTCATCTTTTTACTCCTTTATATTTTGGAGCTTATCATAATCGTTACGACCTGACAAGAATCAGAACCCATCTGTGTGTTATAGTTAAAGCACTTATTTTCAGCATTTTTTTATGCCGTACATCCTGTTTATTCTAATCAGTCTTATTTGGGGAAGCAGCTTCATATTGATGAAGAAGGCTTCTCTTGTTTTTGGACCTATCAGCATTGGTGCTTTACGCGCGGTTGGAGGCGCTCTTGTTCTTGCGATTGCTATAAAACTTGTTAAAAACAATTGGGGTTTGGACCGAAAACTCCTATTCCCTATTGCTTTTATTTCGATTACCGCTAATATCTTGCCCTATACTGTCTTGCCTCATCTTGTATCTCTTTATGGTTCCGCTTTTATTGGTATGATGATCGGGCTTGTGCCGTTTATGACCATTCTTTTCTCCATCCCCATGTTAAAAGTATGGCCGACAAAATTACAGACAGCAGGAGTGGTCAGCGGACTGATCTGTCTTGTAATTATATTCTCTGACGGCTTACAGCGCAGTATTCCAGCGGGCAGTTTGTTTCTGGCAATATTTGCTCCTGCCTCTTATTCCTTTGCAAACACATTTATCAAAAAAAACCTGTCTGCTGTTTCACCTTTGTCTCTCTCATGTGGTCTGCTAACTATGACGGGGCTGGTTTTGCTGCCAATAGCAGTTGCGGCAGAGCCTGTTGATTTAAATAAAGACCTGAGTCTCGCTATTATTTCAGTCGCACTATTAGGAATTTTCTGTACAGGAGTTGCTACTTATATGTTTGTTCGCTTGATCAGTGAGAGAGGGCCGCTTTTTGCCGGAATGGTCGCGTATGTTATTCCTGTGGTGGCCCTTATCTGGGGTTGGATAGATTCGGAAACCATATCTTCCTTACAGATTTTTGCTGTGGCAGGCATTGTGGCATCGATTGTAATGGCGCACAGCAGTGACAGTTAGATAAAAAAACTTAGCGAATGTATTTTTTACAGTCTTGCCTTCTAAGGGTTTTTATGGTAAAAAATTTTTACTTAATTTTCAGAGTTATGCTATTAGTTTCCATTAAAAGGAGAATTTTATGTTTTCGCATATTGACGATATAACTATAAATTATGAAGAAGAAGGCGTACAACTTGTTAAAGAACTCGATAAGATAGTTCTTACAAGAGGGGCGTGGTCAACAATTATATTCAAATACCAGCAATGGGATCAAAAAAAAGAAGAATACGCTGCGGACCGTTATACCATTCGCCGGTATCGCAAGATGCATGACGAATATAAACAGCAGTCAAAATTCAATATTTCCAATAAAGAACAGGCGGAAAAAATTATTGACGCGCTACAGGGTTGGATTAATTCCTGACTGTTGATAGCTGAATAGATTTGCCTGACGGGAATTGGAGAACTCATTGCAGATTTAGAAAAAAATCCACTTAATCCTGTTTATCCCGTCAAAAGAATTTTAAAGGGTTTGCCATTCCCCTCTAAAAAGAGGGGTGCCACTCCGTGGCTGGGTGTGTAATGCTAACCCCTGACAACTGATTTATTTTTCGCTGCATTTAATCCCTGACACCAGCTTTATTAAAATCTTCTTTTCCTTACTACCCTTTTTCTCTTCCTGTCACTTATAGCTTCCCAGCAGTCTTCTTCTTCGATAGGGGTAAAATAATCAGCCTCATCTTCTAAAATAGCAGCCGTAGATTTTTTAACTGCCGCGATTTCCACTCTTACCCCTTCACTTTTAAGATGCCTCACAAGTTCTATGTAATCTGAATCGCCGGAAAGAATAATGATTGTATCCACCTTTTGCGCGATTTGAGTAGCTTTAATGGTTAACGGTATGTCCGCAGACTTATGGCAGGGGACAACAGAGCCGTGGTAGTTCTCATGTAACCTGTCAGCGAGTTTCGAAGAAATAATTTTTCCTTCCCTGAAGTACATTAATCGGTTCAGTTCCCTGTTTCTCAGAAGTTTTGGGATGAGCGAATCGAAATTAAGCATCACGTTTTCATTTTTATAAATGGAATGGAGGCTTCTTTCGATATTATTTCCGTCAATAAGGATTGCGACAGACTGGCTTATATTTATCATGTTTTTTTTGATTTAATTAATTTAAAATGAAACGATTAATTATACTACAGAATTATAAGGAAGGAAAATTATAAACTATCAACTAAATGCTTTAAGTACGAAGGGCACGAACATGAAAAAAGGGAATCAGGCGCCAGAGATCAGGTGTCAGAGAGAAACAATTAAAAGTTATCAATTATCTGTTAGCGGTCAGCAGTCAGCTATTGGCGTGCAGCTATTCACTCCATATAAAAATCCGGTCAATCCCATCAAAAAATATTTTCTTTGTGTCATGAGTTTACTTTTTTACTTTTATTTGCTTTCCCCGCTTTCCTTACATGCTGAAGAAAAATTAAATTCTGATAACTCCTCTCGAATCCTTATTCAAGGAGAATTTAACGGTTTTAAATTCGCCACTCTTTCTTCCTGCAGGGGTGAATGGGATGAGGCATGGTGTTTGGACGCGATTCCCAGGCCATGGAGTTCTGAAGAAATAAATCTCATTACAAAAGCCTTAAATGATATTGAAAACCATCATAAACTCTCTCATTTTCTTAACGCAGTTAAACAATCTAAATATAATAAGTTATATCGATATAACATAGCCCCGCATAACCCATCACAGGCCGCGTCTGCTTCTTCATCAGTGGAGGTAAAAAGTATTGATTTTTATAATAATCTCTTCAATCACTGGATGAGAAAAGTAGACTCTGATGAATATTACGAAGAAATCATAAAGGGGACTCTGATTCATGAAATGACTCATGTCATCGACTCTTTAAACATGGAAAGCCAAGCGCGAAAGTATTCTCATGCCCCTCAGTTTACGAAGCTTTCTGAGTGGGACTTTAATTCTATAGAGAATCGATGGCAGTACGGAAATGTCACTCCTTTTATTATTCAGAATACCTTCTCTTACTTCACAAACTTAGTGAGTCAACAACAATATCAACTTTATAAAAAAGAATCCGATAAATGGAATAAGACTTATAAAGCTGTTTCTCTTTATTCCGCTATAAGCCGCAAAGAATCGCTGGCTGAGATGACAAAAGCAATCGTATTAAATAAAGAACAAACAAAAAAAATTCTAAATCTCCGGCTTATTGACTGGATAGAACAAAAAGTCCTCTTAATTGAAGATACCGACGGATAGCTGCAGAAGCCAGTTAACTGCAGAGTACACAAAGACGTGATCTACAGGGATGTGAAATGGTGAATTTTTTATCATTGCAAATTGTTAACTGTTAATTGATAATTATTTCTTGACACCCGGTCCCTGACAGCTGATATAAAAATATGGCAATTTATAGTAAATCTCATATCCACAAACATAAATGCACTGCCTCATTAATCTGTTGCATAGATTTTCGTTTTTGGAAAGCAACCGTTAACTTTGTACAGAATACACTTGGAATATATGACTTTGATCTTATTACTCATGCAGGTGCGGCAAAAGTTCTTGTTGAAAAGAAAACGGATATAATTAATATTTTAGAAAAGCAGATTAGACTTGCAGAGAGGCTTCATAAGGTAAGCATGATAATAATAGTTAATCATCAAGATTGCGGTGCTTATGGAGGATCAGGAAAATTCAAGAATCAGAAAGATGAGTTTTCTCATCACTCTCAACATGTTAGAAAAGGAATTGAACTCCTAAAAAAGAATCATAAAGAGATAAAGTTTGTAGGTTTATTTGCTTACTTTAACGAATTTGGTGGAATAGATTTCAAAAGGTTAGATTAGCCTGATGGAAATTTGAGAAAGATAAAAAAGATCTGTGCATTAAGCTGAATCCTGGCTGCTTATCTTAATTCCTAAACCCCGATCGTTTGTCCTGAGCGAAGCCGAAGGGCTGACCCCTGATTCATTGCGCCGCCTTGGTTAGCGAACTATACCTGCACACGCGGTTCCTGCCGCTTTTTTTCGCTTCGTATAAGGCAGAATCAGAGTTGGAAATCAGGTCCGTGGACGATTCCACACCTTTGCTGGACGAAACGCCGAAACTCATTGTTACTGAAAGTTCCAGTTTTTTATGCTCCACACGGCAGACTTCGGACTCGATTTTTTTTCGTAGGTTTTTGGCGAGTTTCATCGCAGCTGTCTCGGGCGTCTCCGGTAGAACAAGCGCGAATTCCTCGCCACCGTACCGTGCCACGATGTCGGTGTCGCGCAATTGGTCTTTCAATATTCCGGCCACTGACTTGAGGATAACGTCGCCCGCCTGATGGCCGTAAGTATCGTTCACTTTCTTGAAAAAATCTATATCCGTCATCACCAGCGACAACGTCTGCTTGCCGCGGGTGTGACGACGGAATTCTTTTCGGATGACGAGATCAAAATATCCCCTGTTGTATATCCTGGTGAGTTTGTCAATGAAGGTATGCTCCCGGATCAGTCTGGATTTATCCATGGCGTTTGTGACCTTCTGCATCAATTCTGCAGACTCAAACGGATAGGTGATATAATCGTCCGCACCGAGCCGAAGACCTCGAAGCCTTATATTTTGTTCTGTTTCCCTGCATACGAATATGAACGGTACAAGCTCATAATTTTTCAGGTTGCGAATATAGTGGCAGAGTTCATACCCGTCCATCTCCTCCATCTCACCATCGGACAAAATCAGTTGGTACTGGTGAGCATTAACAAGTTCGATGGCCTGTTTGCCGTTAAGCGCTATATCTAATTTGCAGCCGGCATTTTTGAATTCGGATTCCACCCTTTTCAGGATGGATTTTGTCGGGTCAACTATCAGTACGGAGCCTCCATCCGTTGGGTCGGGCGATTGTGGTTTTACCTTTCTCGGGAGATGATAAACTGTGGGATCGGTCTGGTAGGCGAACTTCAGTATACGTTTCGTCTCGACGAATTTCAAAAGCGCATTTTTAATCCTGAACAACAATTCATCGGGGTTCATCGGTGTTCGGATATACTCATCCGGTTTGGCCTTGAGCCCCCGGATTTTGGCGTTCAACGTATCGAAACCGGACGTCATCAGGATAAACGGTATATTGGCGTGTTCCTCGGCCTGTTTCAGCCTGTGGCACAGTTGTATGCCGTTTAAAGAGTTAGAGAACATATCCGCCACGACTACGTCCGGCGGCTGTTTCTCGACTGCATCCAATGCCGCCTGGCCGTCGGTATGAAATACGATTTCATAACCGGCCCCTTTCAGGCAATCCCGGTATCCCTGTTCCTTGTCAGGGTCCTTGTCCACTACCATTACTGTGATACTGTTAAGTCCTGTCATAATCCCCTATAGGGTAATCCGCTTCACCGATATGTTATAAAATCCACGCCTTGCAAAAAGCGTTAATAAAAGCAAAAACTAAATAGCGCCTAAGCTTTGCATAAGCCGCTGTACAAAAGCAAAACAGCGGCTTATCTTGATTGCATTATATTGTTCATGAAGAAAAAACTCAACCAATAAAATATTATCAAAATCTGTGTTCTTTACACCCTTGCGTTTGAAAGTAATGCTCTTGGGATGCGGTAAAAAAGATTTTAAACAAACATGTCTTGAGCCCTTCGGTAAGCTCAGGATAGGCAATATCGAGGGAGGGGGTTCAAAAGATGTGTAAATTCCCCTTTAAAAAGAGGGGTGGCTATGAAATGGCTGGGGTGTGTAATGCTGACCGCTGTATTTAATCCCTGATCCCCAACTCCTGGCACCTGACACCTGTCTTTATGATCCCTGATTCATTGATTGCTCTAGTGAACATACAGTCATGCAGAGATTTGACCTTTTTTTATTAGCAAACAATTATTAAGCATATTAAATAGACCTGGCAAGCTAACTAATAATGCAAGAACTAAAAAAAAGTTAGCCATCTGAAAAAAGTACAATTGAAATTTTGGGTTAACTATAAAGAAAAAAAAACAAAAATTTAAAGATACACATTGAAAGGAAAATTTCATTTTCCCCCACTTATTTGATGCAATTACATTTCCTTTTATTGCAAAAAAGTTTCTTATAAAGTCTACAATAATATCTCTAAGAAACATAAAAACTACAATAATAGAATAATACAAACCAAGCTTTAGGAAGGAAAAAATAAGAACATAAACAAGAATTTTATCAGTTAGCGCATCTAAAAAGCTGCCAAGATTTGTTTCTTGATGAAACTTTCGTGCAATAAAACCATCTAAGAAATCTGACAGAATGGCAATCCAAAATAATATTATAGCTATTCCAAAATAGTCAGGTGTTTTTATGAAAAGTAAAATAGTGATAGGGGTTACTAAAAGTAGCCTGAATAAAGTAACCTTGGTAGCAACAGTAATTAGCATTTAAATTGCATCAATTATTAGTAATTAATGGCCTCTCCCTTATTTTCTAAATTCTTGTAAAGGGTGTCCAGTCGACCTACAAGCAAAACTCTTTTTAGTACCATTGTAGCAATCAATAAAATAAAAATAGGACTAAATATCCATATGTTAAATTCATGAGTAGTCTCTAAAAAAAACATTGTAACTGAAAGAATGAGATACCCTGAAAAAAGATTGTCCGCTAAGCCAGCATTGGCCTCCATCTTTTTCAAAATTGTACCTGCGACTTGATCTTTTTTAGCTATCATATCTATCTTCTCATATAGAGTAGAAAAAATCTCACGTAAAGATTTAGTAGGAATAGAGGTCTCAAAGTTTAATATTCTAGTAACCAATTGTAAAAAGCCCCATACAATATAGTGTATAATTGCACTAATTGTCGTTAACAAAGTACCAGCTAAATAACCAGCTCCTAAAACCACGAAAAATACCGATGTTTTATTTAAAGTAGTTACGTTATCAGAATATAAATTAGTCTCCCAAAACAATACAATAACAAATGGTATACCAGATGATATTCTTGCTATAAGATCATAGTATATTTCAGGAATTAAGCTTGCGACAGACCCTGAAGACATAATTTACCATCTTTAAGTTTTGAAAATATAACGACCTAGATAAGTGGCGTAAAACATAAAACAGAAAACCTTTAAAATAAATTAAAACGGTGGATAGCAGATAAACCATAGATAAAAGGAGTGCTGTTTTACGTCCATCTTCATCTTTTCGTTAGGTTTTAATTTTTTTATTATGTAAATTTAATATTAATCTTCCCCAAAAGGTCCCATTGCAACGTTCCCAACCTTTTTCATATCACCTTCTGGATAATCTGGTGGAGAGAAGCCAGCCTCAACCTTAAGACCTTTTTTAGTTAAGAATATGACACCTTCTATATTTGCATTTCGTTTTTCAAGGTTTTCTGTAAACTCTTTGTTTGTAGAAACTGACATTTCCATCATTTGTTTTAATTCGAAGGGACCTCCAATAAATGAGTATCTGGCATTTAGAGGATCGATTGACGTATTTTCTTCACGCACACCGATATTTATAGTCATGTTTTTTATATCATTTTTCTTAAGGTTTTTTATTAAGAGAATGGTTTCAAACTTATGTTTTGCATCATCATATCCCCATTTTTGAGTATGAAAATCCATAGGTGGCTGATATAACCATTTTTGGCTATACATAAAAGGCTGCACAATACTTCCAATAATTCCAATTATGGCTAGAATTATTGGGAGCCAAAATTTTATTAACATATTTTTTGGGTTAAAGCTTACTATTAAATATGCTTTAGTATTTGGCTTAATATTGTGTTTATTTGAGAGAGATAAGTGATTTTTTTTTACTGAAAAATCAGTAGTGGAAATTTGATTTCCCTCAATGTACAGCTCCTCGCATTGGACACCTGGAACTTTTAATATAGGAATGTCCCATTTTCTCGTACCAGAAATAAACTTTTGGGGATCAAGAACTACACTGTCTTGCTCTAATTGATTACTCATAAACTCAACTCCTTTCTAATGTTTTTTTAAAGTATATATGTATAGACCTAACGACCCGGGTGACGGGTTGTGAACAAAGGCAGTTAAACTTTAAAATACTGAAAACATTAATAGCAGAAAAACTATTATAATTTAAACTAGCTGTTCACAATCCGGTCTACTCGATTGTTAGTTATTTGGTTACGTATTTTCTGTGGCCAAAAGAACCGAAAACTGTCGTCTACCGTTTAATTTTCTATTAACCTTGATATAGCCATAATTTGATAATTTTCTGATCACTGCTTCTACCTCACGGTTACGAATAGAATTATTGACTTTACGCATAATATCATTAATCTCATTGTATGAGGCATTAGAAATTTTCTCACTACGAAGGCTTTTCAATATAGAGCGCTCACTTTCGGTAAGGAGCTTGAGTTCATCAATTTTTTCGTGAATGTAGCCTTCATAACACGACTCATACTCCTTCAGTATTTGGATTTCGCCAACACTGATAAACATTCGCTTTATCAGCACTAAACGATTCGAAATATTGACGCTCAGGAAGCTTGCAATGACTATGAGAGAAAGAACTAACTTGTATCCCTGCAACTGCTCTTTATAAATAATGCTTATGGCTAATATAATTCCACCCACTAAAACTGAAAACATGAGTAAGAGCAACAAACGGCTAGCCACTTTGCGTTGTACTAAAGCAGCCAATGGTGATATTTTGACAAACCTTTCTTCCATTGGGGTTAGTTTCCCACGCTTCTGAGAAAGCAGCCCAAAAACAGACGTAATATCTTTTCCGAGAGTAAAAGCAGTACTTACTGCACCAATAGCTGGTGCTGCGGCAACAAGCCATGCTATGCCAACTTCAATCATATTCTTTCGACCTCCATTTTTTGATAGCTAACATTGTTGATAGATGGAAATAGTTTCTATCTATTGCACCTATATAGCATGTAATAAATTCCATCTATAAGTATATTAAAAAGCAAAATATGGAAAAAAATGTTTGCGTTTTTCATGTTTTGCATATATATTGAATATTATAGAAAAATTTCGTGATATTGAATATTAAGACATTAAACATGGAAAACTTGATGTTGCTTGTTTTTTTAGGCACTGTTTGGGTCTTTCTTTTTTAGACCCGCTGTTTAGATTTTGTTTTTTTACAGCGGCTTATGCAAGGCTTTGAGAGAGCAAAGCGAGATTCTTCGCAAGCTCAGAATGACAAGAAACAAATAATAAAATCACAACCCAGATTACACACCCCGTCGCCGGAGGCGACACCCCTCTTTTTAGAGGGGAATATTCACCAGAGGGATTATTATCACTCGAAGTGAGTTGTTAAGTCAAGGAGTTGTTGCTATAGCCATCAGCAGTTAGCAAAAGAAAAAAATAGAAAGGGATTCCAGGATAAGCAGGATTATTTTTATAAAGTCTCATAAAGTTTATTCCTTCGATCCACTCAGGACAAGCTTTGAGGCTGGAAGAAGGAGATTCTTCGCTTCGCTCAGAATGACAAGCCTAGGACTCAGAATAACAAGCGAAGGACGCGCCTTTTTACTCAATATAATAATCCAGTTAATCCTGTCAAAAGAATTTAAAAAAAAATGAGAACTAATTGCATCTTTATGACTTTTGGTTTAGTCTAAATAAATTAAACACTATAGGAGATAATAAAAATTATGAATGAAAAAAATCTTAATTTTATCGGACAGAATATCAGAATGTGGAGAAGGGCCCGAAAGCTAACACAGGAAGAGTTGGCCCTTAAGGCCGATCTGGCACAGAGTAGTATAACCCAGTTGGAAAATGGCAAAAGAGGGTTTACGCGGGATTCACTGAAAAGAATCACTGATGCTCTCGGTATGCCGATTGCCGCGGCTTTTGAAGAGAAAGCTTCTATTAAAGTTGTCAGGTCTTATGATAAAAAAACAGGACAAAAAAGCCCTGTGACTCAGTACGTTGTTCTAAAGCCTGGATCTTATGAAAAAAATCTTGAGAAGAAAAAAATCGTTAAGAAAGAGATATTGGAACTCATGAATTTATTGCCGGAAGATATTACGGAACATTATCTCCGCTTGATGAAAATGGAAGCGAAGCTCTTGAGGAAGAAATGAAAAACAGCAGTCAGCTTTCAGCGATCAGCAGAAGAAAAAAATAGACGGGATTACAGGATAAGCAGGATTATCCAAAAAACCTTACTTAGTTTATTCCTTCGATACACTCAGGACAAGCTCTGAGCGTGGAAGAAAGAGATTCTTCGCTTAGAATGACAAGCGAAGGACTCAGAATGAGAAGTGAGGGGCCCACCTTTTCACTCCAAAATAATCATAAAAAATCTGCAATAATCAGCGTCCAAGAAATGTTAAAATAAACTGGAGTTCTGGGCAAGTTCTAAAATCCGTGATGGAAATAGTCCTAATTGAATCGTACCGAAAACCGCTATAATAAGAGCTGCAAGGGTCAATGAAGAAATAGAGAGTGGTTTGAATTCCCGTGAAGGCTCTTTCATATACATGAGAACGGTGACTCTGAGATAGTAATAGACGGAGATAACCGAGTTAATTACACCAATGATAGCAAGACCGACATAACCCGCGTTTATCGCTGCGCTGAAGACGTAAAACTTTCCAAAAAATCCCGCCAAAGGAGGAATGCCGGCTAATGAAAACATGAATACAGACATGGTAACTGCCAGCAAAGGATGACGTGTTGCTAATCCGGCATAGTCTTCAAGGTTCAGGTTTTCTTCTCCTTTTCTTCCTAATACGATAACTACTGTAAACGCTCCGATATTCATAAATGCATAGCCTAACATGTAATAAAGAACCGAAGCTGAACCTAATTCATTTGCCGCAACCAGCGCCACTAATACATATCCCGCGTGCGCAATGGAAGAATAGGCGAGCATCCTTTTGATATTGGTCTGCACAACAGCGGTAAGATTTCCAACTGTCATGGTGAGCGCGGCTATAACCCAGATGAGTGTTATCCAGTGATCTGTTATTCCGTACAAGCCTATAAGAAATACCCGGAAGAAAGCGGCAAATCCTGCGGCTTTTGGTCCGACGGACATGAACGCTGTTATGGCAGTGGGCGCTCCTTCGTAAACGTCCGGTGTCCACATATGGAACGGAACAGAGGCGGTCTTGAATCCTAACCCGATAACCATTAATCCGGTGCCCATATAAAGCAGGGTTGTTGAATTTAAACTGCCCTCTTTTATGGCGGCGGCGATTTCATTCAGGTTGGTTGTTCCAGTGGCGCCATAGATTAAAGCCATACCGTAAAGTAAAAATCCTGTGGCAAAGGCCCCTAAGAGAAAATATTTTAAGGACGATTCAGTGGATTCAATTTTTGCACGATTAAACCCGGCTAAGATATAAAGAGAGATGGACATTAACTCGAGTCCGAGAAAGACAGTTATCAGGTCCGCGGCCAAAGCCATCAACATCATCCCTGCTGTCGCGAAAAGAAGCAGGGCATAATATTCACTGTGGTTGATCTCTTCCTGTTCTACATAGCTGATGGAAATGAGAATGGTGAGCGCGGTTCCGATACAGAAAATAACATTAAAAAAAGCGGCAAAGTTGTCTGAGACAATTGTATTATTGAAGGCGTGAACAACGGGGCCAAAGTCATTTATTGATGATATACCTGCCAGTACCACTCCGCCCAGGGCTACCAGTGGTAAAAGTTTTTTATTTTTTATAAACAGGTCGAGTACCAGTATTGCCATTCCTGTCGCGCATAATGTTAATATATGACAAATAGCTGCTAAATTTATTTCCGGCGCTTGTATCATTTCCATATTGTAGTCTTTATTTTAAATGAAACCACGAATTACACCAATTGCACGAATAAAAAAAGATATTAAATTAGTGAAATTTGCGAAATTTGTGGTTATCGTTTTTTCTATTCTTTTTCCCCGGTAAGAAGTTCATAAAATGATTTTTGTGGTTGTGTCTTACTAGCCTCTCCTCTTTGTCTTCCTTCCTCAACCTGCGCGACAAGATGGTCTACTGAACTGTTCATTTTGCTCAAGAAAGGTTTTGGATAGATACCAATCCATACTATAAAAAGGAGCATCGGCACCATTATTATTATTTCCCGCATATCCAGGTCTGATAACTTTTTGTTTTCCGGATTGGAAAGGTCATTGCAAATCATTCTCTGGTATGTCCAGAGAAGATATGACGCGCCTAACATGACCCCTATCACAGCGATTCCCGCAAAGACTTTGCTGTATTTAAACGCGCCGACTAATATAAGGAACTCCCCGACGAACCCGTTTAGACCGGGCAACGCCATGGAAGAAAACGTGACGATCAAAAAGAAAGCGGCGTAAAGTGGGATTTGCTGTGACAGGCCGCCGTACTCTGAAATCTCACGGGTATGACGGCGATCATAAATCATACCTACCATGAGGAAGAGCGATCCTGTGGACAGTCCGTGGTTAATCATCTGGATAACTCCACCCTTTATTCCGCTCATGTTAAAAGCAAAAATTCCTAAAACAATAAAACCCAGATGGCTGACTGAAGAGTAAGCCACCAGTTTTTTAATATCACTTTGCACCAGCGCCATTAAAGCGCCGTAAATAATTCCAATAACGGCGAGTGTACAGACCAGAGAGGCTGCCTGATGAGATCCGTAAGGGAATAGAGGCAGACAGAAGCGGAGAAATCCGTATGTTCCCATTTTCAGCAGAACTCCGGCCAGTATAACCGATCCGGCTGTAGGCGCCTCTACGTGAGCGTCGGGCAGCCAGGTGTGAAATGGGAACATAGGAACTTTAATGGCAAAGGCGACCCCGAATGCCAGGAAAAGCCACCATTGGACGTTTACTGGAATATCAAGCTGGTACAACTTCATGAGATCAAAGGTTATTTCGTTATTAACTTTAAAATTCAAATATACAAGGATTAATATTGCTACCAGCATAAGAACAGAGCCGGCCATGGTAAATAGGAAAAACTTGATAGCGGCGTAAATTCGTCTCGGCCCTCCCCATATGCCGATGATTAAGTACATGGGGATCAGCATAATTTCCCAGAAGACATAAAAGAGAAACAGGTCTAAAGAGATAAAAACTCCTACCATTCCAATTTCAAGGAACAGCATGGAAATCATATATTCTTTAATGCGTTTCGTTACATTCCAGGAAGCAAGAATACAGATTGCTGTTAAAAATGTAGTGAGTAATACTAAAAAGAGGGAAATGCCGTCTATGCCGACAAAATAGTTAATACCAAAACCATCAATCCACGATACTTTTTCTGAAAACTGCATTTCTGCAGTTCCAGCATCAAAACCAAAGTAAATGCGAAGAGAGAAGACAAAATTGAGCAAAGCCGTGCTCAAAGCTGTCATTTTTATTGCGCGATCATTCTCTTTATTGCAAAAAAGAATAGCAATGATTCCCGCAAGTGGTAAAAATGTAATTACAGTTAGCATAAAGGTTTAATGTCACCCGATAAAAAGATACAGAATAATAACAAAACCGATAACCATCATCATGGCGTAATTGCGCACATGTCCTGTCTGGTATTGTCTGACGTGTTCTCCGCAATCCCGGACAAATTTTGCAGTTTGGTTTACCAGGCCATCTACAATTTCTACATCAAAAATTTTCCAAACACCCTGCGAGAATTTCAATCCGGGTTTTGTGATAACCTTCATATAGGCTTCGCCGAAATGCTTATCGAACCATTCCACAGGGCAGCGGGCAAACTTAAGGAATAGCATACCGCCTTTTCTATAAAACCAATCGGTGTCAAGATATATCTTTCTCAATTCTTCAGGATATATCCCCTTGTTCATAAGAAATACACAAGCAGCGGCAGCGAACAAAAGGAGTTCTAACTTGGTAATTACATGGGCTACCGTGTAGGGTACATAATCTACAGGAAATGGAAGAATACTATAAAGAGTAGATGGTACAACACCAATAAAAAAACATAAAAAAGCTGTAATTCCCATCGCTATAAGCATATTTTTAGGTGCTTCTGAAGCGGTAACATTTGATTCTTTGCCGAAAAATGCTAAATAAGGTACCTTTATGCCCGGAATAATTATGGCGCTTGCCGAAGCAAACATGAGGGCAAGCCACGCAAAATTGTGATGCTCCGTGCCTGTTGCGTCTATAATCATTGTTTTGCTTATAAAACCGTTAAAAAATGGGAGTCCCGCTATAGACGCGGCTCCCACTATGCAGAATATAGATGTTAACGGCATATATTTAGACAACCCACCAAGTTCGGTTGCTTTAATCTTTCCTGTCATATGAAGAACGGAACCCATGGACATAAAAAGCAATGCCTTATATAGAATGTGGCAAAAGGCATGGGCCGCTACACCGTTAAGAGCAAGTTCCGTCCCTATTCCGATGCCGACAACCATGAATCCCACCTGGTCAATCAAGCTGTATGAAAGTACTTTCCTTAAATCGTTTTCAACAAGAGCATAAAAGATGGGAAAGACCGTCATAGTAGCGCCTATCAATATGAGGACATCGGCTCCCGGGAAAGCCCTTGCTAAAACATAGACCGCTGTTTTTGTCGTAAACGTACTTAAAACTACGGCTCCGGAAAAAGTGGCTTCCGGATACGCGTCAGGGAGCCATGCATGGAGAATAGGCCAGGCGCAATTCACGCCGAACCCGATGAAAATGAGCCAGGCTCCCGGACTGTCCAATCCTAAAAATTTAAATTCTATAGAGCCTGTAGTACTGATATGAATAATAATGCCGGCCAGAAGAATCAATCCACCGGCGACGTGAACTAAAGTATATCTGAAAGCTGCTTCGTATGCTCTTTGAGTTCTACGCGCCAGGATGAGACATGCGGACCCGATGGTCATCAACTCCCAGAAGCAGAAGAGAGAAATAAGGTCTCCGGAAAAAACAACCCCCAGGGCGCTTCCTGCGTAAAGAAACGTTGCCCAATATTCTAAATCGTTTTTAATATGAATGGCATACAGTATCGATAGAAAGGCTATAATATGGAAGATATAACCCCAGACAAGGCTGAGTTTATCTACCTGGCCAAAGATAAGATCAGAATCTAAAAAATTGACAACCCAATGGGTTCCTACAGGTATATTTAAGAGATTGATAAATCCAATGACCGGCAACAGTAGTAAATAGATTGACTTTGCCTTCCCTTTTATGAAAGGGATAAAAAAAGCTCCGATAACAAAAATCAATGCCGGTGGTACTGTACTAGTCATAATAAGCCTCGTCTCTTTTTAGCAATGGAAGCAGCAAGTTTTTTGCTCCCAAAACAAGAACTAAACAGGAAATTATTCCATATACTGCAGAAAAGCCGAACCAATCATCCCATCCGAAATGACCATGCTTATGAATAAAAATATCAAACACCAAAAGCACTGCGCATAGAGCATATAAAACCTTTTGTGGTGTTTTCATAGTTCATCTCCTCCTATCATTTTTTCACCTATTATCCGCTGTTTAAAACCAACCTTGCCATTTCAAGTAAATCTGAAGAATTAAAGAATAAAAGTAAAGTCCCTATCGCGGTAAGCGTAAGAGGCACTACCATAGTCATAGGAGCTTCATGTTTTTCCGTACTTTCACCTTCCGGTAGTTCTTTAAAATATGCCGCGTAAATAATTGGGAGAAAATAACAAGCGTTAAGGATAGAGCTGACAATCAATACAATGAGCAACGAGCTATGTTTAGATTCGATGGAACCTAGAGCAAGATACCATTTTGAGACAAAGCCGGCAAAGAGAGGCATACCAATCATGTTCATTGCTCCGATTGAGAATGCGGCCATGGTCCATGGCATTTTCCTGGCGATTCCGTTCAACTCGCTGATTTTTGTTTTATGGGCTGCCACATAAATAGCCCCGGCACAAAAGAATAACGTAATTTTTGAAAATGCGTGATTGGTTATATGAATCATCCCTCCGGTCATGCCGCTGGCTGACAGCATAGCCATTCCTAAAACTATATAAGAGAGCTGGCTTATTGTGGAATAAGCGAGCCTGGCCTTCAGGTTGTCTTTGGTGAGGGCAATAATGGAGGAGGTTATAATTGTAAATGAAGCAATATAGGCTGTTGTGATTCCTAACTCCAGGCTTTGCAGGGTTTCCGGTCCAAAGATGAAGTAAATCATTCGTACAATTGAGAAGACTCCTACTTTCACAACGGCGACGGCGTGTAAAAGCGCGCTTACGGGTGTTGGAGCAACCATTGCGGAAGGGAGCCAATTGTGGAAAGGCATAATAGCAGCCTTGGCAAAACCAAAAAGAAAGAGGAAAAAAACCACCTTGAGTACAGTTTGCTCCTGGCTCACGATCTCTCCCGGGAAAATTCCACCGGCTTTAAAATCGAGAGTACCGGCAAAAACGAAAGTTAAAATAACAGCGGGCAATAAAAATACCTTGGAAGTTCCGATTAAATACCAGAGATACTTACCGCTTCCTTCGTAAGCCTCAGGGGTTTCCTTGTGCGCAACGAGGGGATAAGTAACTAATGTAATAATTTCATAGAACAAAAATAATGTGAATAAATTGGCCGCGAACGCGGCCCCTATGGTAGCGGAAAGTGTTATCGCGAAACAGGTGTAATACCTTGTTTGCGCGTGCTCCTTGAGAGTGCGCATGTAGCCTATAGAATAAAAAGATGTCAGAATCCAGAGAAAAGAAGCCGTCAACGCGAACATCAGTCCCAGAGCGTCAACTCTGAATTCGATTGATAAGCCGGGCAAAAGGGTGACAAGTAGAAGTTCAATTTTTTTTCCGGCAAAAACCGCGGGAGCCATGGAAAGAATGATTAAAAATTTTATTACGGCCGCTCCTATAGTGCAGGATTCCCTTCTATTAGGGTTATCTTTAGTCACGACGATCAGAACGGCCGCAACCAGAGACACAAGAACCGCCAGCAAAGGTTTTATTGAAGTAATAGTTTCCATATTTTAAAGTTTCATTAAATTTATCTCATCCACATTCGCTGTGGGTTTGTTTCTAAAAATAGCAATAACAATCGCCAGTCCCACCGCTGCTTCGGCTGCCGCTACAGTCATGACCATAAAAGTAAAAATATGACCGTCTAAATTATTCAGAAATTTAGAAAAGGCAATAAAAGTCAAATTTACGGAGTTCAGCATAAGCTCGATGGACATAAAAATCATAATGACATTCCGGCGGAGCAGAACACCAGCCACTCCGAGAGAGAATAGAATCGCGCTTAATAACAGGTAATGAGTTAAAGGAACCATAAGCAATTAACAATTAGCATTTATCAATTATCAATAAATAATTAATAGATATTAGCCCAATGCCATAAGCTATAAGCCATTAATCAATTTTACTCTTTGCAAGCATTACCGCGCCGACAATAGCAACCAAAAGAAGAATAGAAGCTACTTCAAAAGGAAGCAGATAATCTGTAAACAAAATTTTCCCTACCAGGGCAGTGGTGCCGAAACCTTCTCCAACCTGCATTGTTTTATTCAGTCCACTGGCCTTTAATGTTCCTGATAGTTTACAGAAAGCGCCGACAGCCAATAAAAATCCAATGAAGCTCAACACTATATTCCGGTCTCTTGATTTCCAGATAGGTTCATTGCCGCGCAGGTTCAGCAACATAATGATAAACATAAACAGCACCATGATGGCGCCCGCATAAACCAGAATCTGGATAGCCGCGATAAAATGCGCGTTTAGTAAAACAAAAAGCCCTGCTAAACAAAACATGACCAGAATCATGTTTAAAACAGCGGCAACCGGGTTCCAGCTTATAATCATTAAAAAAGCCGCCAGTACAGCCACACCGCCAAATATATAAAACATTAATAATTCCATTTGCCGTAAATCTCTTTTATATAATCAAGTCGTTTTTGTAATTTATTAGCCGACACGAGTAACCGGTCTTTTTCATAAAGCATGTTGTTTCTATCAAGGTCAGCGATTTCACATTCATCACTCATCAGAATAGCTTCTTTAGGGCAGACTTCTTCACAGAACCCACAGAATATGCATCGAGCCATATTAATGCTGAAAGAGTCGGGAAACCTTTCCTTTTCCAGTTCTGTTTCAGCCGGCTCAATCTCTATACATTTAGCCGGACAAATTGTTTCACACAATCCGCAAGCCACACACCGCTCTATACCATTTTCATCAAGAACCAGAACAGGATGGCCCCTGTATGCGGGAGGGAATTCTGCTCTTTCATCCGGATAGTAAACAGTGAATATTTTTCTTTTTTTATCTTTGTTTAAAAGCGCTGGAATAAATCCAATCAAATTTTTGAAGAAGTGATTGGAAGTCACGGATATCCCCCGGAAGATTTCCGGAAGATAAATCCTTTCCCACCAGGTCATAGTGATATTACGATTTACTCGCATAATAATTTACTGTAAAAGCAAAATTACAACTCCCGTTATCAAAATATTTGCCAGAGATAATGGCAAAAGAATTTTCCAACCTAATTTCATGATCTGATCATACCTAAATCTCGGTAATGTCCAGCGTATTGTCATCTGAAACCATATAAAAAAGAATACTTTGATCCAGAATACGGATATATGGATCAGCATTAAAATAACAGTAGCCAATGTCTCATTAATTAGAGAAAGAGTGGACTCATAAAAAATTTGCGCTGGAATTACAAAGGACACTACATTGGTAATAGCAGATAGTAATGTTGCGGAGGAAAGAAAAGGGATATTCCACGCGCCAAAGAAGAGAGTCGTTACTATCGCGGAAATAGTTACAATTTCCAGAAACTCTGCCATATAGAACATCCCGAATTTCAAGCCGCTGTATTCCAGAAAATATCCGGCAATGATTTCAGCTTCGCCTTCCGCGACATCAAATGGCGCCCGTTTGTTCTCTGCTATAGCACAGGCTAAAAACATAAAAAATCCTAAGGGCTGCAGGAAAATTCCCCAGCGGAAAAAATTTTCCTGAGCAGCGCCAATTTCTGTTAGCTGTATAGACCCGTAGACCATGAAGACACCTACCAGGGTAAACCCCATCGCGACTTCGTATGAGATCATCTGGGCACCGGCCCGTAGAGAACCGAGCAAAGCCCAGCTGTTGTTGGAAGACCAACCGGCAATAACAGTGCCGTAGGTTGCAAGGGAAGATATAGCAAAAATAAAGATGAGCCCCACATCAAGGTCCGCAATGACGAGATTGATCTGTTTCCCGCCTATAACGTATTCCCCTCCAAAAGGAATAACAGCGAAGGTAATCAATACCGGAATAACACATATTATCGGGCTCAATGTATGCATTATTTTATTAGCACCCTGTGGAATAAAATCTTCTTTCGCAATCATCTTAATGGCATCCGCAAGTGGATGAAGCAGACCTAAAAAGGAAAAGCCAAAGACATCAGCTCTATTAGCTCCTATCCTGTCCTGCATTACAGCACTTTGTTTTCTTTCCACCCAGGTCAATATAGGAGCAAATACACCCATATTGAGTCCGAAGATGAAAAGCACTTTAGCAGCTGTGATTAGAAAATCTACCATAAATTTACCTATTCAAAATAACAACAATTGTCAGGCTAAGCCTATCGAAGCCTAATCTAGGCTATCTGAAAGAATATTTTTATATTTTTATTCCGTTTTCTCCCAGTTTTTCGTAACTTATATTTTTAAAACTCTTTACGTTTTTTGAGATTTCATCCATTACTTTGTCCGGTTCCACGGAATCGAATGGTTTGTCCAATGCTTTTGCAACTCCGCTTAAAATCTCCAGGTCTGGCTTTGCCTGAGCAGGGCAGGGGACAGCCCTGTCAGCTTTCTGTACGAAGCCGTTTATATTTGTGAATGTACCTTCTTTCTCAGCAAAAGTTGCGGAGGGAAGGACCACGTTAGCTACGGAGCTCAATTCGGAATTATGAGTATCCTGCAGTACCAGAAAATCAAGTTTAGACAAGGACTGCAGGAGATCCTGTTTGGTATTAGAATTCTCTAAAATATCATTGCCGATAATATATAGTGCTTTTAAATTTCCTTTGTTTATTTTTTCTATCATTTTTTTAACTGATGACGTGTCGTTCGTTTTCACACCTAATTCTCTCGCTCCTTGCGGGTTCGCGGCTTTTTCTTTTTTGACAAGAAGATCATCAGCTTCCCATGAAGGAACAATACACTCTATATCATTATTACTATTAAGAACTGTTTTTATTAATTTGTTGAAAAGATAGAATTCCTCATTAGTAGCATTGGGAGATGCTATAGCGCCAATTGCGTTATTTTTTATCTTTTGCATTCCCTCTGCTGTTGTGTCATACGCTTCATCCCATGAGACTTCTTCGAGTTTGTTTTCTTTTTTAACCAGCGGAACGATTAACCGGTTTCTTGATGCTACCTCTTTATGAGTAAATCGTCCTTTGTCACACATCCAGACTTTATTGACATCCATATTTTTTCTTGGAAGGATGCGATAAACTTTGCCACGGCGGTGAGAGATTCGAATGCTGCAATTATTTGAACATCCCGGACAAACTGATTTTGTTTCTTCCAGAAACCATACCCTGACCTGAAAACGGAAATCAGCGCTTGTCAACGCTCCAACGGGACATAGATCAACAGTATTAAGAGAGTAGTTATTGTCCAGAGATGTGCCCGGATAAGTATTTATAATTGATTTATCTCCCCGGTAAAACACGGCTAACTCATCGGTTTTGCTCACTTCTCTACAAAATCTTACGCAGCGGCGACAAAGGATACAACGTTCTTCATCAAAAACAATATGGGGTCCTATTTTAAACCGTTTTCTTCCCGGTCTTTTTTCATCTCGAAAGCGGCTATGAGTAATTCCATGCTCAAAGGTGTACTTCTGTAGTCTGCATTCACCTGCTTGGTCGCAAATGGGGCAATCGAGAGGGTGGTTGATCAACTGAAATTCCATTACCCCTTTTCTGGCATTTAAAACCTTTTCCGTGTTAGTGCGCACTACCATTCCTTCAGCAACGGGAGTATTGCAGGCAATGGTGAGTTTCGGTATTTTTTCTACTTCTACCAGGCACATTCTGCAACAGCCGTCAATAGAAAGATGCGGATGATAGCAAAAGTGCGGGATTTTCACTCCATTATCAACCGCAGCCTGTAGTATGGTTTTACCCGCTTCAGTTTTAACTTCTTTTCCGTTTAAAGTAAAAGTCGGCATATCAAATTTCAAAACTTTCAGGACAAGTACATTTACCCGATTTAATATGATCTTCGAATTCGCTTCTAAAATGTTTAATTAATCCCTGTACTGGCCATGCTGCCGCGTCTGAGAGAGCGCAAATTGTATTGGCCTCCATATTTCCAGCGACATCCAGCAAAAGATCGATGTCTTCCATTTTTCCGCGACCGTTTTCTATTGCAATTAATATCTGGTGCATCCAGGCTGTTCCTTCTCTGCAGTTTGTGCATTGCCCGCAACTTTCATGACGGTAAAAATGTGACAGGACAATTCCAACTCTCACCATACATGTGGTGTTATCCATTACAACAACAGCCCCTGTTCCAAGAGAAGTGCCTGCCTGCATTAAGGAGTCGTGGTCCATTTTCACGTCTACCATGGCGGCGGGCAAAATTTTTGTTGAAGAACCTCCCGGTATAACGGCCTTTAATTCATTATCGTTACGAATGCCACCGGCTGTTTTAAATATTAGATCTTTCAGGTTGTAACCCATTGGGAGTTCATAAGTACCCGGTTTCTTTACATGGCCGCTAATGCCGAAAATAGTATTGCCGGCGCTTTTCTCGGTTCCTATTTTTTTAAACCAGTCTGCGCCTTTATTTATGATATGAGGGACATGGCAAAAGGTCTCAACGTTATTAATAGTTGTGGGGTTTCCCCAAAATCCGTAACCGGCAGGAAAAGGAGGTTTTTTTCTTGGTTGTCCTTTTTTCCCTTCTACCGATTCCATCAATCCGGTTTCCTCGCCGCAAATATAAGCTCCCGCTCCTCGGTGGACATAAATATCGCAATTAAAATCAGAGTTAAAAATGTTTTTCCCCAAATAATTTTCTTTGTACGCCTCGTCAACGGCTTTTTGTAATATTTCAGCCTGAATGGTGTATTCGCCGCGAATATAAATATAACAAGCCTTAATTCCCATGGCATAAGACGCAATAATAAGGCCTTCTATCAACTGATGCGGCTCGTTTTCAATAATTTGTCTGTCTTTAAAAGTTCCCGGCTCAGATTCGTCGGAATTGCAGCCTATATATTTCGGTTTCTCATTTCCTTTAGGCATAAATGTCCATTTTAAGCCTGTTGGAAATCCAGCTCCTCCTCTACCCCGGAGTCCCGATTTTTTGATTTCTTCGGTGACTTCTTCAGGTTTCATTTTTTTAAGAACTTTTTTAGATGCCTCGTACCCACCATTTTTTAAATAAACTTTTAGGGTTTTAGAGTCACGCGTTTTAAAGTTTTTTGTTAAATAAAGTTCCATTGTTTAGTTATTTGTTATTATCACTATTTTAAATTTATAAGGTCATGAAATTAACAGCCCCTGACCCCTGATCCCCGACCCCTGAGTACTGACATCCGTAAGCTGCTATTTCAGTTTTTCTAAAAGGGCATCAATTTTTTGATTCGTTAAATTTTCATGAAACTCATCATTGACTTGCATCATGGGAGCTGTTCCACAACTCCCAAGGCATTCTACAGTAGATAGTGTATACTTATTGTCCTCAGTTGTTTCTCCTGTTTTAATTCCTAGTTTGTCTTGCAGGTAGTTCACCATATGTCGGCTGTTGAGAAGAGAACATGAAAGGTTGGTGCAAACCTGCAGGTGATACTTTCCCACAGGCTTCATGTTAAACATGGTATAAAAAGAGACCACTTCCATTACTTCAATCGGCTTAATTTCTAAAGTTGAGGCGATCTCTTCCATAGTCTCTTTGGAAATCCAGCCCTCTTCTTTTTGGGCAATATGGAGAGCAGGGAGAAGAGCAGCTTTCTTCTCAGGAAATTTTGATATTTCAGCAGAAATTTCTTTTTTAGCGTTATTTGAAAGCATAAATTTTGATTGCACTGATTAATAAATCTGAGTAATCAGTTTTTTTATAAGCGTAATCTCTGTTCCTAACGATCGCATTCTCCGCCGATCAGGTTGATTTGATCAAAAGTAGGGATAATGTCCGGCAGTAATGATCCAATGCACAATTTTGGCATGGCCTGAGTTATGGCAAAACAGGGAGGGCGGACACGGCATTTCACCGGTTTACCGCCGCCATCACTAACCAGATAAAATCCTACTTCTCCATTGCCACCTTCCACAGGGAAATAGACTTCTCCCTTGGGAGGTTTTATCCCTTCCGTCACTACAATAAAGTGATCAATCAGCTCTTCCATTTTTGAATAAACATGATCTTTTGCAGGTTGCCGGACTATTGGGTTGTCTGTATTTACAGGGCCTTCCGGTATTTTATCCAAACATTGTTCTATTATTCTCATACTCTGATTAAGTTCCTCCATCCTCACAAGGTAACGATCAAAATTATCTCCTGTGGTTCCTGAAGGGATTTCAAAATCAAGTAAGTCGTAAACCAGGTAGGGCTGTGCCTTGCGAACATCATATTCCACACCGCATGCTCTTAAGCAGGGGCCGGTAA